>Ga0116163_1001950_pt1 | contig 12382 bp, 7 predicted proteins | sample AD_UKC107_MetaG_FD_89889 | JGI IMG/M metagenome (GOLD analysis project Ga0116163, IMG submission 89889) | Active sludge microbial communities of municipal wastewater-treating anaerobic digesters from Hong Kong - AD_UKC107_MetaG | ecosystem: Engineered > Bioreactor > Anaerobic > Digestate | place...
TCCATTCTCTACCAGTACGCTCGAAGTGAAGAGTCAGAAGGTTTACTCCAAGAACCAGGTTCTTAACTGTGACACGATTCCATACGGCGGGAAACTGAGGATTGAGTTCGAGTTTCATCGAGATTCCGTTTCGTCTTATACCTAGCATCCCAGAAACTATAGACCACATGATCGTACCAAGTGAAAAGATCTGATGAGGGACTGCAACAGAAAGTGGAACAAAGTAGTCTCCCGAAAACAGTTCTGGCATATGTGTTGAGTCTTCATTATAAAATCCGCTTACCGCCCCGTTAATTATCCTGTGTCCGGTGAACCTATCACCGGCTTTGTAGAAGGCCATCGAGGCAATTCCGTTGAAGAAATACCAGACACTCCCGAAGTTATAGTTTACCGGGTCGTATTCATCGCCCTTTTCAACCGATCTCAGACCCCACGGAGCCATCATCGAAGAGCACTTCGCAGTTTTTAAGAAAGTCCGCGTTCTCTTTTTATCAAGTTGTTCGAAAGCGGCAGGAAAGAACGGAGAAAATGTAAGGAGTTTCACGAGAGTTCCATCTGGCTGTATGGAAAGACAGTAGCGCTTTCCTTCTTCCCACCAGAAACGCTCCAGAGAGCGGGAAACCTTCGTTCGCAAACGATCGAGCTCAGTAGCTCTGGCAGAATCTTCCAGAAGATCGAAGACAGTGGAGAGGCCTTGAAGGGCACCGGCCCAGATTCCGCTGGTATAGATATCATATTTTGGCTTTCTGTACTTTCCGATTTCCAGCGCACCGAGGCCCGCTTTTTCGTTTACAATAAGGCCCGACTCCTCTTCGCTCATCTCTTCACAGAAAGCTATAGCTCTGTTAATTGTCTCTGATAGCTCAGCCAGAATTGCTTTGTCACCACTTTCCAGTACGTAGTTTGCAAGCGCTAGAAGATAGTAAGCCGTTGTGTCTGCATGTAGATAGGCATAACCGCTAAACCTGTTGAACCAATCGATAAGCGGTGCCGATTGAGATATTTCATGAGGAATTCTTCCGTCGTCTTTCTGATACTTGCTGTAGAACACGAGACTGTCTCTGACTGTAGTGAAATCGCCAAAAGATGAAAAACCAAGAGAGTTCATCGACATATCCCCTGCAAAGAACCAGTCGAAGCCCGGCCTTGTTGAACGACCCGAAGGCCCTATCCCCGCGACGAGTCCTTCCCCCAGTAGCGGATTGGACACTACACCCTTCAGCATCGATATCTTTGCCCAGGTGAAGAAACTATTCAATCTATCATCTGGGGTCTCGATTTCTACAGTCTTATCGATATAGGAGCCGTAGTAATCTTCTGCTTCTTTAGAGAGCTTCTCAATGTCACGTTCCGAGTCCAGAGTCTGCCGCAAGCACTCGTCAAGGTCTCCCGTTACTCCGAAGACGCTAAGTACTTTTCTGGTATGACCTGCTGGTATGTCGATTACCATCTTGTATGGTTCGTCCGAGAAGGCATGATCGCCCGTACCGGAATAGGCCCTTGCTCCGGGCAACCTTATCAATCCCGAAAAACTCTTCGTGGGTTCGTAAAGACAGAAACCCTCTCCCTTTTCATACCAGAAACAGTCCTGTCCTCCTATGGAACCTGGCCACATAAGATTCAACTCGGGGAGGAAGTTCACGATAAGTCTTAGTGGTGTACTCGTTTCTATTTCATAGATCACATGGCTTCCGGGCTTCTCGATCGGTGAGAGGACTCTTCTGGTGATGCTGAAAAGGGCGTGCGAATACTTCGTTGTGATATCCTGCGGTTTGATCTCGACAAGATGTGCCACTTCGTCTGCTTTTAGAATCAGTTTCTTCTCCGGAAGCTGTATCGTCTCCGCGAAAGCCCTAATAAGCTTTAGTGGATAAGACCAGAATTCGAGTCCCTTTCCAAAGTAACCCATTGCACATGAACGTTTGCCTGCACTTTCAAGATAGAGTCCATTTCTTGGCGTGGTCGTCCACTTCTTTGCCGTCATTCCTCCCGCCACCCTTCCAGTCTCTGTTCCGCCCAGACTTTTCTGTAACTGTCAATTCCTTCAACCTGTTGCTTTTCAAGCGTGAGGGCCAGTGTCTTTATCTCGAACGGCTTGAAGTCCAGCTCCAGCCTTCCCGTATCAAATTCGAGCTCCGAGAGCTTCTTCTGCATTAGGTCTACCAGCTCAGCTCTCGTAACATTTAGACTGGTCTCAATCGTTGCCTTTTCCGTTTCTACTGATTGGCTCCACAACCTAAGATACAGCTTTCCGCCTTCGATATACATCCCCGAGACAAAGACCTGCCCGTTGATCGATACCGGAACGATCTTCTCGACACCACCGTCGCCCGAAGATCTGAAACACCTCAACGGCCGGTTGAATTCCATCGCCATTCTCTCTGGTTGCCCATCAGGGCTCTCTATTGTGAGAGCGAAATTCAGGTTGGCCTTTCTTGACCAGTTGCTTCCATCCCACGGATCATAGAGGTAAAGGGCCGCCCTGAAACCGTTATCCGTTCTAAAGAAGCCCTGTGTACCCTTTCCCAAGAAATTCAGAGCCGTCTTCTCGTACTCGGCTCTTGCATAGCGCAATCCTGTAAACGGGTTCTCAAGCATTTCGAAGTGTTTGTCCGATGTCATCCAGTCGCCCGTTGGGTATTTTCTGTGCACTTTCAACGAGGGCATACCTCTGTCTTCACCGAATGGATAGTCGCTGCGAATAGCCTTCAGCTTCTCATTAGCTGAGTACATATCAAGGAATAGACAGCCCTTATAGCCGGGTACGGGATCCGAAGGGGCTTCGATTTCGCATTCCACTTCCACAAAATCCTTCAGCGAATCGAAATCGTAAATGATTCTTAGAACATACTGTCCGGCTTTTACAGACGCTTCGACTCTCACGAGGCCAGCGGAAAGCCTCGTCTCCATAAGAGGAGAGAGATGTTCAGCTCTACTGCCACAGCTGCTAAGCTCTGCCAGAACTCGGTCTTTGGATATAAGTCGCCCCGAGCTGTCAACAAGATAGGAGGTGTCATACCAGCGAAGCTCGATCCCCTCATCACTAGAGTATATTTCTATTTCCGGCGCATCTATTTCTCTAGCGACACAGACTCCCGGTCCGGGATCGATTTCCAGAGGTCTGAACTCACGTTCTCCGGAAATTGAGACGTGTTCTCTTCGATTCCAGTGGAGAGGATTGTAAGCTATGATAACTCCCTTTTCGCCCACATGTCTGGAGAGACTACTCAGATACCTTGACGTAATGTCCCGGGACATCGCAAGCGCCTTCTTCAAATACTGTTTTCCGATATCTCCACAAAATCCCTCACACTCATCAATGTCATGAGCCTGGGAAATCATTAAATCCTTCCACACCTCTCTGAACTCCCAATCCGGATACTCAGACCACTGTGGATAGTCTCTTCCAACAATCAAATGGGTTACTGCCAGCGTCTGTCCATCGAGAATCTCGTACTCGCACTTTCTGGTATCACTTCTGAGAACATCTCCGTTCTTTCCTAGAGATATTCCTTGATAGAAGTCGTACAGCCCGTAGTCTCTTGTAATTTCTGGCCTCGCCTCTTCGATTATGGTGGTGGGCAACCTGAAATCAAGATTCCAGCCCTTTCTTGAGAGTTCTTTTAGTTCGGGTGCAATTAGCTCCGAACGACACATCCACTTCTTTGAGTCCATCAACTCCAGCCACTGAACTACGACTCTCTCTTCGCTTTTCTCTTCTTCTAGAAGCCTCTGAAGATCTTCGGGCCACTGATGAATACAAGTCTTCGTTCTAGAAAGCGTCTTTATCGAAGAGCCATCGGGTCCTTTCCATTGAATCACTGGCGACCTCTCCAGAGGAATATAAGGTGTGTGCCAGGTTTCCTGAAAGAAGAGTGATGCTCCGTTGTATCCGAACTGATTGAGGATTTGGGGCATTTGCGGAAAGAACGAGAACTCTTCTTCCCACCAGAAAAGAGGAACGACACAAAGTGTTTTTTCGCAACTTCTGATGCCCTGAAGAAGCTGACGAATGTTGGATTCCTCTCCGCAAAGATGACCGTAAGGTTGCGTGTATGAACCGGAAACAAGTTCGATCTGACCGGATTTGAGTCTCTCTCGTGTCTCACGCATCAGATCGGGCTCATTTAGAACGAGATACTCATAGCCTATAGCGTCGAAGTTCAGAGCGCCTCTGGCACCAGTTTCGTCTATTAAACAAAACATGTCGCGAAGTGAATTTGCGAGGGTTCCTTCCCCCCACATCCATTCCATGTCGATCCAGTGCATATGATTTGCAAAAGTGAAGATCCACCTTCTTTTTTCCATACAGACCTCCTTCAATACCTAGATTACTTCAATCTAGGGAGAGAATCAGCTTCCGTCGTCTTACGTTGCTTCTAGTCTCGAATTACTGACTGTCTTTTCACTTCAGATTATGACCTCTGTTTGTATTATAATACCACCAGAAATATTACCGGAAATATTACCGGTACCATTATCGGATTCATTTTATTAGATTCAATGAGGGTTATTAATGCCAGGAGCAATCCTAAGGGGGCTCATATGGCAGAGAGTAGTCTTATCACTGTCCGGGAATTGAAAGTCAGTTTTCAGACAGATGAGGGAGTTATAAAGGCTGTCGACGATGTCAGCTTCGACATTAAGCCAGGCGAAACTCTTGGTGTTGTTGGAGAGAGCGGTTGCGGCAAAAGCGTTACCGCTCTCACGATAATGAACATGCTCCCCAAACCTGCGGGCAAGATCGATAATGGGTCAATTATCTTCAGCACATCAAATGGAGACTCCGTAGACATTACGAAACTCGATCCCAGATCTAGAGAAATGCGTGCTCTAAGGGGGTCAGAGATCTCCATGATCTTTCAGGAACCCATGTCATCTCTTACGCCTGTATATACCATTGGGAGACAGATAGTTGAATCACTGCTCATGGAAGAGGATATGACCAAAGAAATGGCTCGAGAAAAGGCTCTCGAAATGCTTGAACTGGTTGGAATAGTCCCGGCGGCGCAAAGATTCAGAGAGTATCCTCATCAATTCAGCGGGGGTATGAGGCAGAGAGCTATGATTGCCATGGCGCTGTGCAGGTCGCCAAGGCTATTGATCGCGGATGAACCCACTACCGCGCTTGATGTAACTATAGAGGCTCAGATCCTGGACTTGCTCAAAGACATGAAAGACCGCCTGAAGATGGCGCTGATGATCATAACCCACGATCTTGGTGTTATAGGAGAGATGGCCGATCGAGTAGTGGTAATGTATATGGGCAAGATCGTTGAAAGAGCTTCTTGTGTCGACATTTTTTATAGAGCAGCACATCCCTATACGAGAGGGCTTCTTAAGTCCATACCGGTTATCGGCCGCAAGGAGAGATTACATCCAATCAAGGGATCGGTGCCCGGCCAATTTGAGCTCCCGGAAGGGTGTCTCTTCCATCCAAGATGTCCCAGAGCCTTCGACAAGTGTCTGGCTCAGGAACCCCCTGAATTCCGTGTAGGAGAAGACCATGGAGTAAAGTGTTGGTTATATGAAAAGGTCGGTGAGATGTAATGAGTAAAGCCTTGCTTGAGGTAACCGGTCTCAAGAAGTACTTTCCCGTTAAGGGTGGGGTTTTCCGGAATGTTCAGGGCTATGTTAGAGCGGTTGACGGAGTGGATCTGGTCGTAAATAGTGGACAGACGGTAGGGCTTGTGGGAGAGAGCGGCTGTGGAAAGACCACTCTTGGTCGATGCGTAATTCGCCTTTACAGACCTACCGCAGGAAGCATTGTCTTCAGGACAGATTCTGAGACTTATGATCTGGCAACAATGAAGGAGAAAGATCTCAAACCCCTAAGACCAAAGATACAGTATATCTTTCAGGATCCCTTCTCTTCATTGAACTCAAGAATGACAATCGGTGATGTTCTAACTGAACCACTAAGAGTTAACAAAATTGCTACCAGGAAAGAACGTCTGGGAAGGGCGGCAGAGCTTCTTAAGAGAGTCGGGCTCAGTACAGACATGTTGAATAGGTATCCTCACGAGTTCTCGGGCGGTCAGCGACAGAGAATAGTTGTGGCGAGATCGCTCATGCTAGAACCGGATTTCATTATCTGCGATGAGCCAGTTTCCGCGCTTGATGTTTCCGTGCAATCTCAGGTTATAAACCTTCTATCCGACTTGCAGGCTGATTTCGGACTCACTTATCTCTTCATTGCGCATGATTTGAGCGTCGTCAATTATGTGAGCGATACTATTATGGTTATGTATCTTGGAAAGATAGTCGAGATAGCCCCTTCAGAGCTTCTTTACAAATCTCCCGCTCACCCCTATAGTGAAGCTCTGCTATCTTCCATCCCTGTTGCAGACCCAATGAACAAAAAGAAGAGAATTCCTCTCGTGGGAACCGTTCCAAGCGCGTCTAATCCGCCTTCAGGTTGCAGATTTCATACAAGGTGCCCCTATGCAATAGAAGAGTGTAGTAGGAATGAACCCGTTCTAAGAGAGTGTGAAGACGGGTCGCAACACAGCGTCGCGTGTCTCAGATACGGAGAACTCGAGTTAAGAGGGTTCGAGGAACTGCGAAAAAACCTGTAGGCTCAACGAGCCACACGAAAAGGAGGTTGTAAGATGTTCAGAAAACTTGCTTTTACGGTTCTGTTTGTGATTCTCTCTATTTCACTGTTCGCGGCTGTTTACAATGAAGCTCCTGTGCTCGCCGAGAAAGTTAGGAATGGCGATCTCCCACCGGTAGCCGAGAGGCTGCCCGAAAACCCGCTGGTGATTCAGGTCTATGAAGAGATCGGTCAGTATGGTGGAGAGATCTACGTAGGCGCCGCCAATCCCAGAGGCTTTGGAACCGATCTCCACGTCACCGGTTTCGAGCCACCTCTGGCCTTCAACATGGACGCGACTGTAGGTCCGAACGTTATCGAAAACTGGTACTACTCTGAAGACTTCATGACAGCCACCCTGCAAATCAGAAAGGGAATCAGGTGGTCGGACGGTGCTCCGCTGACGGCCGACGATATGCTTTTCTGGTGGAACGATGAAGTTTACAACAAAGAACTGGTCGAGAGCATCTATATTACGCAATTCCAGGACACTAAGCTTGAGAAGATCGATGATTACACAGTGAAGTTCACTTTCAGCAAGCCTTTCCCGAATTTCGACTATACTCTCGCCAAAGAATGGGGATATCTTGGCTGCTGGTTCAGACCCGCTCATTTTCTAAAACAATACCACCCTTCCTACACAGACAGGGACAAACTTATGGAAGCTGCGAAAGCTGCCGGATTCGATACTATAAGGGATTATTACTACTCGATAGCCGGCTGGTCGGCAAAACCGATTTACCCGGGAATTCCCACTCTAATTGCCTACAAACTCGTCGAAGCAAGGCCCGATTATTGGGTATGGGATAGAAATCCTTATTACTGGAAGGTCGATGAGGCGGGCAACCAATTGCCTTATCTGGACAGAATTGTTGTGAAGAGAATAGAGAACGTGGAAACGCTCCAGGGTCAGATCCTGAGTGGTCAGATAGATATCGAAGTGTGGAGCACATCTCTTGACAATTATCCGCTATACAAACAGAATGAAGCCGCCGGAGGTTACAGGACTCTACTCTGGCAGTCCGACCGTGGTGCAGAAGTCATGTATATGCCTAACCTTACTGTTAAGGACCCCGTCTTGAGAGAGATATTCAACGATGTGAGGTTTAGAAGAGCCCTTTCGGTGGCCATAGATAGAGACGAGATCAACGAGCTTCTTTACTTTGGCAGGGCAGTTGTTCGCCAGATGACTCTTCATCCGACAAGCAAGTACTACGATCCTGCATGGGAGATGGCATACGCCCAGTTCGATCCAGCTATGGCTAACAGGCTGCTTGACGATATGGGACTAGCGAAAAGGGATTCCGATGGATTCAGACTCAGACCAGATGGGAAGAGGCTTGCAGCTACAATAGAATACTGGCCCGAAGAACCGGCAACTAAAGGTCCGATGTGTGAACTGGTTAAGGAATACTGGGAAAACGTTGGCATCCAGGTGGCACTGAAGCCACAGGACAGAAGTCTAAACGCACAGAGGGCCGAGGCCAACGAGATCGAGGTAAACGTGTGGCACGGTGGAGGAGTCACTGACGCATCGTGGCCGTTCGCTATCGGTCTTGTTCCGGCACTTCCGCACAAAGGCATCTCCTGGGCTCCCGAGTGGGGACTCTGGAAGACGTCGAACGGAACCGAAGGAATGGAGCCTACCGAAGAGGGTAAACGCCTCTTCGATCTGGGAGATAGGTTCTTGGCCACCGACTCTGAAGATGAGAAGGCCGCGATTGCTCACGAAATCTGGCAGATGCAGGCCGACAATGTCTGGATGATCGGAACCGTTGGTCTGGCTCCGTATCCGATTATCGTGAGACAGAACCTCAGAAATGTTCCAGAAGTCGGTGTCTTCAGCGGAGACTTCCTCTGGTTGCACGGATATCATCCGGAGCAGTTCTTCCTGAAGCAAAAGTGATAAGATAAGCTGTGGCGGAGGGACTCGAGTCCTTCCGCCATTATTCCGTCGAATTAGGGAGCGAAGTTATGAAGAACCAGTTTCTGGTGTATCTCCTCAGAAGAATACTGATAATGATTCCGACATTGCTGGTAATCTCTATTCTGCTTTTTATAGTCATAGAACTTCCACCGGGAGATTACGTCACCAGCTATGTTCAGGCCCTGAAGGCCAGAGGAGTTGAAATCCGTGAGGAACAGCTTGAGGCTCTAAGAGTGAGATTCGGTCTCGACCAGCCCTTTCCAGTAAGGTATGGAAAGTGGATCTGGGGTTTCGTTCGTGGAGACCTCGGCGTTTCTTATACTTACGGCGAGCCCGTTACAAAGTTGATAATGGACCGCATCCCGTTCACCATAATGATTAGCGTCATAACGATTCTCTTCACGTGGGTCATGGCCATTCCGATCGGTATCCTGAGCGCGGTGAAGAAGTACTCCTTCTGGGACTATTTGCTCACGCTTATAGGATTTATCGGTCTGTCGATTCCAAATTTCTTCCTGGCGATCCTTCTCATGTATCTGGGATTCAAATACTTTGGGGTAAGTATTGGGGGACTCTTCTCAAGAGAGTTTCTTTTCGCTCCGTGGAGCTGGGCGAAGTTTGTCGACTTACTTTCGCATCTCTGGGTTCCGGTAGTGGTAATTGGAACGGCCGGTACAGCAAGCATGATACGAGTTCTCAGAGCCAGCCTTCTTGATGAACTTAGCAAGGACTATGTGAGGACCGCAAGATCGAAAGGGTTATCCGAATCGAGAGTGATTCTAGTTCATCCGCTGAGAGTAGCGATTAACCCGCTCATAAGTACTGTCGGATGGCTGTTGCCAACGGTTATCTCTGGAGAGGTAATAACCTCTCAGGTTCTTTCTATACCGACAACCGGTCCACTACTCCTGGGAGCGCTTCTTAATCAGGACATGTATCTTGCCGGTAGCTTCCTTATGGTTTTAAGCGTACTGACGGTTGTCGGCACGCTGATATCGGATATTCTACTAGCCTGGTTAGATCCAAGAATCACGTATAGCTGAGGTGGTAGTAGTGGCCAGAAAAAAGAAAGAGTACGGCCTGTCGCAATGGACACTGATGAGAAGACGTTTTTTCAAGCACAAGTTTGCGATAATCGCACTCGTCGTTCTTGGTATATTCTATGTTGCGGCTCTATTCTCGCAGTTTATAAGTCCTTATAACCCGACTAGAAGATTCAGCGGAAACGTTTACTCTCCGCCCACGTTAATACGTTTCTCCGATGGCAACGGTTTTTCGTTCAGACCGTTCATCTATGAACGGAAGATGGAGCTTGACCCGGATACCTGGCAGAGAATCTACGTCGATGACACGGACAAGAGACATTACATAAGTTTCTTTGTAAGAGGGGACAAGTACAAATTTCTCGGACTCTTCGAAACCGACCTACATCTCTTCGGTACAACGGGAAAACAGCCTGTTTTTCTATTTGGTACCGATTCTCTTGGGCGTGATCTCTTTTCGAGGGTGCTCTATGGAAGCACTATATCGCTTACCATTGGACTTGTCGGAGTCTTTCTTAGTCTGATTATTGGAGTTATTCTGGGAAGTATCTCCGGTCTGCTCGGTGGTATTGTAGATAATGCCATTCAGAGACTCATAGAAATACTCATGTCAATTCCTCAGATACCTCTATGGATGGCACTTAGCGCGGCTCTTCCGCCGTATTGGCCCATGCTCAGAGTCTACTTTGGAATAACTATCATACTATCAGTTCTTGGCTGGACAGGGGTTGCAAGAGTTGTCCGTGGGAAGTTCCTTTCGTTGAGGGAAGAAGAGTTTGTTCTTGCTTCAAGAACCTTTGGCGCCGGGCAGTGGTGGATAATCACGAGGCATTTGATTCCCTCCTTTCTAAGTTACCTCATTGTCCAGGTAACACTCTCAATACCCGGGATGATTCTCGGTGAGACCGCCTTAAGTTTTCTCGGTCTCGGACTGCGTTCGCCCGCGATCAGCTGGGGTGTTCTTCTTCAAGAATCGCAGAACTTAAGATCTATCGCTCTCCATCCGTGGCTTATGATTCCTGGAATATTCGTTATAATTGTCGTCCTCGGATTCAACTTTCTTGGTGATGGGCTAAGGGATGCTGCAGATCCTTACACGAAAAGCTAGAGCGGACGGTTACTAAGTAATGCAAATTGTTGTATTATAGCTATTAATATACTGAAAGTGAGGTATGCGAATGTCGAGAACCTATTTAACTATTCGGGATCTTGCAGATGCCGCCGGAACGTCAGTATCGACCGTCTCGAGGGTTCTCAATAACAAACCGGATGTTTCTAAGGAAACCCGGGAGAGGATAGAGAGAATAGCTGTCGAGATAGGCTATATAAAGAATAATGCTGTGTCTATCCTTCGAGGCAACACCAGCAATACCGTAGGTGTAATGTTCGATTCCGATCTGGATCAGTTCTTTGCGGAAGTGCTCAAGGGTATCGAGAAAAGAGCAAGGAAGGCTAGATATCAGATTGTCCTGATGAACTATGCCGGTAGCGGAGAGGAAGAGATAAGGACTCTACTGGAAAAGAGAGTGGATGGTCTTCTCATAATTCCCTCCTGGGAAAACCTTGAAGCAATTGAGAAGCTCTCCAAGACAGACTTGCCCCTTGTCGTGATTGGCAGATTTATAAAGAATATCCGGTCGGACGAGATTCATACCGACGATGTTAAGGGTGGCATACTGGCGACCAATTTCCTGATCGACAAAGGCTGCAGAAATCTCCTTATGATAAACGGCCCTAGAGAAAACTCGGCAGCGAGAATGAGGTATGAAGGCTTTAGTGAAGCGGTAAGTAGCAGCAGAATAGAAGTTAGATCGAAAGAGATAATGCTACACAAAACCGGCTACCGACCTGGCTACTTCGTAATCAAGGAGATCTTCTCAAGGGGCGAGAGATTTGATGGAGTTTTCTGTTTCAACGACCTCACCGCCTTTGGTGTTATTACTGCCTTAAAAGAGATGGGAATAAAGGTACCTGAAGAAGTATCGGTTGTAGGATACGACAACATCGAGTTCTCAGGCATTTTCTCTCCAGCACTCACGACAGTGAATATCGGCAAGGAAAAGATAGGTTATGAAGCCTTCAAGATGCTTCTGGAGAGAATAGATGGAAAGCGGCAGGAAGTGAAGAGAAAGGCGCTTGATGTCGATCTTGTCATAAGAGAGAGTGCATAAGAGAACCAAAAAGAACATCCAACATTTTCATTCAGCCGAAAGCAGTAACTAGATTTCCGTTCTGTGAGCTTTCGTCTCTTTAAGACATGATACAAGAACATTGCAGAGAATGCTTCTTTCTTTGCCTGGGATGGCATTATATTGCCCTCCTTGATTGCACTTTGCTACTACTGAACTACATAATCGATAGAAGAATTGCGCGTTTCTCCTAGTGGCTTCAGTCAAAACACACTACGGTGAATTTCGGTAAGATTGGATCATGCAAAAGTTTTGATACTCCAACTTTCACAATCATGGAATCAGACTAAAGCTGATTCTAAGAGATTCCATGTGTTAAATCATTGATGTAAATTGCGTTATCACACATTCCCGGAAATTATAACGAGGGTGATTTCACCCCCAGCTTGGCATAGATATCCTTCTGCTTTTCAGTGACTTCTCCGATCGTGTGGCCATGTTCGGGAGAATCAAACCTTTCAATGGTGTCCAGTTCGTCGAGGAGACCTTGTAAGGTCCAATTCTCAAACAAGCCGGTTTCTTGCATCTTCTTCTTTATGTAGGAAAGATAAATCAAGGCGACAAACTCGACAAACAACTTGCCATTCAGTGATAGTTCAGATGAAACCTGCATTCTACCGAAATTCAA
>Ga0116163_1001953_pt1 | contig 12379 bp, 14 predicted proteins | sample AD_UKC107_MetaG_FD_89889 | JGI IMG/M metagenome (GOLD analysis project Ga0116163, IMG submission 89889) | Active sludge microbial communities of municipal wastewater-treating anaerobic digesters from Hong Kong - AD_UKC107_MetaG | ecosystem: Engineered > Bioreactor > Anaerobic > Digestate...
CATTATTATGAGTAACACGTGATATCGTTTACCAGGAGCCGTATACGTGGCCCGTACGTACGGTTCTGTGAGAGGGATGATACTTGGAGGGATTCCTCCAAGTATCACTCTACTCGATTTAAAAATTTATCACACTGGTTATTCCTATTCGTGGAGAAGTTAATGTGTTGAAATCAAGATCTTTCATTCCTACACCGGCGTTTAGATCAAATTTTCCGTTTTCAGTTTGAAATCCAAATCCTGCAGAAAGGTAATTAAATCCCTTGGCTGATCTCGTGTAATCAAGTAATAAAGAAAAATTATCCCCAACAAACGCCGTAATACCCGCTCCGAAGCTGAATCCAGATATTGGCTTGTTCTGTGCGTGAATCTGTGTCCAGAGACTTTCGCTGAGTGGAATGTTAAAATAACCGGCAATCGTAGGTCGTAGTTTATAGGATGTGCCAGTTGCATCTACCCATTGAATTTCTTTTGTATAATCCGCTGAATAAGTTGCCGGCGGAGTTGCCGAAGTATCAAAACTAAACAGAGCCTCAGCATCAAATTGTCCACTCTTGGAAAATTGAGCTTCGGTTATAGCGATATTTTTTATATCTACTCCAAACAAAGGGTAATCGGAACCGTAAATAAAACCGGCATCTATTTTCCATCCTCCGTTTTTAAGAATATCCTGTACATCCTGGAATTCGATTGTTTTTGGATCGAAACCGGAATAAATCGTTCCCGATACCAACGCCGTAGCGGCTGCCGTGTTGGAGGATTCAAATTCAAACGTCCTGTGCATATCCGAATATAGAACCGGACCATACATACCTATACTCAGATTTACCGTAAATGAATCCGCCTTGTATCCGAAAAAACCGCCTATGGATAAAGAAGAATCGAGAACGGTGTCCGTTGAGGAGAATGGTTCATAGTGTTTTCCTATCTCATTACCCGAAATGATTACTTCAAAAGGCCAGGCAGGGAGATCCATGGAAGAGTCAAGATACAGATCCGCAAAACCCCCGACGACAAAATTTTCAAATCCAATACCGAAAAACAGATTGGAATTATCGATCATTGATAAGTTTACTTCCCCGTTGATGACCGATTCTATTCCCGCTGAATAATCAGATATGTTGATGGTTGATGTACTTTCGAGTGTTTTATACAGTTTCTGAAGTGATTGTAAAGTCATCAGATTTTGTTGTATAAGCAGATCAGAGTTGATTCCTAACATGAAAGAATTTGCATCATAAACAGCTTTTGTCAGATCATTTTCCGAATTGAAAGGTTCCGGTGAAAATCTTCTTGATTCTGAATAATCAGAATTGCAATAAGCATCGGAATTTGTTTCTGTATCAACGATAATAATCGCCGAATTGTCCTGTTCAGGCTGAATTAAAACGACTTCCCCAACTTCCCCGAATAAAACTACACTAAAAAATAGAAAGAGAATCACAAAAAAAATCTTGTTTTTCATTAATAACACCCCCATTTTACTCAAAAAACCCCTACAAAGCAATTCTATCATAATCGTTTTTTTTTTGAAATGAATCCCATTTATTGTAGAATATTGAGGAAAAGAGTAGTTTAGAACGTTTGTAAAACTTATATTTTAGGTGTTTTGGGGGAGAAAATGGCGAGAAAAGTGGTACAACCAAAAAGAAGAATTCATTCAAATAATTTGGAAGGAATCATCTTTTTGTTAATCTTTTGTGGGATTCTTATACCGATTTTGAAAGTGATGGGGACTGCGAATTTCTTTCAGACTATTATGCTAACGGCGCATGATCTTTTGATAAATACTGTCTTTTTTCTGATGGCTGTTGCCGTGTTAACCGGCGCTCTATCGGGAATGTTTTCTGAATTCGGAGTTATCAGCATTCTTGATAAAATTCTGAAATTTCTGATGAAACCTCTTTATAATTTGCCTGGAATAGCCGTTATGGGGATTATCACCACTTATTTTTCCGATAATCCGGCTATCATCAGTCTTACCAAGGATAGAAATTTTCTGCGATTGTTTAAAAAATGGCAACTTCCACTTCTATGTAATCTGGGAACTTCATTTGGGATGGGATTATTGATCAGCACTTTTATGCTTGCACTCGGTACAAAAATGGGTGAGTCATCTTTTTTACCCGTTCTGATAGGGAATATCGGCGCAGTGATAGGAAGTATTGTCAGCGTAAGGATCATGTCCATCTTCACAAAAAAGGAATTTGGAGAGGAATCCTATTTCGAGGATTCAAATGTCAACCCGCTTGAAAATCGGGAGGTCAGAGAAGGAAGTGTCTTTCACAGAGTATTGACTTCAACGTTAGAAGGTGGGAGAACCGGTGTTGAAATCGGTCTTGGAATCATCCCCGGGGTGCTTATCATGAGTACATTCGTTATGATTCTGACTTATGGACCGGCGGATCCTTCAGTTGGATATCAGGGAGTTGCCTATGAAGGAGTTGCTTTTTTACCGTGGGTTGGAGAAAAAATATTTCCCGTGCTCAAATTTCTTTTTGGATTTGAATCATCGAAACTTCTCGCTTTTCCGTTAACTTCTCTTGGGTCAAGTGGTGCGGCACTTGCGCTTGTGCCAAATTTCATAGAAAACGGTATACTCGGTGCAAATGAAATAGCCGTATTTACTGCAATGGGAATGTGCTGGAGCGGTTACTTATCGACACACATTGCCATGATGGATTCACTTGGTTATCGTAAACTGACCAATAAAGCAATTCTTAGTCATACGATCGGTGGTTTGGTTGCCGGGGTCTGTTCACATTTCATAATGATGTTATTTATATAATTAAGGAGGTCATGATGGAAAAGGGGTATATTCAGATATACACGGGAAATGGAAAAGGAAAGACAACGGCTTCGCTTGGTTTGAGTCTAAGGGCTGTTTGTGCGGGATTTAATGTTTTTTTCGGTCAGTTTGTGAAGGGAATGAAATACAGTGAATTGAAGGCAATGGAGTTTTTACCGAATTTTGAGATGAAGCAGTATGGTAGAAATTGTTTTATTTTCAACGATCCCGAGCCGGAAGATATTCGGCTTGCCAGAGAAGGGCTTGAAGAGCTTGGTGAAAAGTTATCCTCCGGAGAATATGATCTAATTGTGATGGATGAGTTGAATATCGCCTTATACTACAAGCTTTTTTCAGTAGAAGATGTACTTGATATTCTTGATAAAAAAGCGGAAAAAACGGAAATTGTTATAACCGGCAGATATGCACCTGAAAAACTCATTGAGAGGGCCGATCTTGTTACTGAGATGAAAGAAATAAAACATTATTATACCGAGGGAGTTCAGGCAAGGGAAGGTATTGAAAAATAATATGCTATAATCCACACGATAAGGAGATATAGATGAAAGAATTTTGGTTATATCGATTAATAAAGCTATTAGGGGGTAATGAATGAAAGTCAGTAAAGTGGATCATATCGGAATTGCAGTTAATTCTATCGATGAATCGTTAAAATTGTACAGAGATGCACTTGGTCTTGAATTTAAAGGGATTGAAGAAATGCCCGAAAGAGGTCAAAGAGTCGCATTTATTCAGACGGGTGAATCAAAACTCGAGCTGCTTGAATCAACGAGTGAAACGAGCACGATTGCCAAATATCTCTCCAAGAAAGGTGAAGGTATACACCATATGGCTCTTCATGTGGATGATGTGGAAGAGGCTATTAATAATCTTTCTGAAAAGGGATACAGACTTTTATCGGATAAACCTGAATCCGGTGCGGGTGGAACGAAGATTGTATTTATGCATCCAAAAAGTGCTAACGGCGTTTTACTTGAGTTGATTGAAGGTAACCATTAACGGAAGGGGTAAAAAAGAATGTCAAGTATGCAGGAATTGATTAAATCATTTGAGGAAAAGAGTAAAAAGATTGAAGCCGGTGGCGGAGAAAAGAGGATCGCCAAACAGCATAGTTCGGGAAAATTGACGGCAAGGGAAAGAATTGCTCTCCTGCTTGATGATGGATCTTTTATAGAGTTTGATAAATTTGTAAAGCATAGATGTGATAATTTTGGCATGGAGAAAAAAGAAATGCCCGCAGATGCAGTTGTTACAGGAGTGGGAACCATAAACGGTAAAAAGGTAGCCGTATTCTCACAGGACTTTACCGTAATGGGTGGTTCACTGGGAGAGATGCATGCCAAAAAGATCATGAAAATGCAAGATCTTGCCATGAAAACCGGAATTCCTATAATCGGTATTAACGATTCCGGCGGGGCAAGGATTCAGGAGGCTGTCGATGCACTCTTTGGCTATGGTGGTATCTTCTACAGAAATACCAGGGCGTCAGGTGTTATTCCACAGATTTCCATTATCATGGGACCCTGTGCTGGTGGAGCTGTATATTCACCGGCAATCACCGATTTTGTGATCATGGTGGACAAAAATGCCAAGATGTTTATAACGGGTCCGCAGGTAATCAAGGCGGTAACCGGTGAGGAAGTTTCTCAGGAATCTCTTGGAGGAGCGACCGTACACAACACAAAAAGTGGAAATGCGCACTTTATGGCCCCATCGGATGAAGAAGCGCTTAAGCTTTGTCGCGAGCTTGTGGATTACCTCCCGTCGAATAATATGGAACAGCCTGAATTGCTTGAGGAATCGATGACTTTGAACGTTTCCAACTCCAGAGATGTTGCTGAAATTATTCCTTCCGATATGAAAAGGGGTTATGATGTCAGAGATGTGATCAAAAGTGTCGTTGACCATGAACATTTTTTTGAGGTTCAGTCGCTTTATTCACCAAATATCGTAATAGGTTTTGCACGCGTTATGGGAAATACGGTGGGAATTGTTGCCAATCAGCCAAAAGTCTGGGCCGGAAGCCTTGATATCAACGCTTCGGATAAAGGTGCTCGTTTTATCAGATTTCTTGATGCCTTCAATATTCCTATATTGACATTTGTTGATACACCGGGATTTTTACCGGGAACCAATCAGGAATTCAACGGTATCATCAGACACGGTGCCAAACTTCTCTATGCCTACAGCGAAGCAACTGCTCCCATAATAACGGTTATTCTGAGAAAGTCATATGGTGGGGCTTATATAGCGATGGGTTCACAGCATCTCGGTGCTGATTTCGTCTATGCACTTCCTTCTTCTGAAATAGCCGTGATGGGACCGGAAGGTGCTGCTAACGTCATTTTCAGAAAGGATATCGAAGATTCACAGAATCCTGAAGCGACGAGAAAGGAAAAGATAGAAGAATATAAAGATAGATTTGCAAATCCATATCAGGCGGCTTCAAGAGGGTATATAGATTCTGTTATCAATCCGGCAGATATGAGAAAGATTATCTATCAGTCTATTGAAATTACCAGGACAAAAGCGGAGAATTCACCGGAGAAAAAGCACGGGAATATACCTCTTTAATGATTAATAAGATGAAAGGAGGTATTTGTTTATGAGTGTAGGTACAATTTCTCTTGTTGGTATATCTATAGTGTTCTTAAGTTTTGTTGTATTGTATATCATTTTCAGGTTACTTGAAGTGATTTTTGGTGATAAAAAGACAAAGACTACTTTAAAGCAGGTGCCTGAGACAAGATCACAAGTCGTGTCCAATGAAGCCCTTTCGGTGACTGAGACGATGAGTGATGAAGAGAATACAGAATTGATAGCGGTCATATCTGCAGCTGTTGCGGCTATCGGTGATAAGCCTTGTAGAATTCTTAATATCAGTGAAACTAAAGAGACGAAATCAAACTGGAAAAATCACAAGTCCAAAATCTGGAGACCGGTGAGAAAAGGAGTAAGAAAATCATGGTAAAAAAATACAGAATCAGTGTAAATGGAAAATCGTATGATGTTGAAGTTGAAGAGTTAACTGGTGCAGGGGTTGCTCAGTCAACACCATCACAGAATCAGCAGACTACACCTCAGAATGCCGTACCTGCCGCAGCCTCTGCACCGATTCCGGCTGCTGCACCGGTGACTACGTCAACTCCAAAACCGGGTAATGGCGCGAAATCCGAGATTGTTGCCCCTATGGCAGGGCTCGTTTTGGACGTTGTTGTTAAAAAGGGACAAAGCGTGAATCCAGGAAACAAGTTACTCATTTTAGAAGCCATGAAGATGGAGAATGATATAGTCAGTGATATTTCAGGAACGGTTGATGAAATAAATTGTAAAAAAGGCGAAAATGTAGAAACTGGAGAGATTCTTATTACAATTATATAAAAATAGATTTAAGGGGATGGTATACATGTGGGAAGCAATAAAGAACAACGATCCGGAAATATATGAGATTTTTCAGAAGGAGCTTAACAGGCAGGAGAACGGTCTTGAATTGATCGCCTCTGAGAACTTTGCTTCCGTAGCTGTGATGGAAGCGATGGGTAGCGTTCTGACAAATAAATATGCCGAAGGTTACCCGAAGAAAAGGTATTATGGCGGATGTGTATTTGTAGATGAAGCGGAACAGCTTGCGAGGAACAGGGTAAAAGAGCTCTTTAACTGTAAGTTTGCAAACGTTCAACCGCATTCGGGGTCACAGGCCAACATGGGAGTCTATTTTGCCCTTATCAATCCGGGAGATACCGTTATGGGTATGTCGCTCAGTCATGGTGGACATTTAACACATGGCGCTACGGTTAATTTCTCCGGGAAGGTCTATCACTCGGTTCAATACGGTGTAAGCCTTGAGACGGAAATGATAGATTATGATGAAGTAGAACGAATGGCAAAGGAACACAGGCCAAAGATAATAGTTGCCGGCGGAAGTGCCTATTCCAGAATCATAGATTTTAAGCGATTCAGGGAAATAGCGGATTCCATAGGTGCTTATCTGATGGTGGACATGGCTCATTTTGCCGGACTTGTTGCGGCGGGCCTTTATCCGAATCCACTCGATTATGCACATGTAGTAACCAGTACGACACATAAAACGTTAAGGGGACCAAGAGGCGGAATAATACTGACCAATGACAAAGAGATCTATAAGGCCGTGAATAAGACAATATTCCCCGGAATTCAGGGGGGGCCTCTCATGCATGTCATTGCAGCCAAAGCCGTTGCCTTTAAGGAAGCGCTTGATCCTTCTTTTAAGGTTTATCAGGAAAAGGTAAAGGAAAATGCCGCTGTTTTTGCCGCGGAACTTGAAAAAAGAGGACTCAGAATTGTTTCCGGTGGTACTGATTCGCATGTGTTCCTCGTCGATCTGACGCCGATGAATGTTACCGGAAAAGCAGTGGAAAAGGGACTCGAAGAGGTAGAAATTACGGTTAATAAGAATACGATACCGAATGAACAGCTTTCGCCGTTTGTAACAAGCGGTATACGAATTGGAACACCGGCGATTACTACACGGGGAATCGGTGTCGATGAAATACCGGAAATAGCTGATATAATCGTGACCGCCATCAAACATATGGATGAAGAAGGAGCTATTCAGGAAGAAATCAGAAACACGTTGAAAGAAAGAGTTCATAAGATCTGTGAAAAATTCCCACTTTACAGGGGGCAGATCTAAAAAATAAAAAAAGGGGATGATATCATGGTTCTTACTACGACACCTACAATTCAAGGTAAACAGATAGTTGAATACAAAGGCGTAGTCTGTGGTGAGGTTATCACTGGTGTTAATTTTATTAAGGACTTTATGGCTGGAATCAGAGATTTTGTAGGTGGACGATCACAAAGCTATGAAGATGAGTTAATCAATGCAAGGAATAATGCATTAAGAGAACTTAAGTCGAGGGCTCTTGAAAAAGGGGCAAATGCGGTTGTAGGAATTGATATCGATTATGAGGTTCTTGGTCAGAACGGCAGTATGTTAATGGTAAGTGTCTCCGGAACAGCTGTAGTGATCGAATAAGGGGTATTTTATGAGTGGATATAACACATCTGTAAACAGATATAAAGCAGCTGGTTCGTTAACAGGTGGCCTTTTTCTAATAGGGTTAGCCGTACTTTTTCTTGTAGACAGTATTTCATTCTGGCCGTGGATCCTTGCAGTGATAGGAATTGCCATTCTTCCCGGATCAATCATAAAAGATGGATGGAGACATTCGATTACCGGATCAGCCTGGTTAATCGGACTTGCGTTGTGTTTTTATTTTAGTCTCTTCTGGCCGGGTATTTTGATACTCATTGGAATAACTATGATTTTTGAATATATTTTCCCTAAACAACAGAAAAAAAGAGTCAAAGAAAATATTTTTGATGATGATGATTTTTAAGTAGAAAAATGGGATTCTTTAGGGAATCCCATTTTTTTATGCTTTCATTTGAAAGTGAATATGGTAGAATAACCTGGAAGAAACCGTATGGGAGTGTGATTATTGTGGGTACGAAAAAAGGAATGTTAAATATACTTGTCTTGATGACCTTTATCACTTTCTTATTTTCAGCAGAGTACGGACTTCCGACGAATACGACGAGGCGTATTACGGGAACTTTCGGTGAATGCAGAATTACCTCAAATACTTATGTGAAAAGACTGAACATAGGGATTGCAATTTCTACTAACAGTATGGAGAATACGAATATATACGCCATGAATGATGGTGTGGTATGGAAACTCATCCTGAATGATCCGAGTTACGGAAATATTATCTATATCAAGCATCCGGATGGTCTATCGACCATGTATGCCCATCTGAACCGCTTTTCCTCAAAATTTGATGCCATTCTTCAATCCGTTATGGTTGAGTTTGGCGAGGAAAGTAATACCGAGATAGAATTCAACTCAAATGAATACACGGTTAGAAAAGGGGACATCATCGGATACTCGGGTAAGACAGGTACGGCGCTTGCGCCGTATTGTCATGTCGAATTTCTTGATTATCAGCAGGGCATTTATATAGATCCGCTTGTTTATCTGAAGGATTTGCTGGATAGACCTGATGCTGATCTGGAGATTATAAAAGTTAGGGTAGATGGAAAAGAACAGAATATCAGCAATGGGGGAACCTATTTCTACAGAAATCAATATCCTGAGATAGAAATCAATGCACGGTTGGCTGATAACAGTTGGAACAGCAGATACGGTGTACACAGAGTTCAACTCTTTTTCGATGAAACAGAAGTCTATCAGCTGCTTTTTGAGACTATTCCGGAAGAGTATTATGAACAGGGTGATCTGGTCTATGGAGAAGGATCGACGAGCAGTTATTACTGGTATAAATTGTTTTCTAACAAAACAGGAGGAGCCGTTGTTCTGAATCGACTGAGTGAAGTTTCGCTTTCTAAAAGTACGAAAGCGAGGATCGTCGTTGAGGACGATTGGGGAAATGCCAAAACCTGGTCATTTTATCTGAAACAGGAGTGAAACATCATCAAATGAGTTTTATTCCAGTGTTTTCGATTGAAGAATTTTTTTTAGCAGTCTCTTCCGAATTTTCAGGTAATTTTTTCTAAAAAACTTTTTTCTATTTCTAAATCTGTTAGATCTTTAAATTCTTCCATTTCTACTGAAAATAATTTTTCATAAGAATTTTCATTATTTTTAATTACATTAACAATAATAGACATTTGATCGTATAAGCCGAAGCTCCCGTTTCTTCATATAATTCTCTTTCAGCGGCAATTTGACAAGTTTCTCCGATTTTTCTATGTCCTCTCGAAAATTCCCACGTTTCTTGCTCTTTATGCTTGACAAGCACCATTTTTCCCTAGTGAAACGTCAATAGGGTAACGTATTTAATTTTATTATCAACGATGTGTTCTTTGTGATAAAATTCAATTTGCATCATCTCAACCATCATGGAGTGATATTATCCGATTACAGGATATCATTCAAGTTAGGAAAAATGAATGATTTGTGAATGGCTGGGATGATGGTGGATATCGTTTATGAATTCAATTTTAGAGAACAAAAATCACTTTATATATTTATAAAATAGGCGTTTTTGAGATAGGTAAATTTCTTCTATGTTATAATCTTATAGTGTTATGAAATTGACTATTCGGGGGGAAATAATGTTAATCAAATGGGGGCTCTCGCTTTTTATTTACCTTGCTTTTTTTGTGATCAATTTAAAAATTAAGTTTTATAATCCTGTTTGGTATCTGTGGCTGCTTCTTATCGCCTGTGTTTCTATAGGGATTGGATTATTTATCATTACTAAAAGAAGAATAAAGACTGAAAATCAATTGTGTAGACAGACAAAACCCCTTTCCGAATTTAATCTGATTGTATCAACAGTATTCAAGAATGAAGGGAACACAGTTGTTGAAACCCTGAAACATTATCTACGCTATAAAAGTGTTCCGGAAATAGTGTTTTATGATGATAATTCAGATGATGGTTCTTTTGAAGTGCTGAAGTCAGTGGAAGCAACACAAAAGGCACATTGTACGGTAAAATGCCTGAATAGGTCAGAAAAGATTCTTCATCCGAAAGGGATGGGATTTGAAGACCTGATTAAGAATCATTGTGGTGATTATATCCTCATTCTTGATGCGGATACGATTATTGAAGAAGAAGCCATTGAAAAAGCACTCAATATCATGAGTGAAAATGATTTGAAAGTTCTTCATTTTACACGAAGAAATGATTTATCAGATGATTTGGCAAATAATATTGCCGATACTGAAGAACTATTTTCAACGGTAAATAAAATTGTCGGGATATTTCCATGGTATTTTAACGGAAGTGGTTTTATTATCAGTGTGGATATTGCAAAGGAAATTGTTTATGATGAGTATTCTCCATCAGATGACAGTCAGATCAGCTTTTTTCTCAGGAAGAATAAGATAGAAGTTTTTGATGCCTTATCATTATTTGCACATGAGAAGGCACCACAAACGCTTAGAAAACTGTTAAAGCAGCATTCTTCCTGGACAAAAGGAGGGATTCACCATTATCTTGAGAAAGAAAGATTTACGATTTTTCCAGTGGCATTTATCTCAGCCTATTTAATTTCTTCGATTTTGAATCCTCTTCAGATTTATAATCTCTTTTTTCCTCTGGCCTTTATCTTTATCTTCGGTGTTGATTTTATTTCCAACAGAGTTGTTGCCGGTAGAGGGATTTTAAAGAGTTTGAAGAATTCTCTTTTTCATACTTTCGGATTATTTTTTAAAGGGATTGTGCTTGTTCCGTATCATCTTGTCACTTTTCCGTTCAGAAGACATACCTTCTGGTTTTCCAGAACTCAGTATTAAATAAGGTGAAATGGATGAATTTCTTAAAGTTTATCAAATGGTTTTCGATTATTCTTATTTATCCGATTGTGCTTTTTATTATCAGGCAATCACAAGTTCATACCTATAGTTTTAGCTTTATACTGATTTTATTCATCGTATGTCTATCTCTTCATTTTGTTGTTGTATTGATCTTTTATCGGATAAAAAAACAGGAAAGATTTCATGGAAACACCTCGCAAAGTGATCAGTTGACCGAAAAAAAGATTGAATTATGTCTCGTGGCAAAAAATGAAGGGGAGAATTTAATAAGGATTATCAGTCATTATCTGATGTTTCCTGAGAATTTTAGAATAACCGTTTACGATGACAGTTCTGATGATGGTTCTTTTGAAAGATTACTTGATTTTGCTGCTGACGTGGATAAGAGATTGACTGTTAAAAGATTAGTCAGGACGAGTAAAACACTTCATCCAAAGGGGATGGGAGTAGAAGATTTCATTGACAGTACGGAAGCGGACTTTATTATGATTAATGATGCAGATACTGTTGTAAATCAGCACGATTTTGAAAAGGCAATTCTGTATCTTGAAGAAATGAATTATGATGTTGTCCATTTAAGCAGAAGGAATGATTTGAATCAGAAACTCGTTACGAGAGTATCGGACTTGGAGGAGATGAATAATACTGCTTTGAAAATTCTCGGAATTACCGATTATTGTTTTCCTGGAAGCGGTATATTAATGACATTGGATGCAGCCAGGTTGGTAAACTACTCTGAATTTGTTCCGGGAGATGATCTTGAAATGGGGAGGCAACTGAAGAAAGCGGGGAAAAAGATTTATCATTTTCAAACTGTGTTTGCCCATGAAAAGGCTCCTTCAAGGTTTTCTGATTTTTTCAGTCAAAGGGCAAAATGGAGCAGAAATATTGCTTATCATCTCTTTGAAAATGAACGGTTTGGTGCCTATATTCAGAATACAGCGGCTGCTTTTGCATTGTTTTTTTTGTTTGGGTTGTCTTCGCCTGTTTCGTTGTTTATCATTTTAACAGGAATTTCATACACGATGTTGAGTATATATACCAATACGATTTTTGCTGAAAGAACTATTTTGACATCAATCATTCCGGCTGCTGTTAATACGTTTCAGTTATGGCTTCAGGCAGCCGTATTTACACCATTTTACATGTTAGTTTATCCGATTAAAAGAAAACGCATGGATTATAAGAAATCTAGGGTTTAATGAAGTAGATATTGTCATAAAGGGATGATGCGGATGA
>Ga0116163_1001954_pt1 | contig 12376 bp, 9 predicted proteins | sample AD_UKC107_MetaG_FD_89889 | JGI IMG/M metagenome (GOLD analysis project Ga0116163, IMG submission 89889) | Active sludge microbial communities of municipal wastewater-treating anaerobic digesters from Hong Kong - AD_UKC107_MetaG | ecosystem: Engineered > Bioreactor > Anaerobic > Digestate | place...
AGAGATGTTTGAGGATCTGTTCTACAGCACCCTGTCAGCATTCAGATCGAGGAAAATGCTCGGAGTCCGAAAACCTTTCAAGTTCAGGAACAAGCTGGTTACCTTTGATTCCACGACAATCACTCTGGCCCTTGAGGCATTCCCGTGGGCTGAGTACCGGTCGAAGAAGGGTGGAGTCAAGCTCCATGTACTGCTGGACAACGCCGACCTGATGCCTGAATTCGTCTGCATGACAGTAGCCCGTGATAACGACTGTAAGGGGCTGGATAAGATCAGTCTCAAGGCCGGTACCATTGTTACTCTGGACCGTGGATACAACGATTTTGAGCAGTTCGGTGAATGGACTGAGAAGGGGGTGTACTTCGTTACCAGGATGAAGGTGAACACCAAGCATCACATCCTGAGACGGAGAGTTCCTCCGCATAACAAGAATATCCTGGCAGACCAGACAATCATCCTCACCGGTGCCCGAGCAGATAAGTGTTCCCATGACCTGAGACTGGTCAGGTCAATCGATCCGGAGACCGGTGAGATCATCGACATCCTTACCAACAACCACAAACTGGGAGCATCCACAATTAGTGGCATCTACCGTGAAAGATGGCGCATAGAGGAGTTTTTCAGACTGCTTAAGCAAAATCTGAAGATCAAGACCTTTGTAGGAACCTCAATGAATGCTCTTCTGACTCAGATTTGGACAGCTCTCATTGCACTCCTCCTGCTCAAGTGGTTACACCACATCTCCCGGGCTGGCTGGTCATTCTCTAACCTTGCAGCCATGCTGCGCATGAATCTGTTTACTTACAGGGACTTACTTGACTTGTTGGAGGATCCATTCGGCTCACCGCCGATAGAACCCGTCCCAGAACAACTCTTGTTGGGTTTGTGAATCTTGGACAGCTGAAAATTGATACTTACGAAAAAACCTCCCGAAGGAGGCCTGGTCTAAGAAATCTGTGAATTGAAACCCTAACTTGTTAGCCTGTCACACGGGCAGATGTAATTCTGGGCTGTTTTGGACAGCTCTGATAATGGTCAATTGGATCTCGACTTTCAAGGCCTCGGACGAAGGAAAATAGTCGGCAAGTTCGATTGAGGGCATGTCTCTACATTTGTCAACGGACACCCAGTTTCCCGCAGTTGGGGGACATCCACTTTCCCGCACGTGACAAAGAGTCCCCTTTGCTTTGAGACATGCGTCATCCTTTCTATTCGGCCTTCGGGATCTTCTCTTCGATCTGCCTTAGACGGATGGATCTTCCGTCGATGTTCACCACATTGCAGTGATGCTGTAGTCTGTCCAAGAGGGCAGTTGCCAGCACTTCATCGCCTGCGAGCATGTCGGGCCATTCCCTGATGGAGAATTAACAGCCAGCCCTGGAAATGTGGTGCAGCCACTTGACTTCGATCCTGTGAGAATGATTATCTGATCCGCCAGGATGTGCCTGTTCTTAGGACGGACCTTTCTCTCCAGCAAATGATGCTTCGTGTTCACTTTCATTCTTGTAACGAAGTACACACCCTCCATAGTCCAGTCTCCGAACTGAGTGAAGTCGTTGTAACCCCGGTCCAGGGCGACAATGGTACCGGGCTTCAGATTGATTTTCTTCAGGCCTTTGCAGTGATTGTCTCTGGCTACTGTCATGTAAACGAAGCTGGGCATGAGATCCGCATTATCCAGCAGTATATGGAGAGCTTCACTCCGCTCTTCTTTGAGCGGTACTTTGCCCATGGTAACGCTTCCAGGGCATGGGTAATGGTCGTGGAATCAAAGGTTACCAGCTTGTTCCTGAACTTGAAGGGCTTCCTTACATTCAGCATCTTTGTCTCTCGGAACGCAGCCTGACTACTGCAAAACAATTCTTCAAACAGCTCTGCCGGTCTGTTCGAGTTCGCATAGGACAGGGTGGACTTGGGTGGGGCCTTTTGTAAACCGAGGTGACTGAGCTTTCCTATGCAGCAGGCAAGGCCATTACTGATCTACCAGAGGGAGTCCGCCCGGGCGAAGTGGCAGAATAGCATGGAAACGAACTGACTCCAGGATGTGAATCCCTTGGCGTTTCGCTCTGTCTGGTGCTTATTAACGAGCCTCTGGAAATCTGATTTAGGAAACTGCTGAAGAAGCTGATTGAATAAACTTGCGCAACGAACCATATTCGGCATGCCCTTTCGGTTTGGTTGAATGAGTTTTTGGTCGTGCTCAAATTCTACTCTTTCGAACCGTTAATGGCATTTTTCTTATCTCAGCGCGGAAAAGTTATTTTGGACAGGCCTGACCGTATATCCTCTTGTATTTTACACGCTGTTGTGTTTGATCATGCTATGCGTTTTTTTATCCTTTTTTATCGCTTTTTTATTTTAGTTATTGCTGCTTTTTTGCTATTATTATATTTTTTATTTTCCGTTATCTTAACCAAATAATATCCGTAAATATAAAATGCTATATAGGATGGTCTACCTGTCGTTGCCCAGCAATTGACCCCCATTACAATTATGTATGAATATATGACTAATACACTTGTCCAGTCTTTTTGTTTAATTGCGCATACTAGATAGTATATATATAATATTAGAATAATACCTAAGAGTAAAAGTCCACCATCAGCAAAAGCAGCAGCGAAATGATTGTGGAGCATAGCAGATGATGAATTGGGGTAACCACCAGGATTAAATCTATAATCTAAAACATATCCAAAGATAATGTTATGTTCTATTGTAGCCTTTGCTGCTGATAACCACCATTTTGTGCGTATCTCTAGGTTTTTCTCTGAAGGATCTGATGCATCAGTGAAATAATCCTCGATAGAGCTATTGCTATATATAGTGCCTTTGTATATTTCTTTTACTTGATATACTATAGTATTGTACGATATATATATTATTATTAGCATAATTATTATTATATATATGCGCTTTTTTATTTTCTTAGCAAAGTATATCATACATGGTATAACTATATATACATATTGCCTCAGCGCACCTAATATTGGAATTATAAATAATACTATTGGTACAATAACAGCATAGCTATTATTATACTTATTTATAATTTCCAGTGCTAGCACAGTGCCAATCAAGGCCAGAAATGATATGTGGAATACACTTGATAAAGAATCCGCTTGCCCAATGACAATACTTTTATAATACGTTATAAATAGTATAATATATGTAACTATCAGTGTTATAATATGCCTTTTTTCCATTTCATTTTTAGTAAATACTTTTCTATTCTGAAGCTGCAAGACAACACCTGTGAATGGGGTTATCCAGATAGAATACCCCAGTGCTGTTGCAAGAAGATTGGAATCCATTATGTATCGATATAGCGAATATAGTAATATTATCAAAGCATAGCAAGATAAAAATGTTATTTTAATTTTATTATGATTATTTAAGATATACAATAAACTTATAATACTAATTATTATAAATACTTTGTCTGCGCCTCTTAGCAATAAAGATGCAGTACACAAAGCAAATAGTTTCTCAGGCCCTGATAGCCGATTCACGTAATGCTTCATTATTACATTCTATCTATATTTCTCACTCTATTATAGTTATGTTCGTAAATTTTCTCAGTTGCATAAATTTGCCGACCACTATTTCAAACACCCACAGTATCTGAATGCGGCTTCTTTATCTTTTTCGAAAGTGACGATACGTTATTATTATGCATCTCTTCGTATATACTTTCTATTTTTTGAACATTGCTTTGTGAGTACCTCTTAATGGCAACACGATAACCAGCTTCGCCAAGTGCTCTTGCCTTACAGTGATTAGAAGCTAATTCGTTCATGGCATCAGCTAAAGCTCTCGGGTTATTCTTGGGCACAATAATGCCGGTATTATCATGCTCTACAATCTCCGTCATCCCTTCTACATCAGAAACAATCACTGGCTTTTTATGCAAATGAGATTCAATAACTGGTCGTGAAAAATGAGGAACAGTGAAGGGAGAAACGAGACAGCAGACAGAAGCAAATAGCCTATCAGTGCTTTGAACAACTCCAAAAACAGCTGCATTGGAGTGACTATGCAATTTTCCAAGTGCTGTATCTCTGAATCGATTATAACCTAGTAAATTTTTATATACTTTTTTTAGTGTACTATTTATTACTTTATTTTTTTCGTATTTTCCGTAAAATAGTACTATAACATCTTTATTCAGATAGTCAAGTGCTTTTAGCATAGTAAAAAACCCCTTGATTTCTGAGGCACCACCTAAGTACAGGAATTTCTTTGAGGAATACGAAGACTCATCAGGTTCTTCATTACTGATCACTGCAAAATTATAGACTACTGTGGTTTTTTCAGGAAGCGCAATTCGTTTTGCATTGTCTTCACTTATAGCGACAACACGATTAGCATACCTCCTAACCAAATAACGAAAGAAAGAGAATCGCAAACCAATCAGTCCCCTTGTAAGTGGTTCTTGTATATGATAAACAACTTTGCATTTCTGACTTGCTGGAGCTAGCCAGTCAGTTAATACTGAAGAATTCAGATGAATTAGATCGCAATCACTTCTGCGCAATTCTCTTCCTGCAAAGTAGTATCTACTTAGCAACCAGCAAAGCCCTAACCGAAGATGCTGATGTATTGAATACCATTTAACATAGCCAGCCATCGTATGGCTGTAGTAAGTATACATATATTTATAAAACTTTGACTGTGCTACTATATAATCAATATTATTTTCTTTCAAAATGTCACTAACTATTGAGTCTTTAATTAGTAATACTTTTGCATAGTATTTTCTTTTATCAAGTTCTTTAATAATATTAATTATATTTATTGGCGCCCCTCCCCACCCTGTTGAATGATGAACATATAGTATTGATATTTTTTCTGTCATTACTGCTCTTTCCCATCAAGATGCGCATACATCTCATCCAATATCAATATTCTGATTAGCCTCATTATTCTAGAAAGTCGTTATATGCATATAATATATATATATTTATTATATTGTGTTAAAAATAGTGTTTATAGAACGCAATTTACATTTAATTATATTACATTATTAGGTGATTATTTACTACAACTGAAACACTCAATACGATTCGATTGGAGCCGATAAGTGGATGCTTCATGTTGCCCAGCTCGGTAGTCTGCATGATTATCAAATCATCCTGATCTGCTCCAAAGGTTACATCAGTAATTCAGTGAAATTTTAGCCATATCTGTATCCATTTCAACTAGACTCATCAATTATCAGTTTGTACTTTCCATTCTTGGTCAACTGTATGCTTTCTACTTCTTCAATGCTAAACGATATCTTACCTTTCAAGTACGAATTCAGCTCTCTACTTAAATAATCATATCCATCTTTGTCTAATTGGTGTGCAAGTACAAGCCTTAAAACAATTTTGTCTTTTGAAACTTTGGCAACCTGATACTGCTGCACACTTGGCAATCGTTTGAGCAAAGCCGATCCAAAGAAGCTTGGGATAAGAAGAGCCCCTCCACCAGGAAGAGTTATTAAATCCGCAGTTCTACCGGCTATCCGCTTCATTGTTTTCCAAGTTCTTCCACAACCGCAGACATCACAATCAGCAACAACAGCAAGATCGCCAACCTTGTATCGTATCAGTGGCATACCAAAGTTATCAAGATCTGTGAGAATTATTTCTCTGGGTTCCTGTTCGCTCCCCTCATCAATTTCAACTACAACTCGAGGCTCGATAATGTGATAAGCACCCTGAGAACACTGATAGGCAACTCCGGGTACTTCGCCGGAACCATATCCATCGAAAACAGGCCCAAACACTTCAGAGATAACTTCCCGCTGATAGTCATAGACGGTCTCGGCTGTAGTAAGAACCCCGGTACAGGACAAATCACTATAGCCTGCTTCCTTTGCCCTAAGTGCCAGAAAGTAGATAGCATTAGGGTAACCCCAAAGATATTCTGGCTTAAAATCTGCTAGCATGTTAAGAGCCGCATTTACCTCTTCAATATCCGTCAATCCGAATGCTGGAATGCGACGCTCTCCATAAGCAATTTGCTTGAGTCGACTGCCTGGTTTAGACCACTGCTCATTGACAGCTATCTGATTCCCCCATACCACACAACGTCGGGCACCAAAAGGGTAACCGGCCATACTCCAGCCAACACGTTCAGCAGCAAATGCAGCTCCGAGTGAATCGGCAGTGTGATAACTAGTTACAACAACCCCCGTAGATCCGCTTGAGGAACCTCTTCGTAAAGCAGACGGACTGACTCCAGAAGAAATCATGTCAGGCATATGCTCAATAACATCTGCTCGAGATAGAGTGGGAAGCAAAGAGAGATCCGCCATATGTCTAATGTGCCCTGGCCGGACACTGGCTTCATCCATGCGCTGCCTGTAGAACGGGACAGTCCTATAGACATGTTCAATCAATTTTCGCAGTTTATTCTCTCTGTATGAATCCAGCTGTGCTCTAGGCCACCACTGAGCCCGAAAGTACTCTTTGTACTTCTTTGTGAGAGGAATCCCCCGAAGTAAGCCTTCTGCTGGAAAAAGCACATGCCTAGCCCAAGCCGAACGTAACGATAGAGGCATTCCAGAAATCATCTGTACACCATCCGTTTCAATGCTTTAACTGCACCAGTGCGAGCCAAATATCGACGTAGCTGAGCATAAGGCCACATTTCTGCATGAGCACATAGCGTATAGTGCACGAATGCCGTACTTATCCACCGTCGTGAGCCAACTTGATGCATACCTGTACGTTTAATGCGTGTTGGATCTTGACTTGCATGCTCATTCGGGCTTCCTTTTGCTGTTGTTGCAGTATAACCGATTTCTAAAGCAACAGAATGAGCCTCATCGCTCCAGCCACCATTTGGCCAGCAAAGATACTTTACAGTTTTACCTAATTCTTTCTCTATCTTTATCTTAGAGTATTCTAGCTCAGTCCGTACCCGAGCCATCTGTGCTTCTTTCGTTTCAATATCATACCAAACATCGTGGGTACTAAGATAGCCAATAGTTTCTTTTCGAAGCTCTTGAAGCCAAAACTCGTGTTCAAAGAAAACAGAGCCGCCATTTTGCTTCACATAACTAATGAGATGCTCAGTGAGTCCTCCGTGCTCAGAAACTTTGCGTGCCACTAGAGCTGGTTCAACAGGATGAATTGGAGACCCGTAGTTACTATAATCTCTACCCTCAACGGACATGTAAAATGGTTTGCACGCTGGATTGGAATTCCAGTCTAGCCAAGGAATATCGTCACCGGGATAATGATACCCAACAATTTTGCCTGATATTGGGAAGAATGTATGAGTCTGAGTATGGGATTCAACATCGACCAAACCAGTAGATTCAATAGCACGCAACTCATCCCAGGACATAAAACCGCAAGAATCAAAATCTTCCTGGGAAACAGGATTTTTCCTGAAGTCTTTCATCGTTGGCCGAAGGATTTTCCTAGGATCAACGAAGTCAGTCGCAACGAATAGAGTTGAACGATAACCATACTTTTCCAATATTGGGAATGCGTACACCCAGTTATCAAGATAACCATCGTCAAATGTAAGGCAAACACTACGAACTGGTAGATCTATATCGCCACGTTTGAAGGCAACGACCTCGTCAAAGCTAACCACTGTATACTTGTGACGCCATAGATACTTAAGCTGACGTTCAAAAAATTGCAAATTTAAAGTAAGGTGGCGATACTCCCATGATTTACTGGTTTGTGGGCTAACAGAATGATACATGATTACAGGAATGCATCTGGCGCGAAAATATTTCATGATTTAATAGAAGCAAGGCGGTAATAACATGTCTCAAGTGAATTAAGACGAACCTCTGGGGAGAAGAGGCTCTCTGCTCTCTCTCTTGCTGCGTGTCCAATAGAGTGACGAAGATTTACATTACCTACAAGATTTATCAGCTGAGTTGAAAAGGACTCGGTATCGCCAAAAGGGATTAGAAATCCTGTCTGGTTCGCTGCAATAACCTCCGCATTACCTCCTACATCAAATGCGATACTGGGTACCTTAGATGCCGCGGCTTCAATCAATGTCAGCGATAAAGCCTCACGGACAGAGGTCGAGATAAGAATATCTGCTGCTCCATAAACAGCACGCATGTTACTACTAACGCCAATCAGTTTAACACGCTCACGAATGCCAGACTTAAAAGACCAATTTCTAATGCGAATTTGCCAAGGTCCATCTCCTGCAATAATAAGGTAGGTGGATTCATCCGCAGTAAGGAGCCGCTGAGCAAGAACCATAAGGAGATCAGGGCGCTTAACATCTATTAGACGGCCCACAAATACAATAACAACGGCATCAGTGGGAATCTTAAGATCTTTGCGCAACAAGGAACCTGAAGGGCCATCAGCGACTGAATCCCGAGAAAAGCAGTTATGGACTACGGTTGTCTTCGCCAGAGGGGCATGCTCATTACTCATCTTGATATGCCGAGTTGTATTGCAGACACATTGTATTTCTTTGGCGCAGAGATAGGTAATCTTGACTGCTACGCGATAACGTAGTTTGTTCATCCGCCAAAGCCCTAGCCCATGCTCTGTCACCACTACCGGGATACTTAAAAGATAGCCGACAATTGCCGCAAGCATATTAGCACCAGTTAGGTGAGATTGAATCACTTCAGGTCGGAACTCCATGCAATAACTCAGCAATGAGCGAAGTCGCCCAGCCCAAGACGAGCTGCGCAAACGGCAAACCTGAACTTCTTGCGGAAGATGGGATTCAAGAGCACCCCCTGCCCAAGAGGCCAGGGCTACATTCCATCCTGCTCTAGATAGAATTGTAGCATCGGTAACTAGCTGACGTTCAGCTCCGGCAGGTTCAAGAGTTTCACCCATAAGTAATACTCGACCTGGTCTCTTCCTCTGCTGAAATTTGTCTATCTTCGCCATCATGATAATAGACTCCTCTGCTCGCTTCAAAAGATATTGAGCAGCAAAAATCCAGTTGAGACAGTTTTCCATCCAGCTGAAAGGTAAAACTTACTCACTATGTTTCGCTTAATAGATTTTATCGCCTGTACTGTTTGCTCATTGTCCATGGATGGATATCTTCCTATATTGCTTTTCATATCCGATTAAACTAGTTCATGTGTACTCGTTTAATACTATTCATTACATCTGTTGTGTTGGCTGGCACATAAGTGGCATATTGAATAATGTGAATCACTTATCCATTTTCCTTTGGCGTTTTATCTGGGTTATAAACTCTAATATTTGTCTTCCTACAACGCGTTCATCAAAATATGTAGCAGCCACATCGCGCCCCCTTGCACCAACTTGATCAGCAATATCCGGATTCTCCATGACATACCTAATAGCTGCTTCAAGAGCATTTTCATCGCATGGCTCAACTAAAAATGCACTAACACCATCATCAAGATAATTACCAATCTCGCCAGCGAGAGTAGTAACAACAGGTCGTCCAGATGCGAGATATTCTCCAAGCTTTGTAGGAAAACCAGCTTGAGTTTGCTGAGTGTTCGGGCGAGCAAGCACCAACACAGTAGATCTGGCAAGGTAGCCTGGTATCTCGTCACGGTTGACCGGCCCTGTTAAGACTACTTTTTCACCTATGCCCAACAGTTCTGCCCTCTTGCGGTATTCAGCAACTCTGTCTCCGCTATAGTAACCACCAATTAGCACCAATTTACAATCTAAATAATCTTGGCTTATTCTTGAAAACACATTTAGAAGAGTTCCCACACCATCCTTAACATCGTTGAGCAAACCGCAATATGTAATATTTCTTCGACAGTGAACTATAGTAGTTTCGGAAAACGCAGGGATATCAACCATTACTGGCGTGAGTAGCGTGGGTCTACTCGGCGGCACTAATGCCATAACGTAATTCTGCAGATAGCGTGATATAACTAGAAATCCATTAAATAATTTAAAGAAAAAGAAGTCATATATGATCTTCTGAATTTTCCCCCAGAAGCCTGCTCTGAAGTGAATTGATGGCGTTTCGCACACATCGGCAAGATAAAGAGCATCAATGCGCTTGCTCACCCAGTGGAATATGGCTGCATCCGCATACGAGCTAGAATATAGCAGTATTGCATCAATCCTTTCTACGGAAGCCAGTTGAAGTATGCGCCTTACACCATGAATCAAAGCTCGTCCTGTTATAAACTTGTTCCCAATTCTGCTTCCGCTTCTAACAGTGCTAATAGAGCAGTATTCAAATGGTATATCGTTCCAAGTGCCACTCAGATCTTTATTTTGCGCACTGACTGAATCCTGCTCACTTGGACCGAGACATAGAATAAAAACTCCAGCACCCGCAGAGTTGAGTCCCTTTGCGTAGCAACTCACCCGAGCGGTTGGCGCTGTGCCATTGGGAAAACCTATGCCAGCCTGAGCAATAATAACTATCAATTAAGCATCTCCATGAATTTGAATGTATTTATTAACACTAAATATCCAATACTTGTTTAATGGCCAATTCAAATGTAATAAAAACATGTATTTTGCTTACATTGTAAATTAATAGTTTAATGTCCTGCCACATGAAATGCCCCAAAATGGGTTTCTATGCCATGTTTCCAATGGTTCCTACTTCAATAAATAACCATACTCAATATTCTATCTTCCGTCAACGAGAAGTGCTCAGAAAAATACAGTCTAAGTATATATTTAATAATACTATATATTATACTTTATTTATGTTATTTGTTTAATAATGTATACCATTTTTTACAGATACTTCATACTGCAAGTAAAGTATACTTCTGCTATTAAGCTGTTTCCTTTCTGATACAGCTTTTTCAGATGTCTTCTGAGAATCTCTCCTTTCCGTTGGCCTGGGTCAATACAGCTAATTTCCTTTTTTCTAACTCGCTTTCTGTACGCGAGCAAAGAATCCCTCTCGATTCTTGCCGATCTAATTAGTCAGAAAGAGTAAATATGCGTATAGCAATTACATGCAGAATGTCACCAGGTTCCTGCCACGATCCCATTCCTGACGAATCTGCTGAATGATGGGAATGATCTCCATGGACACTTGCTCAGAGAGAAAGATCACTTAAGCCAAGAGATGATACCCTCCACTCCAGCCCTGAATTTCCAGAGGGCCTTGTAGAAATCCTAGCTGGAACACATTTCCACTTCTTACATTCCTCCCTTCTAGGAAAAGCAGACATTATCAACAACCGCCTTGAAAGCTTTCAGGTTCTCTTTGACGCAAGTCCGCCATCCATAGCAACCCCGGCTAAAGCTGATCCGTACTTTTCTTCCAGGCTTCCGGGCTGCACCGAGCGTGAGAGCGTTCTGCCGCATTACTATCGAGCACAACAAACTGTACATCTTGTCCATCACTACTGTGTTGTTGTCTATGGGGCTCGGATATGGAAGCCAACTTCTCTGTTGCTAAGCTGTATCTCCGGCAAGCACCCTTCTTTCCATCTGGCTGATAGGGATTTCGCCTCTTGTTACGAGCAATGTCTTCTCTGACATAGCCATGAGTATATTCTTCTGGCTTTACCATTGAATGCGCGAATCCGCAGAAGTCATAGCCCATAGTCTCACATATGCCCTGAGGAGTTTCCAGTAGAGTTTCCGCATCTCCTGTCCTCTGTGGCATGGTGGATGGAGTTCAGGCACCGCTTCGTTTCTTGCTTCTGTTGTGCAGAGTTTTCGTTAACCGGCTTTCTTGAGTGTTCTTACAGTGACCGTGATGCGATAACATCGCAGACTTAAATCAGTAGACCAATGATGTTGACTTAAAGCAAGCTTCAGTCAGCTCTAATCTGATCCCAGGAAACCCAGTGATCCACCTCATCTGTTTGCATCAAACGATGTTGACGCTCTCCCATACTCCCGGTGTGGTACTGCCTTCACCAGAGAGGCAAGTGACGACCTGGAGAGGATCCGATCCGAGATCCGAAGGGACAGCATGCCCTAAAACCGGACGCTCGTTCAGTGAAGGAAAAGGTCATCATATATGAATCCTTCAATAGCTCTGAGTTACACTAAGGTCAGCACTTGTTCCGAGGTGCTTCCGTTTTGCTAGGTGTTCTTCCTTACACCAATAAGAGCTTGCTGGATTTCATCTGTCAGGGTATGATTGACATTGATGAAACTGCAGATCTTCACATAAGATGCAAAATCCGGACCAAAGTGGCCACCGATTCCGGAGTTATGTGGCCACTGATTCCGGACCAAACTGGCCAGTGATTCCGGAGTAATTTGGCCACCTGTTCCTGATCGATTTTCTCAATTTTCTCAGTTCAGTAAACTGCTGTTTTGCAGCATACGAGATGTGACATCTTCAGTGAAAACTGGAGGTGCGAATGTCACGGAAAAGGACTGAATTGAGAAGGATCAGGGAAATACTCAGGCTTCATCACGAGCTCGAATACAGTGATCGGGAGATCGCCCGGGCGTTC
>Ga0116163_1001956_pt1 | contig 12370 bp, 10 predicted proteins | sample AD_UKC107_MetaG_FD_89889 | JGI IMG/M metagenome (GOLD analysis project Ga0116163, IMG submission 89889) | Active sludge microbial communities of municipal wastewater-treating anaerobic digesters from Hong Kong - AD_UKC107_MetaG | ecosystem: Engineered > Bioreactor > Anaerobic > Digestate...
CCGGTCGGTCTTCTACGGGTCCAACCCTCTGCCCGAATATGTCATAAACGGAGGCATAGGCCGCAGTGAATTCTACAGAGCGCCCATCTGGCCGGAATACTCCGAGTTTGTCAAGAAATTCAATATAGGTGCAAAATACTTCAGGATCTGGAAAAGATCGGTACGGGAGGGCAAAGACTTTTCTTAAGGGGTTTGGAGAGAATACTTGTATCTATTTATTTGGAGCTTTGCGAGGCTGTTTAGCTACCATAAACTCCTAAAGACTCATCTTACTGGTGGACCCTAAATGAATTATTGATATTCTACATATTCACTAGCCTTCAGAACCCCAGATTTTTACAGTTGAATCCTCACCACCCGAGGCAATGTATCTGTTGTCAGGGCTTATAGCTACCGAGTTTACACTACCGTTGTGCGCCTTTATAGATTTGATGACTCTGCCATTCTCTATATCCCAGATTTTCACCGTCTTGTCCCAGGCGCCAGAAGCCAGATACTTGTCATCTTTGCTCACCGCAATAGAGACAATTCTATCCCTGTGGCGGCCGGCCATAGTCTTAAGTTTCTTTCCTGTCTTTGCATCCCACAGATCGATTGTCCCATTGATATTTCCAACGACCAAGTAACGTCCGTCTGACGTCATTGTCAATGAGAGAGCGTTCCCCACTCTGTTCTTCAGAGTCATGACTCTGTTTCCAGATCCAATCTCCCACAAGGATATTGGATGCTTCTCAGAGCACATAAAACACTTCTTGCTGTCGGGAGTCGGTACAGATATGAATCCAAGTGGGTGTCCTTCGGGAAAAACTCGAAGGATATCCAGAGAGGCAGCGTCTACAATGCGAGTTTCCCAAGTATCTGCGATAATATATTTCTCATTCCTTGTAATGCCAATCGAGAATATAGGCACATAAGATTCAGCCGGGTTCCATCGTTTCACCTCTTTGCCGCTGACGATATCTCGAATGATCATTGAACCATCAATTGAAGAGGAAATAATGCGCTTGCCATCGTCTACAAGGACTATGCCGGTTACGAATCCTTCGTGGGCGTTTACTTCCAGCACTTCTCGCCAGCTATCGACGGTTCTGACAATTACTCTACCATCGTAAAGCCCGTATACAAGATGGCTACCATCCGACGAAAACTTAACAACAGTAGGACTTGCATTTGAGCTACGATTATCCATTCCTATTGAAACCCCGTCCAGATCAGTGAGGTCTTCTGTTTCCTTATCCTCTACAGGAATTTCAACATTTGAATAAATGAGAGTGCCTATCTTAGAAATTCCGTTCTGCGACCTTTCAGACAAACCGCCACCCCCGAAAGTTTTATTTGGTGAAGGGTCCAATATGATCATCCACAATTGTACCAAGATGAACTTATCTCAGAGATGCACTGATACTCTCTCTTCAGTCGGAGTTTGTCTCTCGATGAACCTCAACAGTTTTTCTTGCAAGCAATCTACACAACAATTCCGCAAAACTATTACTATTAGTCAACATGCAAGTCTAGATCGTCAAGGATAAGACACTGAGGTCTTGTGATCTCAGTCAGTATATGGCCATGCCTTCCAGAATAATCGATTCTTCTCAAAGTCTCCGTCTCAAGAGATAGCTCCCTAATCAAACACTCCTCATTCAGTAGTGTCCTTCAGCTTCTTTCTCAGTAAGCTCATTAGAATGACAGTAATGATTGAAGAAAGAGCCTACCATCCATCGATTGAGGTGAATAAATCCTCAAGCGTTTCATGTCATGCCAGTTCTCAGATTGATGAAACATATTTTTGTAGAGAATAGGAGTCAGACCCTTTATGTTTTCCAGGTCTTCGCTGCTTTTCATATGCGCGGACGGTACCGCGGCTTGACTTTTCTTAATACTATTTTAAGAAGTTTGATTTAAAATACAAATTGGGGTAAAACTTCAACAAGATTACCCGCTAACAATGCGTCAACCTGATACACCTTGAGTTTCGAAGACCACGCTGTAGTTAGGTTGCTATCAAGCAAGAGGTGAAACTTGTGATTTCAAAATTTGAAAAAGACGGGCATGTAGTGTATTTTGGTGATGCACTCGAGACCTTGAGAACTGAAGTCGCAACTAACTCGGTGGACCTGGTATTTGCTGATCCTCCGTACAACATCGGCAAAAAGTTTGCTGATTTCCATGACAGATGGCCATCTGACGAAGCCTACGCGAAGTGGGCGTACCAGTGGATAGATGAATGTATAAGGGTACTAAAACCTACGGGTACGATGTACATCATGACGAGTACTCAAGCAATGCCCTACTTTGATATCTACTTGAGAAACAAACTTACGATCCTAAGTCGAATCGTATGGCATTACGATAGCTCGGGAGTTCAAGCAAGAAAGTATTATGGATCTATGTACGAACCGATCCTGCACTGTGTGAAAGACCGTAATCGTTACATTTTCAATGCTGACGAAATCAGAGTCGAGGCAAAAACTGGGTCACAGAGAAAGTTGATCGACTACAGAAAATCGAAACCCACTCAGTACAACACAGACAAGGTGCCAGGTAATGTTTGGTATTTTCCCCGTGTTCGCTATCGCATGGGCGAGTACGAAGAACACCCTTCACAAAAGCCGGAATTGTTATTAGAGCGAATTATTCGGGCAAGCAGCAATGAAGGTAATGTGGTGATGGATCCTTTTTCCGGAACGTTCACAACTGCCGCTGTTGCTAAGAGGCTGAACCGCATGTCGATAAGCGTAGAGTCTCAGGAAGAATATTTGAAAATCGGTTTGCGGCGCGTCTTACATATGCGTAGTTACAAAGGGGAAGACTTGCTACCCCACAAAAAAACATACATTCGAAAGAACGGAAACGGAAAACGTGCTAATAGAGTAGTCAATGGAGGTTTATTTGATGCCAGCAATGAGGCACGACTTCACAAAGAAAACACTTGAAATATTGATGTCGCACTTCGGAGACTTCGCCGAGCAACTTCTCGATAGTAGCGAGCTACTTAAATATTTGAATATCAAGACAAAAGCCGCGAATCGGGGCTCGAAATCTCGTGCTGGGTTTGGCAACCTTTATGCTATCTACGTTTTGGTGGAAGACTACATTAACCACGGATTTCATGAAAATAACGGCTATGACGAATACGATGGTGCGCAGTTCACGGCCTTACTTCAACGGCAGCGGGAGTTGCCTTTCGGCAGCAAGTTACAGAACCATGCTCTTAATCACCGATTAAATCAAGAGTTCAGAAAATACTTCCCTACATCGCAGTATCTCCCCATCATAAGGGATACCGAGACTATGCGGTACTGGATAAACGAAAATCTACTCAAGCTCTCAGTAAATAATAAGCAATTCAATATCGCTTTAGCTGTGAAGCGGATTATAGACGCATATATAGAGGCACGAAGAGCCGCATTTGACGCTTTCATGTCTTATTGCCAACAGATGATCAAGATTCAAGAGCAAGATCCCAGCAAAGCGGTTGAGTTCATTCGCAGTCTACTCCAGCCGACTGTTGATGCACGAGTGTTTGAAATCGTAAGTTATGCCGTTCTTAAGCAGTTTTATTCTGATCAGCAGCTTTATTGGGGCTGGTCTCCTGATGCACTGAACGTCGAGTACCTCGTCCTATTCAAGACAGGGCGAACTAATGCGAATGACGGCGGTATTGATTTTGTTATGAAGCCGCTTGGAAGGTTCTTTCAAGTAACCGAGACGATCGATGCTGGTAAGTATTTTTTGGATATCGACAAAGTTCAAAGATATCCGATCACGTTTGTTGTTAAGACTGAAGAGACGGTTGATAGAGTTGTGAAGAAAATTGAGCAACAAGCTACAGACCGATACAAGGTAAAAGCTATTGTAAAGCGATATATGGATTCTGTAGAGGAAGTAATAAATTTGCCGGAGCTACTGAAGCGACTTGATCATGTCCTGGAAAAAGGAAGGGGTAAGGACATGATAGAGGATATTGTCTTGCAGAGTCGCGTCGAATTTAACGTTGAAGATGAAGAACAAGATATCCTTGCTTTCAATGAGGCTACTACTAAACTTGAGGAAGGAAAACGGTAGCCTAATAACAGGGTGCAGCGGTCGCGTTAACGCGTTCAGCTGAACCCAAATGTTCTGCGCAGAGGATACGAAGGAGCTAATGCGAATAGCGAATAATAACGAAAACTGCAAATGCCTTGATTATAGATCTTAAAAGCTACATGCAGTATCCGGGATGTGCAGGATTCACCGAAGTACAAGAATTTCATTTTGGTGCTGGTATCTGCCAAGTGGCTATGCAACATGTTTGATGATGAGTTGAACCGCATTACCGTAAAATTCGGCTTGCGCGCATAAAGCTTCTTCTTTACCGTACGTAGGTATTGGGATTGTTTTGAGATTGTATCCATAATAGGTAAGCTTGTGAACTTGCTTATCTGCTCCAGTAGAGTTGTAACCACCATGATCAAGTTGTCTGCAACTTCCGCTTGTGAATGCAAATGATTGCGTGTTTCCTTCAGTGGTTCTCAGTCTTCGATCTTTTCCCACACTCTCCAGAGGGCATAATTCATGTTCAGATAGTTAACATGAAAGGGAGCCCCTTTACAGCTATCCAAACCCTATGTTTAGGTATGTATAAACGGAGGCATAGGCCGCAGCGAATTCTACAGAGCGGCCATCTGGCCGGAATACTCAGAGTTTGTCAAGAAATTCAACATAGGTGCAAAGTACTTCAGGATCTGGAAAAGATCTGTACGAGCCGTAAGAGATCATTGTGAGGTCGGTTGAATTTGTAATGAATGATGTAGATGACAAATTAAAACAAACAAAGCAATTCAGAATGAGACATGATTCGCCTGCATAACGCATGGGAGAGAGTGTGAAAATTGGAGTCAGACCCTGTCTGTTTTCGGTTGCTTGTTTTTCTCTTAAATCTACAAGCAGATACTAAGAGATAGTGGACGATAGCGTTTCTTATTTCGTCAGTTGCTTAAACAAGTCTTTTCCTATCATGCTTAAAGAAGTTCTGGCAACGTCCAACATTATTTCTATCATATCCTCGTCTTTCCAGTGGTCTCCGTCCCCTTGCGTGTAAATAGACGCGGCTTGTAGCATTATGCATAGCCCATTGCCCGATACGAACTTGTTTTCACAAAGGTTGGTATTTATGGGCATTCCATAATTTGCAGCCGTCAGTCTGTCCAATCTGTTCAAAGTTCCGTCATTGTATGCTATAGTATATATGCTGCCATCTGGGCGTTGAATTGTAATATCTTGTGTCAGGAAATTTGAACCCTCAAGGAACAATATGTAAGGGAAATAGCGTTCTGTCAGCATAAGGTTTGCAATTTCACATATATTTTTGTGTGCGCGTTCTATTGCATTTCCGGCCGCCATGAGATCTTGGTTGTCGTTTTTTCCTACAAGTTTTCCTCTCTTGATGTTTTCAATATCTTTCCCCTGATATTTTGCTTCTGAAACAACAACTACCCGCCAGTTGCCGTTATCGTCCTTTACCTCAATAATGCCGCCGTCCGGTTTTATCCGGGCTTTCGGAACAAACAAAGTCTGTCCAAGGCTCCTGTCGATTTTCTGCAAAGCCTTGTTTATCTCTTGCTTAGATAATTCACTTCTAAATCTAAACTTCAGTTTAGGGAACTCTTTTTCAAGTCTTACCTTTGTGCCTAAAGAAGTATTGTAAACTCCCTTGTCATGTAGCTGCGCGTTCTCGTCGAATATCCCTATAACGCCAGCTCTCGCTTTGTGTTGCGCGGTCAATCTACCGGATTGCTGTTTACCTTTCATGCTGATGGTCTCCTTCTAATTTTGTAAAAAAGTCCTCTGTGCTGTCTATGGGTTCATAGTCCGTACTCTGTCCCATTTCTCGCATAAGTTCAAGGTGCTTGTTAAAATAGTCAATAGAGGATTTGTCAATATCACACATCAAACAATGCCGCCCCTCTGTAATACATGTACGTCCAACAGTTCCGCTCCCTGCAAAAAAATCAAGGACAACAGAACCCGGATATGAAAGTGCCCTAACAAAACGGTCAATTATCTCTATAGGCTTTTGTGTCGGGTGGCCTACACGTTCTTTGCTGTTGCCGTTTAGCCTGTTGATTTCCCATACATTTGTAGGATTTTTCCCTTTCATCGTGTTTTCAGGGTTAAGCCGTTTGTCTTTCAACGCCGCTTCAAGGTCTTTTTCTGAATAAGGCTCTCTTACAGCATCTAAATCAAAATAATAATCATTTGTTTTGGTCAGCCAAATCACTTCTTCATGCCTGTTTGCAAAGTACCGGTGTGCGGACATGCCGTTTTTGTAACGCCAAATAATTGTATTTATCAGCTTGAATTTTGTGTTGTGTCTGACATGATGGATTATATCAATCAAATCACCTGATTTTACATCTCTAAACTGTATTCCACCAAAAATAACCATACTACCATTTTTTGAAAGAACTCTGTACGCTTCATCCAGCCACTTTGAAGCCCATTCAATATAATTGTCGTAAATATCCCATCCTGCCAATTCAAGGTTATAGGGCGGGTCAATACAAATCAACTGAATAGACTCATTCGGGAGTGATTTCAAAAAATCGCAACAGTCCATGATGTTAAGGCTCAGCATAGGTCTGTCAGGCTTGGTAAAATCTACCGACGTTTTGTATTTAAGCGTATTATCTTTACGCATTTTATTTATGGACATAAGCGCATGATTATGATGCGATTTGTTATGAATAGCCACGTTTTCACCTCGTGTATAATTACATTTAATTTTCCGTGCTTATTTCTACAATGTCGTCAAACCCGCATTCAAGGGCAGTTGCGATTTTCGCTAACGTCTCCATTGCAACAGGTTCGTCTTTTCCCATTTTGGCAAGGATGTTCGTGCTGATACCCGCCGCCTTGCGCATTTCCGTTTTCGTCATGCGCTTGTCTATCAATAATTTCCATAATCGGTTATAATTGTATGTCATGTACTCAACCTCCGCTGAAACATAACCATGAAAAGACAAAATAAATTATAACATTCCTTATCGCAAAGTTCAATAAAATATCCTTTAAAAGTGATATTTAGTTTTCTATCTATCCCTAAAAGGTCTGGAAGATACTATACATCTCTAGGGTATCTCAAAAATCAAATAGCATGAATGATATCCATAATCTTTCTCAAAGATCGATGGTGTAGATAATCGTAAATGACCATGAGATTGTAAGTGAGAATCTTAAGGCCGATAGCTGTGTCAAAGTCTCTGTTCCTTGTGTGCCATATGAATTCCGAATCAAGGATACCTTCAAGTATTGAATTGGTTCTCTCTATCTCTTGCCTTAGCTCGCACCTCATTGAATGAAGCTTTTTCAGTCCAATTGCCAGCCAACGGAATTATTTCTGCTTTTCTGTATCTAGACCTCCTTCTATTTGTGTCAATAACCAACATTAAAGCTGTCTTCTTGAATATGTAGCCGCGGAATTGGTTGGAATCATATGCGCTGTCTGCAAGAATGTACTTGAATCCTTTACAGGTGTCTGCCATCTTCGAATCGTGCGTCGATCCTCCGGTAGTGTGATACTGTCGATTATTAACTTGTTGACCAGATCAAGAGATATGTGCACCTTTCTTCCATACTGCCAGCCTTTGTTCGTCTTCGCCAGCTGGCTCCATGGTCTTTATACTTCCCTCTCTTCCTCCTTCACTGTGCTGTAGAGCTTTTACATGACTTGCTCACGAAACGAATCTACCGCAACTTCCTTCCTTTCGAGCCCTTCCACATCTGTGATGAGAGCAGTTGCATTCCGAACTATCTTATGAAGAGGTAGCTGTGCGGCTCTTCTAGAAAGAATTTGAGATGATGGTATCGTCTTCAACCCAAGGTACTCGATATACTCACCATTCTCTTCAAGAAACCTCTTTGCTCCTCAATACGATATCTTTACTAGTGTCAGCAGTAACAGCAACTTAAATATCGTTATCTCATCGTACTCTTTGTTCTTTCTTCTCCCTTTCTTTACAGTTCCCTATTACTTTGAACTTGTCCAGGTTATCCAGTACCTTTATGATTTCCTTTTTCTCCATCTCTTGTGATAACATGATTTTGAGTTTCCTTTATGGTCTAGGATTTATTCATAGTTACCCCTTAAATTCTTTTGGAGGTTTTTTCGAAACTCTATAAAAACTGTTTCCCAACTACGATTTTAAGCGCGATGCAAAACGGAGTTTGTCACGGAAAAATGAAATGATTTATTTCGACTACCTTTTATTTGGCAGGAAGGCCAATGATTCTGAGAATAAAGAAAATGGACAATATGGAGAATAGATTGTTAGAAGTATACGATTCAGGCAAGTACCTCGGTGCCGGCAAGGACTCCATTCACAAGCGGATCGACAGGCATGGTATGGTCACGCACCCGGTGCATGCTGGCAGGGAAGGTGGCCGATGATGAACCTCATGTGGAACAAGGAGAGTCAGCATATTTATTTGGCTGTGGGTCATGACGATCCAGTGATACAAAGCAATGGCAATGTCTGAGAATCAGGATTTTTTCTCTGAAGGTGGCCCTATAGAGCTGACCTCGACACAAAGGCTGGTTTTCGAAATTCTCAGCGCCACAAAATCTCAGAAATATTCTTTGGCCAATTGGTACCTTGGGGCCATTTATGCAGCAACAAGCAAATACAATCCCGATCGTTTCTCACAGGCAGCGCAGTCGTTGAGAGAGCTCCTGGAAAAACTGCCACGAGTCTTTCATGAGAGTGAGATACAAGAGTCGAGAACTGACTTTAGAGACATGAGACAGAACCTGTATTCTCGACTGTGTTCGGACAAGAAACGCTATGGGGGAGAATGGAAGGGTAATGTTATCGATGCTGGACTGGATAAAACTATACGATGTGCTCAAAGATATTTTGAACTGAATCAGCTACCTACAAGAAAAGAGCAAATAGATTCCGTTATGAGCAAAATCGATCCAATGAATGACACGTTGGATCAGGGAATAAGATTGGAGAAATCTGAACGATTTCATTCTGTGTGGAAATTCTTCGAGTCACTAGCTCACCACAAGACGCATACCGATGAGGAGACATTTTGGCAGGAGCTTGCATTGACCGAACATATAGTTATCGACCTACTGGCGCCAATTACGGCACAGGACCAAGGCGCTATTCGAGCGATTCTGGAAAAGCCACAACCTGAAAAAAAGGATATTGGAAGCTTGCTTGAGTTGATCAAGCGCCGTGGCGCTAATTATGCGTACTTCTTTAATACGGTTGACAACCCGATGTGGATTAGTCCGTTAGCCGCCCATGGTTTTTTCAAGAAACCGCCCAATGTGGAGGCCGTGGAAGACGGGCGTATCGTCGCACCTCTCTGGTGGCCTATCTTTTTCTTACAAAGAGTTTCAGAGCAATCGCCAGAACAAGTTGTCGAAATCATTCTCGGCTTAGAACAGACGGACAATCCCCGCATTTTGAGGGAAATCTTTTCGATCGCTAGTGATTTGAAAAACACTGAACTTTCACTTCGCCTCAAGCCCCTGATCATGAGATTCCTCAAATCACCCTACCGATGGGGTGAAGAAGATCTCATTGTCAAAGTTCTCAAAAAATGGGGAAGCTACCAAGGGCCGTCTCGCGACGCTGCACATAAAATCATTCGGTATGTTATCGCCTTTCAACGAGACCCTAAAGAGGATGAAAAGCATTCACGGCGGAAAGAAAACCCGGAAGCTTGGAACACTTTGTTAGAGCCGAGTCCGCGTTTCGATCAATGGGAATATCAGCAAATCTTGGAAAAGGGTGTTCGCCACGTAGCTGAGCATGAGCCCTATCAGGTTGCTTGCATCCTGATTGATGCAGTGGCAAGCATGATCTGCCTGGGAGTACATCCGGAAGATCTCGAAAAAGAGAGCGACCAGGACTGTTCTGAAATCTGGTGTCGGAGACTGGATGAGCCGGATTGCGACTACCAAGATGTGAAGGAGACCCTTGTTCAGACGCTGACATATGCCTGTGAGCAGGTCTATGACAAAGCTCCGGAATTCATTGATGCCCTGGATCAGGCATTGCGAAAACATCGCTGGAAGGTGTTCAAGCGGCTGCGGCAACACCTTTACACATCACACCCAGACGACCAGACTCTCCCGTGGATACGCGAGGAGATTCTTGATCACATTGATTACTCCAAATGGGAGCACCACTACGAATTCCAATTGATGATACGCAAGGCCAGTGAACACTTCGGCCCACGTTTGCTCAGTGAGGACGAACAAAAAAGGATTCTCCTCGCCATTCTCAGCGGGCCTTCGAAAGAGGATTTTCGTAAATGGACAGGTGAAAGGTACAGTGAAGAGGCCTTTAGGCAGCGTCAGCGCTACTTTCATCGTATGCAACTAAACCCATTCACTGCACTGCTAAGCGGAGATGTTCGAGGGTATTTCGATGAGCTGAAAAGTGAATTCCCGGCTGAGGCTGTTACTGATGACAACTATTCACCTTACGGTGGTGTAACCGGCGGCATGGTAAGCTACCGGAGTCCCAAGTCTGCTGAGGATCTTGAGCGCCTCACAGATGCAGAGCTTCTGAACTATTTGAATGACTGGAACGAGGAACATCAGGACAAGGACAACTGGCTAGTTGAAATCAATATCTCTGCCCTGGCTGGCGTCTTTCAATCTTTCTTCAAAGAGAAGATCGTGCCAGATGGTGAGCGTCTGTTTTTCTGGCTGGCGAACCGTGACAGGATTGCTCGGCCGGTTTATGTCGCTGCCATACTTAAGGCCATGACTGAACTCGTCAAGGAGAAGAATTCCGACAATCTAGACCAGTGGATTGAGTTCTGTGCATGGGTCTTGTCGCATCCAGACACTCCGCGAGTGGAAGGACAACCCGAGCCGCGAGACGAATCAAGCGAACATCCTGACTGGGGCAGCTCTCGCCGGGCTGTGGTTGATTTTATTGACACCTGCGTAAACAAGGATACGGATGCGCCAATTGCCGCGAGGGACGGCCTTGCGGATCTGCTTCGACAGGCGTGTTGTCAGTTTGATTGGCGGCTCAACCAAGAGCGCCCGGTGCTGATTAACCACGACGATCCTATTACCGAGGCCATTAACAATACCCGCAGTCGAGCACTCGAATCCCTTGTCGCTTTCGGGTTCTGGGTTCGCAGGCATTTGCCGGAAGATCAATTGGCTGAGGTGACCGACATCCTCGGGAAACGTATACCCGTGGATGCCAAAATCCCGCTAACCCGACCTGAACATGCGCTACTGGGGAAGCACTTTGAAAACCTCTGCTCCCTCAATCGAGATTGGGCCGCCCAGCAACGAGAAATCCTTTTCTCGCATGCAAATAAAGCCGTTTGGCGGGATGCTTTCGGTAGCTATGTCCGCTTTAACCGCCCGGACAAGCTGACGTTTGAACTCTTGCGGGGTGAGTTTGAATACGCAATAGAGAACCTGAATGTCCTAGCAACCGAAAATGGCGACGGTAACGAGCTTATCGATAGACTGAGCCAGCACCTTTTCATCTACTACCTTTGGGAAGTCTACCCCCTGAAGGGTAATGAAAGCCTGCTTGAGCGCTTCTATGAAAAGACCCGAGACGATCGAAAACGCTGGGGGCAGCTCTTCAACCATGTGGGTCGATCCCTGAGAAATAGTGGCAGAGAACTCGATAAAACGCTGACTCATCGGATTATCTCTTTTTTCGATTGGCGCTTTGAAACCGCTGAGTCGCCGGAGCTTCAGGAATTTACCTTTTGGTTGGAAGCCGAATGCCTCGAACCTGATTGGCGATTGCAATCGTTCTCAAAGATTATCGATCTTGGACTGGGAAAGGATGTAAACCTTTATCTTGAGGTTAGAACCTTAAATAAACTCCTTCAGAATCACCTGGCATTAGTTGTCGAATGCTTTGCCAAACTCACGTATGCCATGGTCCAAGGCACTCAGATGTACATTTCAACCAACGAAGCTAAGCCTATCTTGAAGGCTGGCTTGACTGCTGAAGACCCTCAGATCCGCGCAAATGCGGAACGCGCCCGAGAAAATCTGTTGCGGCTCGGCCATTTTGATTATCTGGACATTGAGTGAGAGGGAGCATGTTATGACCTACTGTAACAGATACTTGAACAATCTTTTTTCCCGCCTGAGGGGAATGGCAAGATGAGAATCTTCCAAATATCCGACTTGCACATGTGCTTTAAAGATACTCTTCTCCAAAGTAACTGGCTGAAGTATCACCAATTCGAAGAGTTATCGGTTCTAGCCCAAACAGCAGTGTAGACAACACTAATAAGAGAAAGAAGATAGTTCTTCTCATTTCCATCCTCCTTCTCTCGTTCCAAGCATCCCCCAAAAAAACGATCGAATCCAAACAAA
>Ga0116163_1001959_pt1 | contig 12357 bp, 8 predicted proteins | sample AD_UKC107_MetaG_FD_89889 | JGI IMG/M metagenome (GOLD analysis project Ga0116163, IMG submission 89889) | Active sludge microbial communities of municipal wastewater-treating anaerobic digesters from Hong Kong - AD_UKC107_MetaG | ecosystem: Engineered > Bioreactor > Anaerobic > Digestate | place...
AAAACTAGATAACTAAAAAGGTTCTCTGTATCAACTACCCTTTAAACCACTGAAAATGACCTGAGATTGTTGTGAGAAGTACAATGCTAATAATTATGAGAAAGGTCATTATGGCTACAAACATTGGGGATACTTTTCCTCCAGATTTTGAAGCAACGACTAAGCAGTTTTCTTTTGGACAGGATTCAATACACTGGAAACACATAATACACTCTGCGTCTGTTATCTCTTCTTGATGGCATACATCAATGTTCATTGGGCATACAATATTGCATTTATTACAGGATATACATTGAGTTGTGCTACGCACAATACGGTAAAAACCTAAAGGAGCAAGAATATGCAAAAATCCTCCCAATGGGCAAAGGTATTTGCAAAAGAAGCGATCCCACACAAAAGATCCAATTAAACAAAAGATCAACACCAGAAAACCCCATAAAAACAAAGTGAATATTTCCATACTTGTAATGTGGGCATATGCTACCCATGGATCAATCGATCGGAAAAACAAGCTAGAAGTAAACCAGGGAAAAATAATGAATGCAGCTAATACAAGATATTTTGTCCAACGAAAAGGATCTTTTTTGGTGTTTTTGCGGATTTTTTGGATGGATTTGAAGCGATTACCAAGTGAACTGAAGATTTCTTGCAGTGCTCCAAAAGGGCAAAACTGACCACAAAATGAACGTCGAAACAGGAAAGCAGTTATTAAAATGGAGATGAATAGAATTAAACTAGATAGAGCAACTCGATGAAGGAAATAACCAGTTCGAATCCAATATAAGAAGGATTCAATTGCTCCCGTAGGGCATAAAGCACAAACCGATGCAGTTTTTCCTATAATTTGAGGATTTTGGTGCAAATACGCGTTTATTGTGACAGCAGCTAGTATTAGTATTAGAATTCCCCATCGTACATATGAAAAGACTGAAGATTTTTTTTTCATAGATTTTCTTCCTTAAGCGCTTGAATTGCTTTTTGTAATTCTTGTTGAATAAATGAGAGTGTATCAGTTGTTTTTGCCTCTGCTCTCATCACTAAAATAGGTCCAGTATTGGAAGCTCGAATGAGACCCCAACCATCTTTAATTACTGCACGAACTCCATCAATTGTTATACAATCATATTTTCTCTGTAAGTACTGTGTGGCATTTTCAACCATGTGATTCTTTAATTCTTCTTTTACTTCAATACGAATTTCTGGAGTTGAATACATGGATGGTAAATCAGACAAGAGAGAAGATAAGGGTTGATCTGTATAGGATAATATTCGAAGAATTCGCAGTGCTGCATAGATAGCATCATCGAATCCAAAGTATTCATCTTTTAGGAAGATATGTCCAGACATTTCTCCAGCACAAATGGCATTTGTTTCTTTCATTTTTGCTTTAATTAAGGAATGACCTGTTTTGTATACAATAGGATTGCCACCGTGCTTTATGATGTCATCCACTAGAAGCTGGGAACACTTGACTTCGCAGATAATGGTAGAGCCTGGATGCTTTTTGAGAATTTCACGGCTCAGTAAAACCATTACCATATCTCCCCATATTGGATTGCCCTGTTCGTCAATAAGACCAACTCTATCTCCGTCTCCATCAAGACCAATTCCAGCATCAAGTTTTTTTGCTACTACTGTTTCAGATAAGTCTTTACAGTTCTCAAGCTTCACCGGGTCTGGAAAATGATTTGGAAATGTAGGATCGGATTCGCAATACAAGGGAATCACCTCTATACCGGCTTTCTCAAAAATTGCTTGAGCAAACAGGGAAGCAGTTCCATTTCCGCAATCTAGTGCTATTCGTAGTTTACGAGGACCCAGTTTGATTTTTTGAAGAAGATACTCCATATAGGAAGGAAAAATATCCTTTTTTTCATACTGTCCTGGAGTTATGTCTGGTGGGATTTCTAGTTTTTGTTGGTTTTGTTGAATCCATGTATAAATACTGAGAATATCCTCGCCAAAAATAGTACTATCGTCATAATAGACCTTAAATCCGTTATACTCTCCCGGATTGTGACTTGCTGTGATCATTACACCAGCTCCTAATGAGAGAATACGAGCTGCGTAATAAAACATTGGTGTAATCACACAACCAAGATCAATAACGTGAAAACCCATTTGTAAAAAAACTTCAACCAATTGTTTCTTGATTGGTTCAGAAGAGAGCCTATTATCATATCCAATCAGGATAGTTTTTTCATTTCTGGAAGAGAAAAAATGAGAGAAACCCATTGCTAGCTTTCGAACATCATCTATGGCTAAATCTGTTTCTACAATCCCACGGATATCGTATTGACGGAATATTTCTTTTTTCATGTCGCCACCCATTTGTTAGAGAATGGTACTATTGTAAATATTCTTCATCGATATGAAAGTTACAGAAAATGTTATACTAATTGTAACATTTTCCATTTTTCCAAGGAGGGAGCATATGAAAAATGCTTCTAAACAATCAAAAAGACCTTCGGATATCTCTACAGTGGAAGATTTACAACTTAATCAATACAAATCTTCCGATTGGTTCCTTAAAATTGCTTTGATTGTTGCGGTTACTTTATTGGTATCAACTTGTATTATAGGGGTTATGGCACACTATCCACAGAGTCGTGATTATGAATGGAAACCCTTCGTTTTCCCAATGCATCAGCAGCAGTTATATACCGGTAAGTAGCTTGTTGTTTTCTTACATCATTCGTTGATTCTTGAAGAGTATAATAAAGATTTGCTCGAGAATTGTTATTGTTTAAGAAAGAGGTAATTATGCCTGTTAAAAGAACAAAAACCGATTCAAAACTTCAGAAAAGAAGCATTATGTTGCGTTGGATTGTTCTAATCCTAGTTTTCATTTTTATGACTTTGATAGCTTTGTTTCATCAGTATCCAGATCTTGTAGGTAGAACTCTGTCCATTGATTCTTTTTGCCCTATGGGCGGATTAGAAGGATTGTTTTCCTGGATATTTCATGGTTCATTCCTTCAAAGACTAGCTCTTGGTAGTTTTATCTTATTGTTTGCAGTAGTGCTATTGACATTGGTATATAGAAGAGCTTTTTGCGGTCAAATATGTCCATTAGGGACACTACAAGAGATTTTTGGTCAGATAGGTAGAAAAAAGATCTCTAAACGGATTGTCCATTCTTCTAAACAGGAACGCATTTTTCGACTTCTAAAATATCTGATTCTCATTGTATTTGTGATTGGAACATGGGCTACAGGTGTTTTAATCATACGAGCTTTTGATCCATGGGTTGCCTATGCTCATGTCTTTTCACTAGAAGAAATGTTTGAGTTTCCTATTGGATTAGGAATTCTTTTGATTAGTGTAATAGGAGCATTATGGTTAGATCGATTTTTTTGTAAATACCTTTGTCCCTTTGGTGCTTTTTTAGGTCTTTTATCACCTGTAGGAATATATGGGATATCCAGAAACAAAGAAACCTGCATAGACTGTAAAAAATGTGATCATGTTTGTCCAATGAATATTAAAGTATCCACGCAAGAATTTATACAGGACAAAGAATGCATTATGTGTAATGAGTGTGTTAATGTTTGTCCCGTAGAAGATACTTTGATAATTGCTTCAAAGAAAAAAACTGTTGTCTCTAGCCCTATGAAAGTAACCATTGTATCCATATTACTGATGGTTCTGGTTGCTTTATCATTTACACTAAGTGGGCATTTTAAATGGTTTTTTGCAAACACTACCACTCCATATGAAAACCAAGTTATCAAAAATGATGTTGAAGATATCCGAGGATTTATGACACTTCGTGAGTTATCAGTCGGGTATGGTGTACCCTTGGAGGTTCTAATGGATAAATTTGCAACATCTCCTGATGATGCAGATAAGCCAATTAAAGAGATCGTTATTGAAGATGAGGATGGTGGACACGGCACTGATCTAGTTAGAGACTTTATTCGGAATTACAATCCATAGATAGGATCGTTTCATATTTGACGCATTGAGTTGATCAAGGTACTTGATGAAACAAAAAACCCCCGAGGAATCCTCGGGGGTTTTTTTAGTGTATGTGGAATTGTTGACTAGTTTATGGAGCAGGGTAGGTTAATGTGATAGTTTGTGTTTCCCCATCCCAACCAACAGCAAAGCCTAGATTTTCAGCAACATATCGAAGAGGTAGGAATGTTCTTCCAGATACAATCATAGGAGTAACATTGGGATTTTCATCAATTTGTGCTTCTTTTCCATTGATACGAGCCATGGGTTTATCAATCCAAAGTTCCATAAGAATGTCATCTTTTTGAATGGTTACTTTTCGTTCAGTGGCATCCCAGCTGATTTCTCCATCAATGGCTTCTACAACAGGACGGATTGGAAGTACTGTACGTCCTTCGTGAACAAAAGGAGCAGCATCAAGCAAGAAAGGTTCTCCGTTTAAGAGATAGGTTGTGCGTCCAATGATGAACTCAATAACAGTCCTAAGTTTGCGCTCAATAGTTACTTCTAGTTCAGATGTGTTATCTGCCAGATCAGTGGCTTTAATAACAAATGTATTGATTCCAACCTTAAGAGAAGCTTTGAATTCAAAAGAACCCTTATCGTCTAGAGCAATCTTCTTGTCGTTAATTGTGACAAAAGCGTCAACCTCTGTTTTACCCTTGATCGTATAGGATTCTTCGTAAATCACTTCAGGTACCTCTTCAAGAAGTGTTATTTCAGGAGGTGTTGTATCTCCTTTTTTGATTGTGAATTTGAAAGAAGAGGATCCTTTGAATGTAATTTCTTTATCGCGTTCATCAAGCAGACGAATACGATCAAATTTAATCTCAGCTTCACCAGTCTGTTTTGCAGTGAGATTCATTTGGACAAGAGTGCCAGATCCCTGAATTGGGTTATCTTTGACCTGTGCATCAAAAATTAGGAGATTTTCAATTTGATCTGGTTCAGACATTTGTGCGTCAGCTAGAAGGTCTCCAGCAGTGATAGAGTTGAATTCAACATATTTGTTTGGAAGTAGAACACCAAACTCGATTTTATAAACATCTTCAAGTTTGTCTCCCTCAATATTTACAACGAATTCTTTATCTTCTAGAACTTCTTGTGGACCAGTCATGGAAAAAACTGCATCTGATTCTTTTATTGTGCCATCATCGGGGGGGACTGCAGTTTCATCTTCTAAAACGACAACAACACTATGTAAGCAATCTGTAACATAGAGTTTTCCTTCATAATCCATCGTAATAAAAGTAAATCCGGGCCATTGAAGATCAGATGTCCAAATAAGCTCACCATCGGGGTTGAATTTTTGGATTCGGCCACCGCCTGTTTCGGCAACATAGACATTACCAGCCCCATCTACACATGTGCCCTGGGGTGCATTTAATTGCCCAGGTTCTGAACCGGTTTCGCCCCACTCGGTGATGGTATCGCCATCAATATCCATGCCTACAACTTTATCACTACCTGTTAGTGCGATATACATGTCACCTTTAGAATTACACGAAACTCCAACTGGCCATTCTCCATTGATGGGGAAAGCATCAACTTCAAAAGCATATTCATCAATCATTTCAGAAACATCAACAACAGAAAGAGAGGCAGAACGAGAATTAACAACTATTAGTTCACCATTTTCGTTCACACAAAGACCTTGGGGATAACTGAATCCTTCATCAATGATTGCCCAGGGTTTGTAATCCTGGTCAAATACATGAATAGTATCAGCTTGAGAATCGGAAACATATACATAACCATCTTGATCAAAGCATATGTCTGTGGGAGAGAAGAATTCTCCTATATCAGGATTTCTACTTCTGGTTGGTTTACCAAAATGCTGAATATCGTTTCCGTCTTGATCAAAAACAACAATGTTAGCGAAATTGCTGTTTCCTACGAGAATATTACCATCCATATCAACTCGAACGCCTTGGGGGTTGGATAAAATACCTTCGGGAGTATTTTGAGAATACAGGAATCCAATAATAAAGATTGGAATATCGTTTACAGAACTCATATAAGCATCAACAAACTTGTTGCTTGAATCAAATACCATCAAACGTGAGAGAGCTCCTTCAAGCACATATACAGTACCATTTTTAATGCAAGCAGAAGTGGGTAGTAAAATGTTTTCATCTTGGATTGTATTGCCGCTTGGAGGTTGTGCAACTAAGTCAACATACGTTAGCATGTTTTTTGGGTCTTCTGGCAAACGGAATCTTTTCACATGAGTGCTTTTTCCGTTATATTGACTGACGATAAGTAAATTATCTTCAATCGATAGACCAGTGATTAATCCACCAACATTTTCTTCATTAGTACCAATATCAATACAATCTGAAAGATGATTTCCCTGCGAGTCCAGGGTTGCCATTTTACAGATACCAGCAATTGATGAAGCAGATACATAGACGTTTCCATTGGAATCAACTTCAATTTGAGAAGGACCGTAATAGTTTTCAGGAGATGGGGTTAGTCCTTCATAGCTGGAAAAAACACCAATGTATTTACCGGTTGCATCAAACTTTAAAAGACCTTTTTCAAAATCAGTGACAACAAAAGAACCGTCAGGTAAAAATGCTAAATCGGTAGGGGCTATCATATTGTCATCTTTAATGATTTTAATAAAAGTACCATCTTCTTTAGTAACAGTAATTCTTCCTAAGTAGGAATCAGTCATATAAAGATTACCATTGGTGCATACATTAATAGAGGTTAAATACATGTATTCACCGTCTTCTTTACCTACAGTACCAAAATGGTATAAAGGTTCCAGGCTCTTGTTGAAGACTTCGATTTGTGATTCTCCACTATCGACTACAAAAATGTTCTCTTCTTCCGAAATATACAAACCCATTTGGTAGAGAGGATGGAATTGAGAACCATCTTGGGTAGCCATTCGGAATGTTCCAATTGTGTCGGTTAAACCAATTACTTGTGAAATACTTAATGGATCCTCTGTATCAGAAGCTTCCGTTGGAACAGGATTAAAACTAAAAATAGTTGCAAACAAAAACAAAACTGACAATAGCGAAATAATTCTTTTCATAGACCCTCCTTAGGTACCAGTATAATAGCGAGCAAATATCTTCAAATCTTCAAGATTTATATAATAGTCAGAATTAAGGTCATACATCGGATCCCATTTCTCTTTGTCTTTCCAGTTAGTATAGTAGTGGTCTTGCAACAGAATGAAATCTTGATCATTAACCTGACCGTCTTCGTTGAAATCACCAAGAGTTACTTCATCCTTTTCAATTAGAAAAGAAGGTAGCAAAAAGAGAGTTTTGCGTTCAAGACCTTGGGAATCCTTGAATTTAAAGTGGATAATTTCGACATCTAGAGAATCAGTCGCTCTTCTGGCTTCAAATTCAATTTGAGCGATGATTGCATTGCCATTACCATCCCACTGTGGATTTCTATGTCCCTTAACAAAAAAAGTGCCTTTATCAAATTCAACATCGCGGTCAGTAAATCTTGATAAGTCAACGAAATCTCCAATATAGAAGTCGCCATGATCTAACTTTGATCGAGAGAATTTGAGTTCCAACTCAAATTCTTGAATATCAAAAGGCTCTCTAAAGCCTAAATCAACCACAAATTTGTCACCGATGTTTAATTTTCTGGGACATGCAACAAGAAAAGTAGGAGGTTTTGGCACAGAAGATCCAGAAATCTCTAAAGTTGATTCAGATGAGATGGTTTCGTAAACTGTTTCAAGGTTTCCAGTGTAGCGAGTTCCCTGAATAGAGGCAGTTAAATAGAAGTCACCATCTGGTAAAAACTCATTATCTTCAAGACTTTTACCGTCCCACTCAAAAACATATTCGCCCAATGGGAGATATTCAAATGTTCTTACGGTTCCCCAATCCACTCCAGTTTGATCGTAGGCGTGAAAGCTGAGAAAATTGGCTATATTGTTATATTGCTTACCGTCCTGGGGACTACCAACGTCGTAGTCGAACACGCTTCCTGCGTTTAAGTTAAAGTGTACATATCCCGATTCATCTTGCTCAATGTTCAAGGTATCTTTCGAAAAATAGAATTCAGAAATGCTGGGAGGAACATCTCGAAGAGTATCTTTCCAAACAATAAGCGGTAAGTGATGTTGAGAGGGAGAACTACCAAGTGAAAAAGCGTTCTGGATATCAACCCAGATTGCACCCTCGTATTTGTTGTTAATGAAAGCATCTTGATTCTCTTGAATTGTGAGTTGGATTTTTATGGTTTCACCAGCTTTAATTGTAACTTTTTCATTGGATAGACTCAGTGAAACGGGTTTTTCAGGCATAGGTAAATCTTCCAAATCAAGTTGTGTTAAAATGCAATCGAAGATTTCAGCTGAGAGCGATAATGTTACATCTTGATCAATAATATTTTTGATTGAAATGGTAATGGGTTGATTAAATTGTTCATTATTGCGCATGATGTAGGGGGGGCTGATTTCAATGGGGCTGGTAATAGCATTTTGAACATTGACTTGGCCAGCTCCTTGCAAAAAGTAGGAAATGTATTGTCCATTTACATAGTTTTTCAATAAATCAGATGAGTGCATGAAAATATTTTTAATGCTCTGAGGTTTCCAATTGGGGTGTGCTTGTTTTGTAAGTGCAACACATCCTGCAACAAATGGAGTAGCCATGGATGTACCATCCCAATCTTCATATTTGTTATTCAACACTGCAGAATTTATTTGTTTGCCGGGTGCACATATTTCGGGTTTTAGAATATTCTCATCAACAGAATAGCTTGGTCCGGTGGAAGAGAAATCGGAAAAAGTGATATCGGAAAGCATAGGAAATGAAATCTGATATGACTTGCTTAGATATTTCTGAATGAGAGAAGCTTTTACTCCCGAAATAAAGATGCAAGGAATAAATTCAAAATCATCTGGTTTTTCACCTTGTTGTGTGTTAACTAGAATTCCACCAAATTGTTCCTGTTCGTAGTTGTAGATGATACAACCAATAGCACCAGCTCTTTTTGCATTCAAATTTTTCAATTGGAATGAAAGACCATTGTCTTTTGGTCCACGAGATATAAATGCGATGTTATTCTTTACAGAAGGTGGGAACTCATCTTCTCTACCAAACCCACAATCAACAAGTTTCTTATTCTTATAGAAGTTCGGTTCAGTGGGAAATGAAGGGGAATAACGAGCTCTGTAAGCATTGGTAGGAATTTCTTTACCATCTTCAGTAATAAATATAAACGACTGATGAAGTCTATCATCAGATGCTGATACCTGAAGAGTAAAATCAAAGATACCAGGAGCATCAATAGGCCATGGATTCTTTTTATGACGTGTACCCGCATTACCTGCAGCAGCAACTACCATTGTTCCTGCTTTATTTGCATTAAAAAGAGCATCGTAATATGGATTGCCAGAAGCATCAGAACTACCGTCCGTAGCATGACCTAGTGACAGGTTGATGACGTCACATTTATCTTTCACAGATTGTTCAGCAGCTTTAATAATATTGGCTGGATTTGCTCCGCCACCTTCTCTAGAGAAAACCTTGTATACATAGAGATCACTTTCGGGTGCTACTCCAACTTTTTCATCATTGTTTGGATTTTTCCCAGAGGTGATACCAGCTACGTGGGTTCCGTGAGGAGGCATTTTACCACCAAAACCTGAATCTTTACAATCATTTGTATCGTCAACAAAATCATATCCTGCTTTTACTCTAGAATCAGGACCGACACCGGTAGGAGTGAAGTCAACATGATTGTAATCAATACCAGAGTCAATAATACCAACTCTAGCTCCCTTACCAGTCAAGGAAGATTGAGTCTTATCTTTTAATTCCCATGCATCAAATGCATGAATAGAAGCGTTGGCAATGTCGCGAGCTGGAAAATTATCATCTTTGGTTGGGTAAATAAAATGAATGGCAGGATTACGTAACAAATGTTGAATATTATATCCAGCTGTACGAATAGCTATACCGTTGTATATATATTGGTAAGTGTGGATAAGTTCAGCGGGAATCTGATTTTGAATACTCTGAAACAAGTCGAGTTGTTTCTTCTCCAAAATGTTTCCATAAGATGTATCAAAAACAATTGAATCACTCTTTGTGTAGAAAGAGGATTGAAGATATTCCCGATTTTTTTCAGAGTACGGGACTACTGGTTCATCATTAAGTTGTAGTATGAGGAGTTGGGCTTGAGAGGAGTATTTTACTTTCTGGTAATAAGCTGGATCAATTTTCGAAGTGGAAGCCTTAGCAGACTGTATTGAATATGGGATCAGTCCGAAAAGCAAGCTACATACAATAAGAAAAGTACAAAAACGTTTCAACATACAGATATGTCCTCCTGCAAATTAAATACCCGTAGAACCAAACCCACCCTGACCCCTTTCGGAGTCGGAAAGGGCGGAACTTGTCTCCACCAGGTTAACTTTTTCATATGGTAAAATCAATAACTGAGCAATTCGAGATTGTTCAGGTAACACTACAATATTATACCCATGATTGATAAGAATAACACAAATTTCTCCACGATATCCACTATCAATTACACCCCAGGTATTTAAAACTGTAACTCCATTTTTCAGTGCAAGACCAGATCTAGGAGCTACTGCTCCAAGATATCCAGCTGGGATTTCAAGTTGAAAACCACATCCAATTTTCTTCCATTCTCCTGGTGAGAGAACAACTTCTTCACAGGAGTAAAGATCCATACCTGCATCGGTTGAATGAGAATATGAGGGAAGTATGGCTTTTGGATGTAACTTAAAACAATTAATGTTTTTCAACTTTTGTAACTGCTTTTTCAATAATCTCTAAAGCTACATTCATTTCTTCCTTTTTAATTACTAGGGGTGGGATAAACCGTATAGAGCTTGGTCCACAGTCAATTGTAATCATTCCTAGTTGCAACATTTCATCGCAAATTTGATCTCGAGATTCGGGGTCAATTTCTTTTGTTTTTGGATCTTTAACAATTTCAATAGCCTGCATAAGACCGATACCACGTACATCTCCTATCATGGAATGTCTTTTCTGGATATCTAGTAAACCTTCATGCATAAGGTTTCCAAGTTGATTTGCGTTTTCTAATAGATTTTCCTCTTCAATAACATCTATAGTTGCATAGGAAGATTCACAACAAATGGGATTTCCTCCAAATGTATTCGAATGACATCCAGGATGAGGATAATTCAACTTTTCATCTGCTATCATACAACCGATTGGGAGACCAGAACCCATTCCTTTTGCGCATGTGATGATATCGGGTATAACATTCCAATTTTCGCAGGCAAAGAATTTTCCTGTGCGACCGAAACCAGCTTGGATTTCGTCGCTGACATATAAAATCCCATACTTTTCACACATTTCTTTGATCATCGGGAGAAATTCTTTCGGTGGGACTATATACCCGCCTTCTCCTTGTATGGGTTCAACAAAAAAAGCTGCAACGTCGTATGGGGAAATAACTTTCTTTAAATACCAGTTTTCAATTTGTTTGACACATTCCATATTACAAGAAGGGTATGTAAGATTATATGGGCAACGATAACAATATGCATACGGGACATGTTCCACGCCGGGCATTGTAGGTTGAAATCCTTCTTTGTGGACAGCTCTGGATGCCGTCAACGATAATGCACCCATAGTTCTTCCATGAAAAGCACCAATAAAAGCTAGGAATTGCGGTCGTTTTGAATAATACCGAGATAATTTTATAGCAGCTTCGACCGATTCTGTTCCGGAGTTTGTTAAGAAAACTCTTTTCTTGTTCGTTCCGGGGGCTTTTTTTGCCATTCTTTCCATTAAACGAGATTGGGACTTGTAATAATAATCCGTTCCAGCAAAATGCATCAGTTGTTCTGTCTGATTCTTTATTGCTGCTACAACATGAGGGTGGCAGTGTCCAGTGTTGCAAACTCCGACTCCAGATGTAAAATCATAAAAAACGTTACCGTCTTCATCTTCCAAGACAATACCTTTGCCTTTTTTGATTGCAACGGGGAAGACTTTTGTTGCAGTAATCCCGTAATCATTGTCCATCTCGACAATCGAACGAGATTTTTCACCAGGAATTGAAGTCGTAACATTGGGTCTAATAAAATCACTCATAGCATCCTCCTGCTAATCAAGTAACACAAAAATACTATACAAGTAAATGTATGTGGTAAAAAGTTAATACCATTATATGAAATAAAAATAGGAAAAGTAACAAAGGGTTTTTTACGGGTTTTTACGAAAAAATTGATTTTTCACAAATCTTGGTTTTTTTAGAGAACCATTTTATGAGCTTTTCCACCCCCTTTCATTGTTTTTTCCATTTTTTTTCATTTCATTCTTGACAACCCGTTCCATTTTCCCATAATTAATCCTTGCTGTCTGAACCTTGAAAACTGAAGAATGAGGAATGGATCTCACA
>Ga0116163_1001965_pt1 | contig 12339 bp, 4 predicted proteins | sample AD_UKC107_MetaG_FD_89889 | JGI IMG/M metagenome (GOLD analysis project Ga0116163, IMG submission 89889) | Active sludge microbial communities of municipal wastewater-treating anaerobic digesters from Hong Kong - AD_UKC107_MetaG | ecosystem: Engineered > Bioreactor > Anaerobic > Digestate | place...
CGAGCCACAAACCCATTTCCGTGTAATCCTCCGCCGTGTAATGTCCATCCAGTTCGGACAATCCCACCGTCTTCGGGAGGCTAACCTCCGGGGTCACTTTCTGTTCCTGCACACACGCCGTCAACAGAATTAACATCATCACACACATGATCACCGCTGTCTTTTTCATCTTTCCCCTCCAGGTTTTGTTTTTTCTCAATACTGCCACTGTTCCTATGTTCTTTGTTTCTATTATCCGCTGTTTTTTTCCCTTTTTGATGAACTTCTATTCAAGTCCTTTTATTTTATCATTTTGAAAACGAACATTCAATTCTCTTGAAACGGGGAAGTAAAATTTTCTTTTAATTTATACAATAGCAAGTAAAATATATAAAATAGTTATTAAAAGTTGGACATAACCCTCGGTACTCATGCCTATTCATAGCCTATTATATTGTCGTGTTTTGGCAAAGCGTTCAGTCACAGTAGGAAAGGGTCAGGATGAAGGAAAAGGTGCTGCCTTCTCCATAGGTACTGTGGAAATTGAGTTGACTATTCGATTTTTCAAGGATGCTCTGTGCGATACTCAGCCCCATTCCGATACCGCCATGTCGACGGGTTGCAGACATATCCGCCTGTCGGAAGGCGTTGAAGATCTTTTCCTCCTCACACTTTCTGATTCCGATGCCCGTATCTTTGATACGGAACTGCAAATCAGCCTGATGCGTCTCCTCCGACAGGCTCAGCAGATCAACCGTAAACTCCACCTGTCCACTTTCGGTAAATTTGATTGCGTTTGACAGCAGGTGCATCAACACCTTCTTCAATCTTAACCGGTCAATCATCAGAAATTGCGGACAGGCCGTCGAAAGATGACCAAGTACGGAAAGCTTTTTTGGATTGTCTCTGTTAGCCTCTTCCATGATCTGATGAAAAAACTGATAAAAATCCGTTCTTTCATTCTCGAGCGTAAAGGATTCCGTCTTCAGCTGAACCATATCCAGTATCTCACTGATGATGTGGAACAGTGAATTCGAGGAGGAGATAATCGTCTCGATATAGTCTTCCTGTTCTTCGTTCAGAGGTGTTTCGAGTAATATCCGGCTGAACCCGATGATACCGTTTAAAGGAGTTCTCAGCTCGTGATTGATGATCGCAAGAAATTCGGATTTTGCCCTGCTCGCACTTTCCGCTTCCTCTTTTGCCGCTTTCAGCTCTATTTCTGTCCGTTTTCTCTCTTTGATCTCGGCTTTCAGGGACTCCATCGTCTGCCTGAGTTCAGCCGTTCGTCGCTGAATCTTCTCTTCGAGCTGATCGTTGGCTGCCTGAAGCTTCAGCTTTGACTCATGGCGTTCGATGGCGTACTGGATGGAACGACACAGGAGATGTGAATTGATCTCTCCCTTGATCAGATAATCCTGTGCGCCTTCTTTCACCGCCTCGATACCAATCTGTTCATCATCCATGATGGTCATAACGATGACCGCCGGAATCTTGTGTCGCGCGGCAAGAACACGATTGAGCGTTTCCAATCCATAACTCTCCGAAAGTCCGAGATCCAGCAGAACAACATCATACGAACCGCACTGAATCTTCGACAGACCTTCCTCAAGGGTTTCGGCTGTCTCACAATCGGTATCAAATTGTCTGATCTCCTTCAGCATCTCACAGACGAGACGCACATCTCCCGGATTATCCTCTATCTGCAGAATCTTCAGCTTTTTTTTCTCCATCGATATCATTCCTTTGGCAATTTGACGATCGTGAACCAGAATTCCTGTATCATATTGATCACCTTGATAAACTGGGCAAAATCAACCGGTTTGGTGATATAGCAGTTGGCATTCAGATTATAGGCCTTCAGGATATCTTCATCCGCACTGGAGGTGGTCAGGATCACAACGGGAATTCGCTTGAGGGCTTCATCCCCCTTGATGATCTTCAGGACTTCCTGACCGTTCATACCTGGCAGGTTGAGATCCAGCAGGATCAGATCCGGTTTGACGGCCTGTGCATATTCCCCCGTACGGTGTAAAAACATCAGGGCCTCCTCGCCGTCTTCTACTATATACAGGTTGTTACTGATCTTCCCGTCCTTCAGGGCCTCCTGAGTAAGCCGCTGATCCCCGGGATTATCTTCGACAAGAAGAATCTCTATGGAATTTCCCGAATTATTCTGCATGCGCTGCCCCCTTCTTTGCTATGGAAAATGTAAAACGGCTGCCTGATCCCGGAACGGATACCACGCCGATCGTTCCCCCATGATTCTCCACGATCTTCTTGCAGATCGCGAGACCAATCCCGTTCCCCTTGTATTTTCGGCTGCCGTGTAGCCTCTGAAAGACCTGAAAGATCCGGTCAAAGTATTTTTCATCTATCCCGATCCCGTTATCCCGTATGGTAAACCGCCACGAATCTCCTTCTTCCACCGAGCTGATTTCTATCTTCAGCGGCTCATCCCGTCTGAATTTAATCGCGTTCCCGATCAGATTCTGAAAGAGCTGTCTCAACTGGGTATCGTCTCCGGAGACGACCGGTAGCGGCTCAGCGATGATCTCCGCATCGCTTTCGTTGATGGCAATCTCGAGATTACTCAGGACCTCTTTCAGGATTTCGTTGCAGTCAACCGGTTCATGCTCCTTTTGTCTCGTATCCACCCTGGAGTATTTCAAAAGGTCGTTGATCAGCTTCTGCATCCGCTTGGCCCCATCCACCGCGTAAAAGATAAAGTCATTGGCATCTTCATCCAGTTTATTCTTATAACGGGATTCCAGAAGCTGTAAGTAGCTTGTAACCATCCGAAGTGGCTCCTGAAGATCATGGGAGGTAATATAGGCAAACCGTTCAAGCTCTTCATTTGACTGTTTCAGTTCCGCCGTCCGGACGGCAACCGTCTCCTCAAGCATGGCCTTACTCTCTTTCAACCCGTCTTCGGCCTTCTTTCTCTCGGCAATCTCAGCGGTGAGTTCCGCCGTCCTCTGCCTGACCTGCCGTCGGAGGACCTGACTGCCGCCGGCGAGCATGACGGCGACGAGGATAATCGTCCCCATGAGCCAGTACAGCCACAGTGGAACGACAATGTGATCCGACTCAACGTGAAACCATTTTGCCATCAGCTGATGATAGATAGAATTCTTATCCGCTTTTAACCGGTTTATTTCATCATCGATCACCCTGATCAGCTCCTGATTCTGAGTAGCCCCTTTTGGAAAGACAAAATAAAGCGTAGCCGGCTGAAAGATGATCGGGGTGCTGATCAGTTCGTATTTTGAAAGGTTGGAGATGGCAAAATCCTTACTGGTAACACCGGCATCCGCTTCACCGGAATCAACGGCCTCAAAGACCTCCCCATAACTCACTTTCTCGATGAAGACGCAGTGGATATCGAAGGCCTCGACGAGATTCTTTATCCCGGAACCACCGATATAATTGATACTCTGCTGCATGACGGCGATCCGTTTTCCGTTTAGGTCAATGAGTGATTCTACTGTTGTCCCCGCCTTGGCATAGACACCCGACCAGCTCGTGTAGACACTCTCCGCGTTGAAATCAAAGAGCTTCTCCCGTTCATCGTTGTAGGCGACATCCGGCATGATATCCAGCTCTCCGGCCTTTAAACGGGAGAGTCCATCATCCCACGTCCCGGGAACATATTGAAGGACCCATCCCTGTTGGCCGGCAATTTCATCGAGGATATCGACCCAGAATCCAGAGGGATTCCCGGATTGATCGGTGAAGATCTTCGGTTCGTTCTGATAGAGTCCCACCTTCAAGGTGATAGTCGATTGTGAAAAGGCACCGGTCGATATCAGAAGAGAAACGGCGAACATAAAAACGGGCATCCATTTCAGCTTTTTGAGAAAGAAAATGTTCAAGGTCATTTTATCCCCCCATTATCCGGTTTGATAGTTCAGTTTACCACGAACAAACAAAAAAGCAAAGTTTTGTCTTTATTTCTCTATATTCAGTCAATCACGGAGCATTAATCATCAGCCCTGTGAGCACTCCCGCTGAAACGGAATACAGACTGTCTGGCCCATCCCTGTCGGCGTTGGCAAAAAACGGATAAACCCCTACGCCAAGATTATTTCCCGCTATCTTAACGGCTACCGGTACATCTTCTCCGGTAATACCGCTTAATACCACATAATCATTTCCGGCATAACTTTCAATCTCTGAAGCCGCCAGATTTCTTTCTTCTTCATCACCGATCTTCACCTTAGATGCAGTGGATAAATTAACAGCAGAAGGCATCCCCAGCGTCAGGGCTCCTTCACTGCTGAATCCGTCAAACGTATAAGTGGCTATGATGGTAAATTCAGATCCCGAAACATGTGTTGTCGGTGCAATCACAAGCGTTCCGTCTGCCGTCTGTTCCGGCTGATCATCCTGCTTGACAAACAGGATGTCATTTCCTTCATCCGTTCCATTATTTCTGTAGATATTGTTATCAGCCGGATCAGTGTTATGCTCCACAAAAGTAACGGAAGCATGGGGACAGTTGAATTCCAGCCAGGGTTCCCCATCATGGTTGTAGATGGTGGCATAACCGTCTACATCGGCAGATTCGTTAACTTGGCAGACACCATTTCCCAAAGCACCTGTGTTATTTTCAAAGATATTACCGTATATTGTTGCATCACTATCTGCCCAGACTAAAATCATACTATCAGTATTAAAAGAAAAATCAGCATTTCTGAAAATGTTGGAATTTATTACAGTCATTTCCCCGGTAACAGTATCTGAAGCAGCATCTTGAAGCTCAACAGCCGGATATTCCTCCATCCCGTCAAAGATGTTGTTACGAACCGTTATCCTCGTTTCATCAATACAAATTCCATAACTTAAATAATCCCCTATCGTAAAGCCTTCGATAATTGTTCCCACAGTTGATGATGTATAAACATCAAAGACATAGTTTCTACCAAACGGAATATAAGCTTCATTCGGTATCTTTAGGATCGTACTCTGAACGACTGCCGGACTGGCAGGATCCGTGCTGGTTATATGCAGGCTGTTGTCATAGATTTCTATCTGTTCTCTATAAGTTCCCGGATAGACGATGATCTTTGACCCATCCGTAATGCCGGGATCATCAACAGCCTCCTGTATCGTTGAATAATGCCATCTGCAATCTTTCGACACCAGATAATCCGTCACGAGTGAGGTGTCGGCTGACTGATTTAAAAATGTTTCCAGAACACCATCATCTGCACTTTTCACCGTTCCCTTATAATAACTGACACTGACTGTATTCCCCCTTCCAACCGCCTTTTCAAGTGTCAGAACGATAACATTCCCCTCACCCGGTTTGAGAGAAGCAGCGGTAATCTGATTCGGATAATCCTCTATCATGACACTGAACTGTGTACGCTGTTCCGCCGTTAGCACCTGCATAGCCTGATCAAAGCCGATTTCAACATGCATCATATCCGCCGTCAGTGTTGCATCCACAAAATGTGGCACCGGTGCAGCCACGTTGTTACTAATCTCTTCCGTGAAAGCGGTAAGTGTTGCCCCTTCCGTGGTTTCGATGAGACCCGGTGTGAAGATGAGATGATACCGGTCTCCGTAATTCATATTACCGGAAAGAGCCAGCCCGATGATCTTCGAATCCGTATTGGAAAGGGTGGCCTGCTCAACCGTCAGCCCGTTTCTGAGGGTAATGGGTGTGATCATCGACAGGGTAAAGCTGTTCTGCTGATTCAGCGGTGGGTCAATCGCCTTATCGAAGACCACATAAACATAATCACCGGCCGTGTTCGTATAGACACTTTCAACGGTTGGGGGCAGCGGCGCGACCTGATTACTCACCTCTTGATCGACAAAGCTCTCCAGTGAGCTGCCGTATTCCGCTTTCACCGTCCCCTTCGTGTAACTCAGCGTTACCTGCTCGCCATAGAGAATTTCATCCGCCACTTCTATGATATAGACCTTATGATCTATATCTCTCGTCAGATTCAGTATGCCGTTCGTCAAGCCATTCACCCGCACGGCAAACTGGTCCTTTTTATTGTTGATCGCCTCTTCCATCTTCATGCTGAAGGCCGCCGTTATCTCCGTTCCGTTCACCGTCAGCGTTGCGGAAATCAGTTTTGGAATTTCGCCCGTCACACCGTTTGTGATGGCCTTTTCAAAATCTTTCAGCCACCCTTCATCGGCTGATTCCACCCCACCTCTGATATACGTCAGCGTTGCGCTATCTCCGTTGTTGATCGCCCTTTCCAGTGTCAGCTCCAGCTTTTTACTGTCCGTGTTCGGCACAATATTCGTTACGGGGATGTTCTCCACCGTTCGCTTTCCCGTAGACGCCTCCACCCGTTCGATCTGCACGTTGAAGGCCGTACTCTGCGTACTCTCCGGTGTCTTCATCACCTTGTCAAAGACCACCGTCAGTTCCGTTCCACTCGTATCCGTATCCACACTCTTTACTTCCGGCTGTGCCGGTACCGAGTTGATAACCGACTCATCGTTTATGGCTTCAAGAAGCGCGCCTTCACCGCTCTTGATTGTTCCCGGGGTATAAGTCAGCTTTACGATTTCACCGTATTCCAACCGCTGACTCAGTGCCAGCTCGATCTTCGTTTCATCACTCATCACTTCCGCCTGTATCACAGTGATTCCCACTCGGCCTGTCGTTCCCGGCGCAGGAATCATCCGCAGACTGAAACAGCTCGACTGATCCCCTTCAATCACCATGTCCCGGTCAAAGGTCAGGATGATCCTGTCCCCTCTCGCATTCGTCACTGCCCCTGATAGGACAGGTGTGGCAGGCGCGACACCGTTGACGACTTCATAGGCGGTAAAGGTTTCTAATGACGCTTCATTCTCTGCCTTCACTTCCCCTTTGTTGTAGGACAGAAGCACTTCCTCCCCATAATTGATGGAGTTCCCGGCTTTCAGGTTGATATGGTAGAGACTCTCATCCGTCTGCCGTTCAACAGAGCCGATCTGCAGCTTGGTGCCGTCAGACTGCACGATAAAACTCTTCGTTGCAGTTGACGGTGCTTCCTTCATCATCCGGTCAAAATGTAAGATCAGCACATTTGCCGTTGCCGTTGCCCCTTCCAAAACGGGTGGCTGACCGGGAACGATATTTGTAACGGTTGCAGTCCGATAACTTTCAAGCCAGGCCTTATCCGCCGACTGGATTTGTCCGCGTTCATAACGGACCGTGACGACGTCTCCATTCTGAATATAGTTGTCAAGCGTTAAAAGAAGCCTTGTCGGATCTCCCGGTTTCAGTGCTACGGACTCCACACCGATTGATTCTCTCGACTTGATCGGCCTTGAGAAGATAGCGGCCTCAGAAGTCCTGTTAACGGTAAAACCGCCTTGCCGGCCGGCCGGATCAGCCATTCGCTTGTCAAAAGTTAGTTCAATCTGACTGCCTTGCATATTCGTCTGTGCATCAAGCTGCCGAGGCGGTATCAGAACAGCTGTTTTAAACTGCCACATGGCGCCTCTTGCCGTTTCACCGGTTGCCTGATCGACGGCCTCGGTCTGCCAGTAATAAATCGTTTCCCCGTCCAGATATTCGTCAAAGGTGTACTGTTTCATATTAATCGCTTCCGCCTTGAGTGAAAGTGCCCTTGGATTTTTCCCGAAATAGAGATTGTAGGCCACCTGCCGGCCGGCAGCGTCATGCTGCCATTGCAGTGTAAGATGATTCGATGTCACAACCCCTGAAGCATCATCAATCGGTATCGGGTTAACCGGAAAGTTCAAAGCCGGAGATGACGTCGTAAAGGTTCTCACATCGGTTCGGGTCGCTGCACCGTTTTCATCTTTCACCATCACATACCAGTAATAGGTTCTCCCCCGTTCTATCCCGTCCGGTGTGTAGAATGGATCGGAAATCCCCTCAACGGGAGAAACCATCCGGTTGGTGTTTCGACTCGTATCGAGATACAGATAATACCCGAAAGTATCACCATCCGGGTCTGTACTCGCCGTCCAGCTGAATTGCGTATCCGTTGGACAATCCGTCGCCCCGTCTTCTGGCGAAAGCAGTTCAGGCAGCGTCGGGGCACGATTTCCCGTCCGAATCTGAGAACTCCCGACGATGCTCGTCCGGCTCGCATCACATTGTGCTACGATCGTCCAATTGTATCTGGTGTTACTGTTCAAACCATTAACCGTATAGGTTGTCCCGGTACTTTGAGATGTTTCCCTTGAAGTTCCATCCCCATTATAAAATCCCCGCTCAAAACTCCCATTCTCACCCTCATAAACATAAATCGTATAATATACCTCATTCAGAGGATCCTGAACATCCTCATACTCAGGCCATTTCAGTGTGAAAGACGTGTTCGATACGCCGCTCACAAGCAGAGAAGGATCAACAGGCAATTCCCCGATATTCACCGGCTGCGGCAAAGACGTTCCATTCACCGTAAAATTCCAGACAGGGCTCTTCGCCGTATTCCCAACCACATCAATAGCCGTTACCCGCCAGTACCAGACGCCTGATTCCAGGTTCGGCAGCAGAAAATACGTCTCCTCCGTCTCATAAAAAAAAGGATCATCCAGCGCCTCAATTGACTGCGCAAAATTGATCCTGTATTTGACACTCCCACCCTCCGGGTCTATACTTTTCGTCCATTTAGAATAAAAGTAATTCTGATCAACGAGCTCACTCTGTGCCGGATAAATATTCACGACGGTACTTGGCGTCCCGTTCACCTTTACCGCACACGAGACCAAAACGACCATTATAAAAACCATCGCGGCTATCTTCAAAAGAATCTTCTGATAATTGTTCATAATCCCCCCTCATGAATATCCACCAATTTGACTTCTGTTTTATAAATGATTAATTATAGCATATTTAACAAATCGTTATTTTATTTTCCGATAAAACTGTTTTTAACCTTTTTAAAATTCGCCGTCTACTGATTAAATTAAAACAAACAGTATCATTCTTTTTCTCCGTTTCTTCCTCAAAAAAAGAACGAACCTTCCGATTCGTCCTTTTTATGCCGCTTCTATCTTCCGTTAGTTGAACTTATTCCCCAACCTTATTCTCTACTTCCACATCGGTATAATCCGTAAGGATGTTACCACCATACAGGGCACCGACTGAGCCATGTATAAAGCTCATCGTTACCGTCTGACCACTTTGGATTTTCACACCCTGACCAAGATCATAGACACTGAAGTAATAAGTCGTTGTATCCTTCGTTCTCCCAAGATTTACGATATCGATCGGATTACCATTCACCTTAAAACTGAACGAATCCAATGCCCCTGCGGTAATGGGCCTCATCTTCATACTGCAGGTCACATAGATGGTTTCACCGAAGCTGTCCGTTTCCATGGATACGATCCTTGGAAATTCAGTCCCGTTAACCGGCTTATGCACTGGGATATTATCAAGAAGATAAGGCATTGAGTCACCTTCATCAATTGCCCACACATCGGTGAAATCCCATCCTGAATAGGAACTCTGCTTTGTGGAAGCTTCAGATGAAAGCCCTGTTCCGGCTGCAGAAGATCCGGGATAATAATAGAAATCCCAGTACCCTGATGCGGTACCGCCACTCTTTGTGGCGATCAACCCGCCCGTCTTGTCATCTTCCTGTATGATATTGTTATAGCTGTAACAGTTCTCAACCGTTCCACCGGTCATCTCGGCAATCAGGCCACCGATATACCCGTGATCATACGCATTGTTGTCCAGCGTCTCGCCACAGAGCAAGCCACCGGCATAACTGTTTACAACCGTACCGCCATTCTGTTTGGCAATCAGGCCGGCAAGATATGAATTATCATATTTGATCTCAAAATCAACATCGGCATAACAGGTGTCTATCGTCCCCTCGTTGATGGCAACCAAGCCGCCAACGATGCTGTTTCTGTATTCTTCCCCTTCAGCGCTTTTAAAACTTGATTTTTTAATGCATCCCTGATTCTTTCCGACCAGTCCACCGTATGTCACATCGGAGACCTCTGAAATAGAATCCTCATTGTTTCCCGTTACATGACAGTTTTCCACGACGCCCCCCGACTTCAGCCAGCCGGCAATGGAGCCGGTAATGGCTGCGGTATCAACAACCGGTGCCTGCATCCGAACATCCGTTATGGTCGCCGTTTCCACCACACCAAAGAGTCCGGCATAGTCATCATCGGCCGAATGATATCTCAACTTGCAGATGGTATTGCCCTGACCATCGAAGATCCCGGTAAACGGAACGTTTGCCGTTCCGATAGAGAGGAAGTCGTTGTAGACTTCATCCTGAAGCGTTATATCGTTAATCAGCTTGAAATGATAACCCTTATCGACATAATCACCCTTTCCGATATTCCTGAGCGTCTCTTTGGAATAAACGATGAATGGATTCTCTTCGGATCCGTCACCGGCACCGAAATCCTTTTCAGGACCATACCCCGGAAGAGGTTCCTGCTGAGCTGTTCTCAGATAGGGGTATGAACAATTCCCTGACAGGTTATAAATATCCCAAATATCGGTGAAATCCCAGTCCACATAAGTATCCCGTTCCTTCATCTCCCTCTCAAATTCGGGTGAAAGGGATTTTCCTCCGCTTATGGACTCTATTCCTGTTCTTGTCGAATCCGTTTGCCAATGATTCTCTTTATTCATAGTACTCCAGCCGATTCCACAGAATTTAAGTTCATAACCCGTGCTATAGCAGTGGTTTATCCGACCGTTGTTCTGATCGCCGACAAAACCGCCGAGACTTAATGTGCTGATACCCTCTTCAAGGACAAAACCGCTCGTACTGTAGCAGTTCTGTATCGTTCCCGACGACAGACAACCGACAAAACCACCGGCTGTAGTCAGTGACGTATCGTTGTTTTTAACGGCTCCGACGCTGTAGCATTGGCTGATTTCTCCTGGATTCTCTTCGTTGTAACCGGCAAACCCGCCAACATAGCTCGTTCCACTGACTTCTGCGCTGCTGAAACTGAACCGGATGATTCCGCTGTTGGTTCCAACCAGTCCGCCGATGTTCTGATTACCGCTGACGGTTCCCGTACTTGAACTGCTGATGATCCAGCCCTGATTTTCACCAATTAGTCCGCCGAGACAGTTTTCCTCTCCTTCTCCGACTTCCGCATCGCTCCGGCAATTCGTGACCGTTCCGTTGTTGATGCCGACGAGTCCACCAAGATTGATGCCTGTCATCGTGTATCCATCGGCAAGCTTACCGGTAGTTGAACTGTTGATGATGACTGACCCGTTGTTCTTTGCGGCCAGAATCCCCACCACACTTTTTCCGATAATGCCTGCGTTTTCGACCACGCAGTTACTCAGGGTAGCATTTTCAACACAGCCAAAAAGTCCCTGATATTCTTTATTATGATTCTCTATCGTCAGATCCTTTATCTTATATCCGTTCCCGTTAAAAGAACCGGTAAATGGATTTTCCGTATCTCCAATTGGTGTCCAGCCGTCCCATCCGGTGTTGTCATTCACCGCTGCATAATCGGAATAGCCGTATGAATTTTCGGTCATATTCGTAACAAGTTTAAAATGTTTATCCCGGTATTCCGCTTCATTCAACTTTGACAATTGTTCCCAACTGGCAATCTCATAGGGATCTTCCGGGGTTCCGCTTCCACCGTTAAACACTGAAATCGTTGTTCTGCCCGGTTCTGTTTCAGGTGAATTGTCCACAAGATACGGATATGAATACTCACCGCCACCTTCAACGATGGTCCAAACCGGCTCTGCACTGTCAAAGACCCAGTCTGCAAAGGTACTCTTCTGTTTCATATCCGGTGTCAACTTTCCGAACCCACCGATGAGTCCCAGGGAATCTGTATAGCCGGTGGTCGAGATATCCCAGTAACAGTTCTGAAGCGTTACCGCATCTGAGGTGTTTTCTAAAGATAAATTTATCTCTCGCGCAGAAAAACCGCCGGCATATTCAGATTCAGATGTCACACTACCGGCAGCATAACAATTTTCTACGGAATCACTTTCAACCGAACCGACAAAGCCCCCTGTGTTTTCTCCCCCGGTAACATCTCCAAGTGAATAGCAATTACTGATCAGAGCGTTCCCGACAAGCACCTCCATAAAATCGCCTTTTAAAGCAATTCCTGCAAAACCACCAACATGTTTTCCCTGCCCGTAAACTTCTGCGGTTGTGTAACAACGATCTATTTTTCCATATTCAGTTGTAATCATTTGGTTGTTGATGCCAACAAAACCACCAACAGCCGAAAATCCGGAAACACTCCCACTGCTGCTGCATTTTCTAATCACACTTGTGTTAGAACCGGCAAACCCACCGGTATTCGTATGATCATAACTATTTGACGGATCAATTTGAATGGTTGCACTGGCGGTACAAGATTCAACTATCGTACCGCCGTAGTTGCCCCCAATAA
>Ga0116163_1001980_pt1 | contig 12301 bp, 12 predicted proteins | sample AD_UKC107_MetaG_FD_89889 | JGI IMG/M metagenome (GOLD analysis project Ga0116163, IMG submission 89889) | Active sludge microbial communities of municipal wastewater-treating anaerobic digesters from Hong Kong - AD_UKC107_MetaG | ecosystem: Engineered > Bioreactor > Anaerobic > Digestate...
CCATTGGAAGCATAGGAAGGGTGTATTCCGACAAACGCGTGGTCGGCAAGTGATTTCAGGAGTCTTCTGAACGGGAGATTGCCGGTAGGTGTATTCTTGTCATTTTGACTGTACGCAGCGAACAAAATAAAAAATATAGGCCTGAGTCCATACTTCTGATGAATGTCATATAAAAAATCAAAAGTATCGAAAGGGTCTTTATCCAGGCCAAGCAGAACCCGGGTTCTTTTTTTGGCTTCTGCAATATTCCCTGAAGAAATATCCTTGAGATAACCTCCTAAAGTCCTGATCAAACCTTTGTGTTTGTATGCCCAGGCGGCATCAATATCGATGGTGGGGACAAACTGGTACCGAGGATAATTGAAAATAAGGGTCGGAAATTTCAATTTCAGAATCTCTCCCAGTTTCAATGCCCACCGGTTTACCAGAGCTACCTGCAGAAATCCCTGCTGAACAGCAATGCCTGCATCTGGAGAAAACCGGCCATGCTCATCTTTTAAATAAGGCAGATATTCTTCATATCGACTCACAAGATAGAATGCTGCCGAAAAAGGATCAAAAGGCATATCGGCTGATTTTGCATAGACCGGAAAAAACGCCTTCGACCCCTCGTAATCAATAAAGCGCAGCTGATGGCTGTTGATGGATTTTTCAGTCAGTAACCCTGCAGGAGCAATGTGTACTTCAAGCTTACCTGTAGGGGAATTGGTATGATAGAATAATTTTGCCCCATCAAAAGCATGGTACTGCTCCACATCGGCTGTAATTTGATAAGCAACACCAAGCAAATCCCTGAATATAAGCCCCATGATGTAATGCACGCGGGGGCTAAGTAATGGCGTATATATCAGCAGGTTTTCACGCATTGGAAAGGAAATGCAGATTACTCATAACGCAGGGAATCTACCGGGTTAAGTTTTGCCGCTTTGGTGGCCGGTATATATCCTGAAACTACGGCGACAGCAAAACATAAAACAACGCCAAGGATTATCCAGGCCCAGGGAATGATAAAACCCGATCCGATCAGCGCCGACAGCACATTTCCGATGCTTATTCCAAAGATAATCCCGACAATACCACCGATCTGACCGATCACAATGGCTTCAGCAAGAAACTGGTTTCTGATGGTAATGCTTGTGGCTCCCATGGCTTTACGAATGCCTATTTCACGGGTCCGCTCCGTTACGGACACCAGCATAATATTCATCAGGCCTATGGCTGCTCCTATCAGCGTGATAGCCCCGATAATCGTAGCAGCAAGCCGGAGATACTTGAGGTTTTCAAAAAGCATCTCGGCCAGATTGTCGCTCTTCTCAATCTCAAAACTGTTCTCCTGCCCTGACCTTACTTCGCGTATTACACGGAACAATCCGGTTGCTTCCCCTATCGCTGCATCGAGTTGTGTCGGATTCTGAACCATTACATTGATGGTAAAAGTCATTCCGGGCCGCGAAAACTCCTGTCTTACATTTGAAATCGGCACTAAACAAAGGTTGTCGGGGTTAAAGCCCAGACTCGAGCCTTTAGCCTTCATCACACCGACCACCCTGTATTTTCCGGGTCCGATATTAATAACCTTGTCCAGCGGATCATCGCCGGATTTAAACAATTTGCTGACAACGCCCGCGCCCAGTACAACCACATGTGAGCCATAAATTACTTCATTGGCCGACAGGTTTCGTCCCTTTTCCAATTCATTGCCTGAGGTTGCAAGGTAATTTTCATCTGAGCCCACCACCGGTACATTAGGATTGGTCTTTAAAGACCCGTATTTCAGCGTAGCGGTATTGGTTGCGAATGTAAAAACGGATGTCAGCGCAGGAAAATCATACACCTCCTTGAATTCCATGGCTTCCTGCCAGGTTATCGTCCTGTAGTTCCGCGGGAGGGTAGATCTGTTGCCCATTTGCACCCTCATGCTGCGATTCCTGATCGAAAAAGTGTTGGCTCCCATCATCATAAAGTTCTCATTGAGAAAATATTTAATGGAATCAATAGAAGTAAGAATACCAACCAGGGCCATGATACCGAACGCAATGATAAGTACCGTAAGAATGCTTCGAAGCAGGTGACTGCGTATGGAATCAAGTGATATCCTGATGTTTTCTTTCAGCAGATTGGTCATTCACAATTTTTTTACAAACTTACGTTGAAAAAGTATAAATACACCCCGTGGTGTCAATATATCTTACCAAATCCAGACCGGACCCAGCTTTACTGAAATGAGGAAGACAGTTCTCATACCCCTTGAAATTGATTCGTTATTCAATCAATACAGGCAACAACAAGCGCAGAAAACTTCCTTAAACAAAGTACGGAACAACCTTCAGAAACATGGTAAACAACACCACAGGTGCTGTAAAAGATGTCGTATCAGTGAAAAAGTTAAATCTTACTGCCGAAAGCGAGGTCACCGGCGTCGCCGAGCCCGGGTACGATATAAGCCTGAGCAGTAAGCTCATCATCAATGGCACCAACCCATAATGTGACGTTTTCAACAGGAAGGTATCTCTTGATGTAATCCAGGCCCTGTGTACTGGCAATCAAGGTAACGATATGGGTATGGGAAGGCTCCCCCTTAGCCAGTAGTGCTTTGTAGCTGAGTACCAGCGAAGCGCCGGTAGCCAGCATGGGATCAGCGAGAATCAGGACCCTGCCGGTGAGATCGGGGCATGAAACATACTCAACCTGTATCTCAAACCGGCCATCTTTACTATGTTTCCGATAGGCAGACACAAAGGCATTCTCCGAACGGTCGAAAACATTCAGCAATCCCTTATGCAGGGGCAATCCGGCCCGAAGGATGGTTGCAAGCACAGGCGAATGTTTCAATACCGGAACTTCCGCCACACCCAGTGAAGTAACAACCTCGCGATGCTCATATTCTAACTGCCGGCTGATCTCATAGGCAAAAACCATCCCCATTCGTTCCATATTGTATCGAAAACGGAGACTATCCTGTTGTATCACAGCATCCCTGATTTCAGAAACATATTGATTGAAAATGGAATTCTGAGCACCCAGATTTCGAACCATGGCGTAGGATTTGTTGTTTTTATTGTAAGAAACAGACTTTGTGCACAAATATAGGAATTAATATTGCAATGGAGCAGTATAAATATCAGAAACTTAATATGCCTCAGGATAGCAAATGACAGCGATCTTTTGGGATATCCGAATCATGGAAGAACCCGGTTCGCTATTGCTACCCACCGAATCAGAACAATAATATGATACCGGGAGAACATTTATGATTATCCCAAAAAAAAACCCTCTTATCAGGAGGGTTCTTTATTTGGGTATTTTACGCTAATGATTCAGGCGATACGCGATTTACTTTGATTTACTATTTGCTTATTATCAAAATGCCTGTGTCTTTTCTGAATGGAGACAAGAACAAAAGCAACGATTGTAAGAATGGTACCCAGCAAAAACAATAAACCGAACAATCGCATAATTCCGATGGATTGATATTTCCAGGCCAGCAGAACAAACACAATGTTGAACATCATCAGGATATAAGTTGATTGCAGGTGATTAAAGCCCAGCTTGAGCAGGATATGATGCATGTGAGCCCTGTCAGGGGCAAAAGGGGTACATTTGGTGTAGATTCTTACAACAAACAGGCGCAGGGTATCGAAAAGAGGCACCATCAGTATCGCGAACGAGAAAGCCGGGGCTGCTTCCATATTACGGAACGGGCTGCCGGGAACATTCATCTCATTAAATCTGACGGTAAATACAGCCAGGATAAATCCCAGCAGCATAGAACCTGTATCACCCATAAATATCTTATACTTTGAATCCAGCAGGTTGTACCTCAGGAAGGCAAAAAGCACGCCTATCAGGCTCAGGGCCATTACCACCATGCCAGTTTGCCCGGCCTGATAAAACCATTCGCCAAAAAAAACCGATGCAACAATAGCCAGGCCGGCGGCCAGTCCGTCGATACCATCAACAAGATTGAACGAGTTGATAATTACTATAAAAATAAATAACGTCGTCAGAACACTCCATAAGTATGATACCTGGTAAATCCCGAACAGGCCATGCAGGTTGGTGAACCGTAGATCACCCAATAAAATAATAATTAAGCCGGCAATTATCTGCCCATAGATTTTTTTCAGTGGCGAAAGTTCCAGTACATCATCTTTCAGCCCTAGAAAAAAAATAACCATCGCCCCTGCGATGGTGACCGGGGAGAGCAGGCTATCTGATGAAAGGTTAAACGCCAGCACGGCAATAGAGAATCCTGCAAAAATTGCGATACCGCCAAGTGTAGGCACTTTGCCCTTATGTGAAGTACGATGGTTAGGCTCATCAACGAGGTTTTTCCGTCTGGCTACATCGATAATTACCGGAATAAAACGGTAAGCAACGAAAAAGGATACCACCAGGGCGGCAAGCATTTTGAATCCGGGCAACAATATCCATTCGGCAGGATGCAACATAATCACGGTTTAATTATTCGGTGTTTGCAGACAAGGTCTGATTCAGGTGCCCCTGACAATATCAGGTATTCCTGTGCACCAGGGCTGCTAATAACTGTTAATTGACATTTTTTAAAAAAGTAATCCTGCTCAGGTTAGCATTTAAGTTATTGATATAAACCGGAAATGGCTGAGGGTATTCAGACAATTTAGTCTGATTCTGATGATATCGGATCGGCCGGAAACCAACCCATGAATTTCTATATTTTGTGAATATATGCATTGCTCCAGTCGTTCTGATCAATGGCTTTACCTATATCAACAAAATCAAATTCGCTGATCAGCCGTGCCAATTTTCCAAGGCTTCCATGTAACCCGTAATACGATTTAAACATTCGTAAGGGTGTCAGCCCGGGTAACATTTTCTGGCCGGGATCAAAATCTCTCGGATGAAAGTAAGACATAACATAAGGACTTCTGTCAGTCAGCCTTCTGATCAATTCATAAGGCAATAGCCTGAAATAGCCTCCACCTGAAAAAACAACCCTGCGATTGAAAAACTTTGCCGTATTCAAAGGAAATTCGTAAAGCTGCATCCCACCGGCATCAATAATACACGGCTTATCAACCGGGAATGAAGGGAATCCTCCGTGCGCCCGTGAAGCGGGGAAAATGGAAGCATCTGCAATAATCCCCTGGCGCATCAGCTCCTCCAACGCCCATATGGTATCAGACACAATTGAAAAGCCCGGTGCGCGGTACATCCTGACAGGTTTACCGGATAAACCCGAGACTTCTCCGCATGACCTTTTGAGGTCTTCACGAAACTCCATCCGCGACTGATTTGAAATAAGGGAATGGTCCCATGAATGAACCCCAAGCTCATGGCCGGCCTCTGCTATTCTTCTGATCACTGAAGGCGAATGCCGGGCAATCCAACCCATTACAAAAAAGGTTGCCTTAACGCCCGATTCGTTGAGAAGCGTCAGTATTCTTTCTGTATTGGCTTCCAGACGTGGTTCAAAACCAACCCATTGATCCGGCCTGCTGGTCGATTTAAGTTCAAGGAGATGATACCACTCCTCCATATCAAAAGTTAAAATTCTCAAAAATCAGATAATTATCAAATTGTTATTCAATTATCCATTTTTAACTGATGCCGGCAGTGATCAGCTTACCACCCCTTCTGAACTTTTCAACCCACAAAACCCAGAGAAAGAAGATAATTACATAAAAGAAAGGACGCAACACCCACTCATGCACAAAGTCCCAGTGCTGCGGAATCCACAGCGCCACCAGCGACAGGCAGACTATCCGGAAAACATTGGCCAGAAACATGGTAAAAAAACCAAACGGGATATACCAAAGTTTATGGAACCAGGGGCCCGGAAATAATATAAACAAAACAGCCACCTGATAAAATTGCTTCAAGCCGGAACACCCCTCATCAATGGCAACAAACGCGCCATTCGAAAACCACATGGTATTCGGCTCTGATGTCAATATCTCCAATCCAAGTATACTTCTGTTTATCCACAGTGAAATCAAATATACCTTTCCGGCAAGCCAGTCGGCTGATCCGATGATGAAGTTAAAGGATTCGAGCCAACCGTAGAATGACCACCAAAGTTCATGAAAAACAAAGGTGATAATAGCAAATATTAACACATCGACCAGCGCGTGCAATTTATGCTTTTGAACAAACCGGTCAGCAGCCAGGTAGATTTTACCAAACATAAATAAAAATTAAGTTGCAGGCAATTTGAAAAAAATAAAACCCGTTAATTAATGCGGAAAATAAAAACAAACAAAATGAAAACAAAGATTTTCTACCTATCCTTTATGGTCTTAGCTGTTACCTCTTGTGAAAAATACAGAGAGTTCGACCATCTGGAAGTTATTGACAACTCTTTTACGGGGTCTATCTCAATAAGTGAATCCGCAGGTGATATTGACGGAATGTACAACGGGTCGGAAGATTCCGGAAATTATACGTTCATTTGGGATAATCCTACAAAAGGGTTTGTCCTCAACATTGACAATGCATCTGCAAGCGGAGGAACACTACAATTTGTTTTGGAAGACTCGCGCGGAAATGAGGTATTGAACGAGACATTGACACCTGGATTGTCTAAAGCTTTTTCAAAAGACGGAAAAAAGGGTAAGTGGAAAGTTAAAATCATTTTTTCAGACTTTGAAGGAAACGGCACTTTTGATTTAAACCCAATTAATTAAAGAAAACTGCCTGCAACAGCACTTACCCAAAAGTGGCGGTTCAGTGGTTAAATCAAGCTCTGTGTCCGTCAGCCGACGGATTTGTGCCAGGTTGACAGTGAATTGCTTCGATCCTGAATGCTTTCGGGACGCCAGCTTCGGGTAGCTGCAAAACAAAATGTGCCATGTAAAAAAATACGGGCGGCGATCATGAACGTCGGAAAAGCGCCTGGAACTGATCAGTAAAATTTCCCGGCAACCATCGGCCCCAGCCACCTGATGATAAAACAAGGAGAAATTTTCCAGAGAAAGCTCAGGATTTTCCGGTTTGGCATTGGAATCTTTAAAGGTCCTATTGTATATTGATCGTTGCGAAGCGGGTAGGAAAAACTCCAGTAAAGGGTGGTGTTTTTCACGCCCCATTGCTGTTTATACAGGTGCGGCCCTGAATCTTTCGTACTTCTTCCAAAACTAAAGACCTTGCATCCCCTTTCAATGGAAAGGCGGATACACTCCCACCAAAGAAAATATGAAGTATAAAATGGATTGTAATCTTCAAGGGTTGAAAACCAACATGTTTCGGCAAATTCGCCCTTTTTCAGCAAGATAGCACCACCAATGGCTTTTCCATGATAAAGGGCAATCAGCACACTGGCATCTCTTCCAAAGGCCGTAACCACCCGCGCATAAAAAGACTTCGACATGGCCGGGGCTCCAAGGCGGTGCATGTTGTGAGAAAATACTCCGTAAAACTTTCCTATCAGTTCGGATCCGCCCACCTCAAGTTTAATCTCCCGCGACACAGATTTGTTGATCTTTCGCCGGAGGTTTGAACTGAACCTTAACAGCTGCTTTTCGGCTGTAGTTTCCAGTGGCAACCAGGAAACTACCTTAACAGTATGAAAATACCCGGATACCGGTTTAAGCATACGTACATGCCATTGGATAGCGGGATCACTGCATTGCAACTTTCCTTCCTCCAGTGTAAATTCCGGATGCTTCTCTACAAGTTCAGGTTCCTGATCGGAAAAATGGGCGTATGAAAAATAGGGCATTGAAACCAGAATGTCATCCATATTTACCATCATCATGAACCTGTCACCTGTAACAGTTTTTACCCTGTACCAGCCGACCGGTCCCGCATGCTGATAAATCAACGGCCATTTAACGCTCATATTCAAAAGAGGTTTGCTACAAAATTAAGATTTTAATTGATCCTGAATATGCATCATTATCCGGTTTTATCATTCATCAGCATATTGAACGCCATGAACATAGTTACGCGGTAACTGCCAGTGATTATGGTTTTATTCCTCCTTTTTCCCGAAAACAGGTATGGGCGGCAGATCGCGGAACCATCTGAACACCCGGTTATTTTCGGGGAAAATGATCACCGCGGCAGTTAACACGATAATCAACATATCTGTCCTGAATCCCTGATGTTCACGGTACCATTTTTCCAGAGCGCCTTTATAAGGGGCAATATAAAGGCGGTCATACTCGTGGGGATCTATTTCCGTGTTTTCATAGAACTGTTCTTCATCCCTGAAAACAATTGAAGCAATACCGGTCAGTCCGGGCTTACATTGATAAAACTGATCCTGAATTTCCGGGGAAAACTTCTGAAAATCCACTTCCATCAGCGGCCTGGGGCCTACCACAGACATTTCCCCCAGGAATATATTAATCAACTGCGGTATTTCATTGACCTTTGAGCCCCGTAAATACTTCCCAAGAGGTGTTAAACGCCAATCGTTTTTCAGGGTAATGCTTCCGGTGCCAAGTGAAGGACTGGCTTTGAGCATGGTGGCAAATTTCCATATCCTGAATTTCCTGTTTTTATAACCTCTCCGTTCCTGCAAATAGAAAATATAACCTTCACCCGTCAGCTTCAGTGCGATGGCCAGAGGTATAAAAAAAGGCAGAAATAACAGGATGCCCAGCGAGGAAAACAGAATATCGCCGGATCTTTTGATTATTTTATACATATTGCTACATTTTCTGGTCCAGGTTTTTCCCGGTTTCTATATGATGGAAACCCGGCAGGAAAGAGGTCATCACCTTGACTATTTCAGCTTTTGTTAATCCCGGGGTTTGTATCACCCTCTTAAGTTCCCCGACCATATTCCGTATCTCATCCATCGAACGGCGAGGGGCATTTTTGATGATTCCCAGAGAACTGAATGTTGCGAGATCAAGCTCCTCCCCTTCCGTATAGAACTCTTCAAAGGTTTTTTCACCGGAAGTATCCGATTCAAAAAAGTAGACCGGATAGCTTCGTGAATTGGCCTGCATCATGGATGCTTCATAGCGGGCCTCTTCTTCACTTGAACATATCCTGGTTTCAAGCCCCTGCTGTCTCAAAAATTCAATGGTAATGTCTTTAAAATTCATCATCTGCTCTTCGTCCAGCTTCGGAAAGAAGATTTCACCGGTCTTTCCCAGAATACAAGCCATCAGGCAAATCTGGCCAGACTCTTCAGGAGAAACAAAAAATCTCCTGATATCTGAAGGGCAGGAAAGCGGCTGATGTTTCATCATTCGCTCGAGATAACCCGCCAGCAGACTTCCGTTGGAGAAGGCTACATTGGCAAACCTCGCCGTGGAAACCGGGAAACGGCCGGCGTATGCCATAATCACCTCTTCCATGATTTTCTTACTGGCTCCCATGATATTAACCGGATTGGCAGCCTTATCCGTGGAAACGCAGAAGAAATGCTCAGGGGGGGATTCAGCCAGCTTGCCTAAGAGCTGCTCGGCCTTAATAATGTTGTTTTCAAGCAATGCAATCACCGAAAACTGGTCTTTCTCACTCCGGACATGTTTGTGCGCTGCAAAATTGGCTACAATATCGAATGGCCCCGCATCCTGCAATATCTTATCAAAAACCGGATCGGAAAAGTTTATCGGATAGGTTTTATAATCATCCGGAACCCTCATACCCAAAGTACTTCTGAGATCGCGCGTAAGTTCGGTCAGGTAGTTCTCGCTCAGATCAACCACAAATAGCCTGGCCGGATTGAACTTCAGCAATGCCCGGATAAAAGAGGATCCGATGGTGCCACCACCCCCGATAACCAGCGCCGACTTCCCTTCTATCTGCAATCTGAGCTGGTTTTCATAACGCAACAGATCATCCTGAAAAAAACTCTTCTCCCGGAAGGTAATATGCTTTGAAATAAAAGCTTCAATATTGATCATACAGGCTGAATTTAATGTTTTAGCGAGTGGCGGATGGCGTCAACAACGGCTTTCCGCTCTTCATCCGTAATGTTAGAACTGGAAGGCAGACAAAGTCCGTTCCGGAATAATCGTTCTGATGTACCATCCGTATATGCCGGCACATTGGCAAATACCGGCTGCAGGTGCATGGGCTTCCACAAAGGCCTGGTTTCTATGTCGAGCCGGGCCAGATCTGTGTAGATATCCTCACGGGTAACGCCTCCTGCCTGACCGGGATCAATCAGGATGGTCGTAAGCCAATGATTTGAAAAATAACGCTCATCCGGTTCATCCTGAAAGGAAATTCCGGGAATACCGGCCAGCATCTCACGGTAGAAGAAATAATTTTCCCTTCGTTTGGCGATCCTGTCGGACAGCACTTCCATTTGCCCCCTGCCTATACCTGCGCAGATATTGCTCATTCTGTAATTGTATCCGATATGGGAGTGCTGGTAATGCGGAGCCGCATCACGCGCCTGTGTGGCAAGAAACAGCGCCTTTTTACAATATTCCGGGTTTGCTGAAACCATAGCACCGCCGCCCGAAGTAGTGATGATTTTATTTCCGTTAAACGAAAACACCCCGATTTCCCCAAAAGTTCCGGTGCTTTTGCCGTCGAAGGCAGATCCGAATGACTCTGCAGCGTCTTCTATCACCGGAATCTGATATGCATTGGCAACAGACATCAGTTTATCCAACTGTGCCGGCATACCGTAAAGATGCACCAGAACAATGGCAGACGGCTTTTTGCCCTTTGACATGCGATCTTTTATCGCAGATTCAAGTAAATCCGGGCTCATATTCCAGGTCATGGATTCTGAGTCTACAAAAACAGGGGTAGCACCCAGATAGGCTATCGGGTTTGCCGAAGCTGAAAAGGTAAAGGATGAGCAAATCACCTCATCCCCCTGCTTAACCCCCAGAAGGATTAATGCCAGGTGAATGGCAGCAGTCCCTGATGAAAGGCAGGTGCAATGGCCCGCCCCGGTCATCCGGACAATATCCTCCTCCAACCCTGTAACATTGGGTCCAAGGGGAAAAACATGATTTCTCCTGAATGCCTCTTCGATGTATTTCATTTCTTTCCCACTCATATGGGGAGAGGAAAGCCAGATTTTTTCTTTCATTTCAGCGTTAGTTAAGGTATTCTTCTTTTAGTTTTTTACCGAGAATGGTAAAGATAATAATCCTGAGATCAAGGCCGAATGACATATGTCTCACATAATTATTATTGATCCGGACCTTTTCCGGATACAGCACTTCATCATTGTACTTTACCGGATCATCCTGCAGGGCAAGTAATTCTTCCTCGTTGGAGAATTTAAGGCTTGCAGCACCGGTAAGGCCCGGCCTGATACTAAGCAAAAGCCGGTCCTCCCCTTCCAGCTTATCAGCATAACCGGGCACATCAGGCCGGGGACCCACGAAGCTCATATCTCCGATCAGGATATTCCACAACTCAGGCAATTCATCCAGTTTATATTTTCTGAGCACGGCACCCAGCGGTGTAATGCGGCGCTCGCCTTTCACCGAAATTGTGCTGCCGCTGTGGCTGATGGTCATGGTTCTGAATTTGATCATTTTAAAAATCTTACCATGCCTGCCTACCCTTTGCTGTTTAAAAAAAACAGATCCTGTCATTTGAGTTTTAATAAGCAGATAAATTGCGAGAAAAACAGGGAGGGTTATTATAAGACCAAAAACAGCTGCAGTTATATCAAAAAGTCGTTTAAATATCACCTATTTCTTTTCCACAAATTGCACAAATAAATAATCGTCATCCAATTCTCTCAGCACCTTCATGAAAGAGTTGTTAGCATGTGATTTCATCACCAGACTGTTTTTCCTTGAAATGGTAGACAGTACTTTAAAACCCATTCTCCAACCAATATTGTACATAATACTGTTCATCATCCTTCCGATACCCTTGCCTTCAAACGGCTGATCAATAAGACGACCGACAAAACACTTTTTATTCCAGAAAAAACGTAAAAAGAAGTAGCCTACCATCCGATGACCTTGAAAAACTCCCATCATCAAGAAGGCCGGGTTACGGCTAACTGAAAGCAACGACTTTTGATCAAACCCATGCGGGTTGAAATAAGTCACTCGTGACGCTTCCTGAGAATCATGTAACAAACTCAGCAAAGTCAGATCCTGATGGTTTAATTGCCGGGTCTCAAAGCCAGGCAATCTGAATTCCTTAAGGGCTTTCTTAACCTCCTCATCCATCCTGCTTTTGTATAAAATTGAATACAATAAACCATTCAATTTCTCAATAGCATTCCAGATAATAGGCACTTATGCTTGATATAGAGCAAAATTCTAATCACTATCAACTATTTATGTTACCGTATTGTCAAATAAATAGTCAAGGGTTAAATGTACTTGCTAATCATTGACTTGAGCCCTTGTTTTACAGGCAATTGCCACAA
>Ga0116163_1001983_pt1 | contig 12277 bp, 9 predicted proteins | sample AD_UKC107_MetaG_FD_89889 | JGI IMG/M metagenome (GOLD analysis project Ga0116163, IMG submission 89889) | Active sludge microbial communities of municipal wastewater-treating anaerobic digesters from Hong Kong - AD_UKC107_MetaG | ecosystem: Engineered > Bioreactor > Anaerobic > Digestate | place...
ACCGCCTATGCCGACGGCGACAGCGTCTATCAGGTTTTCGTCTGCCGGAAACCCGCCCCGGACGAATCCGCCCCCTGAGGCGCCCCGCCCTCCGCAGGCCAACGGACTCCGCCGCGATGAGTATCGCCCCGGGAACAAGGACGGGTTGCACAGTGGCCAATCCGTGGTAGTCATGTCCTCCCAACCCGGAAGGAGAACCGGCATGAACATCGTACGATTGAGCTACGTCAGCCGCCTCTCGCGGGACACGGGACCCGACGCCCTGGGCAAGATCATGGAAACCTCCCGCCGCAACAACAAGCCGCTGGGCGTCACCGGCGCCTTGTGCTACTCCCCGCGCGGGTTTCTCCAGATCCTGGAAGGACCCGCCGGCCCCGTCAACGAACTCTTCCGCCGCATCGTCCAGGACAAGCGCCACTCCAACGTCACCCTCCTGGAGTATGTGCACATCCCCTTCCGCGACTTCGAAAACTGGTCGATGGCCTACATCCGCGCCGACGAGATCACCCGGAGCCTCCTGCGCAAATTCAGCACGCGCCGGATCTTTGATCCCTTCGAGATGGGACCCGTCCAGGCCCGCGGGTTCCTGATGGCCGTCGCGCAGGAACGGCAGGACTTCCTCGCCAAGCAGCAGAATGCGATCCGCCAGCGCCGGAACTGAGCGGACTCCATCCCGCACGAACCAGAGCCGGCCGCCCTCACGCCCCGATCCTGCCGGCACCGGACCGCCTCCTTCCATCAAAGCGGGCTCCGTGTCTCGCCGGACTTCTTTGCCGGCATTTTTTAACGCATTTTGAATCTCCTTCGCTTTGACTTCTGCTAGTCTTGCACCGGATTGCCACAACCCCGGAGCCGACCATGCCGAATATCCAATTCCGGTGCCCCCGCTGCAACCAGTCGATCGAACAGCCCCCGGACATGCTGGGACAGCTGATCGACTGTCCGGCCTGCGGAGAGGTCGTCGAAGTGCAGAAGTCCATCCATCTGCCCCCGCCGCCGCGCCCGGGCCCCCGGCCCGTGCCCCGGCTCAAACTGCCCAAGCCGCCCCCCCACGCCCCCGCCGCCAAAACCAGGGAATACAAGGTCCTGGCCCCGTCCGATGAATCCTTCGCCGGCGGCGTTACCCCCGCCCGCCTCGAAGAGGTCCTCAACGCCTATGCCGCCAAAGGCTGGCAGGTGGCCGCCGCCCTGCACCCGCGCCACCCCGGCGACGCAGCCGATTCCCGCGATGACTGGATGCTGATCCTGGGCCGGACCAGATAACCGAACGGGCTTCTGTCCCCATCCGTTTTCCACACCGTGGAAACCGGCCCGCCCCGTTTTTCCGGATTTTCCACAGTGTGGAAAAAAGTTTTCCATGGCGTGGAAAACTCCGCCGGATTTTTTCCATGGCGTGGAAAATCCGGAAAAATCCGGTCTTCGCGGATTTCATTGTCTGCAAACCATGACATGCCCGGGCGGGCCGGGTTCGCCGCCGGCGGTTTTCCGGCGGTCAGTCCGTGACGCGCGCGGCCAGGACGCGCTCGGCCATGAGGCGGGTGGCGCCGGCCTTGCGGGCGACCAGCGCGGCGGCGGCTTCACCCAGGCGGCGGCGCTCGGCGGAATCGTCCAGCAGGCGCTGCACGGCGGCCCCGAGGCCTTCGGCATCGGCCGCCTGCACCCAGGCGCCGGCCTCCGTGAAATCCCGCGCGATGGCCGGGAAGTTCTCCATGTGCGGCCCCGTGACCACCGGCTTGCCGTCTTTGGCGGGCTCGATGGGATTCTGTCCGCCGGTCTGGGTCAGGCTCTTGCCGACAAATACGACATCGGCGGCGGCGTAGAAGCCGCGCAGTTCCCCGGTGGTGTCCACCAGCAGGACGTCGGGGCGCTGGCCGGGCGCGGGGGCGTCGTCGGGAAACCGGCTGCGCTGGATGACCGTCAGCCCGCGCTCGCGCAGCGCGGCCAGCACGGCGTCGCGCCGCTCGGCGTGCCGCGGCACCAGCACCAGCATCAGGCGCGGATGCCGGCGGCGCAGCTCCGGCAGCAGCCCGGCCAGCGCCGCCTCCTCGCCGTCCCACGTGGAGCCGCCGACCAGCACCGGATCGCCAGGGGCCACCCCGATCTTCTCCAGCACCGCCCGCGCGCGCACCTCGGCCGTCGGCGGCGTCGGCGCAATGTCGTACTTGGCGCTGCCGGTGATTTCCAGCCGGCCGGCCGGCGCCCCCAGCGCCAGCAGGCGGTCGCGATCGGCCTCGCTCTGCACGCAGAACCAGTGGATCCGCGGCAGCAGGTCGCGCGTGATGAACCGGATCTTCCGGTAGCCCCGGAACGAGTGCTCGGATATGCGCCCGTTGATCATCACCGTCGGAATGCCCTGCTTGCGCGCGGCGCGGATCAGGTTGGGCCACATCTCGTTCTCGACCAGCACCACCGCCGAAGGGCGGATCCGCCGCAGCACGCGCGGAACGACCCACGGCACGTCGAGCGGAAAGTAGAGCGTGACGTCCGGCGCGCGCACTTTCTTCAGCGCCAGGGCGTGGCCCGTGGAGGTGTTGGTCGTCAGCACGAAGCGCACGGCCGGATCCCGTCGGCGCAGCTCGTCCATGAACGACAGCGCCACGGCCAGTTCACCGACGCTGACGGCCTGGATCCAGACGGGGCGGCCCGGCGCGGCAAGCCGGGCGGACTCGGCCTCCCCGTAGGCGCCGAAGCGCTGGGCGAAATCGCGGGCATAGCCGCCGCGCCGCAGCATCCGCAGGAGAAAATGCGGCAGCATCAGGACAAACGCGACGGGAAAGACGAGGTTGTAGATCCACCAGATCACGGCAAAATCCCTTTGTTCATTTGCAGGATGGGCAGCAGGACGGCCAGGGCGATCAGCAGGACGAACAGCCCCATGGCCACGGTCATGCCGATTTCCAGCACGAGCATGCCGCGGGTGGCCAGGCGGTCCCAGCCCTGCTGGAATCGCTGGGCGGCGCTGTCGAGCAGCCCGGGCAGGTCGCCGCCGGCCTCTCCCGCCTGCACCCACGCCGCCAGCGAAGGATGCAGCGGGCGGATGCCCCGGATCACCTCCACCAGCGGCTTGCCTTCGCTCAGGGCGCCGGTCTCGCGCAGCGCGCAATCGGCCAGCCAGGCGCTGCCGGACGCGCGTCCCGCCAGCGGCACGCTTTCCATCAGCCCCACCCCGCGCTCCAGCAGCAGCCCCAGCACCCGGACGAACCGCAGGCTGGCGAGGTTGCGCCAGCCCGCGCCGAGCAGCGGCAGGGCGAACAGACGGCGGTCCAGGCGGATGCGCAGCGCGGCGTCCGCGCGCAGGCGGCGGCGCAGCCACGCCGCGCCGCCGACGCCGCCCGCCGCGGCCAGCAGCAGCCCCGCGCCCAGCGCGCGCCCGCCCGCCAGCATCAGCCGGGTCAGCAGGGGCAGCTCCAGGCTGGTTTCGGCAAAGAGCCGCTGCACCATCGGCAGCAGGAACACCAGCACCCCCCCGCCGATCACCAGGGCCAGCACCACCACGATGCACGGATACAGCAGCGCGGTCACGAGCCGTTCGCGCAGCTTTTCCTGCTCCTCGAGAAATCCGGCCAGCCGGCCGAGCGCCTCGTTCATGCCGCCGGTGCGCTCGCCCACCTCGATCACCGCGCGCTCGAAGGGCGTCACCCGGCTGGAGATTTCCGCCAGGGCCGCGCTGAGCGGGCGGCCTTCGCGCACCGCCGCCAGGCGCGAGCGCGCCTGGTCCAGTTCGGGAGCCTGCAGGATGGCGTCCAGCGCCGGCACCAGCGCGACCCCCGAGCCCAGCAGCGCCGCCAGCTCGCGGTAGAACATCGTGCGGATCTCCGCCGGAAATGTCGCGGGCCGGGCGGCCCGTCGCGCCGCGTCCCCCCCGGCGGCCCGGACGGCCTCGGTCAGAATCCCGCGGGCGGCCAGCCGCTTGCGGGCATCCTTGAGATCGGCGGCTTCGATCAGCCCGGCTTGCGCCTGCCCGGCGGCATCATAGCCTTTGTATTCGAACGTCGTCATCGCAAGGCCATCCGGTTCAGTCGCGCCGCGCGCCGGCGGACCGCAGGACTTCGGCGACGGAGGTCACGCCGGCGAGCACCTTGTCGGCGCCGTCTGCCAGCATGTCGCGGAAGCCGTCGGCGGCGGCGAGTCGCCGGAGTTCGGCGGACGTCACGGCAGAGCGGATGGCTTCCGAGACCGCCGGAGTCACGGCCAGCAGTTCATGGATGCCCGTGCGGCCCTTGTAGCCGCCGAGGCACTCGGGGCAGCCGTCCGGCGACGCGGTCCAGGCCGGACGGCCGGCCAGGGCGGGCTGCCCCAGCCAGTCGGCGTCGCGACGGGTCAGCGCCGCTTCGCGGCGGCAGGCGGGAAACAGGCGGCGCACGAGCCGCTGGGCCAGCACCGCACGGCCGGCGGCCGCCAGCAGGTACGGCGGAATGCCCATGTCCACCAGCCGCGTCACCGCGCCGGGCGCGTCGTTGGTGTGCAGCGTCGTAAACACCAGATGGCCCGTCAGCGAGGCGCGCACGACGATCTCCGCCGTCTCCAGGTCGCGCGTCTCCCCCACCAGCACCACGTCGGGATCCTGGCGCAGAATGTGCCGCAGGCCGCGCGCGAACGTCAGCCCGATCTTCGGATGCACCTGGATCTGCCCGATGTTCGGCAGCTGGTATTCGATGGGATCCTCGATGGTCAGGACGTTGAGATGGGCGGTGTCGAGTTCGCCCAGCGCGGCGTACAGCGTCGTGGTCTTGCCGCTGCCGGTCGGCCCCGTCACCAGCACGATGCCGTGCGGCTCGCGCAGGATGGCGCGGAAACGCTCGAGCATGGCGGGGGCCATGCCCAGCTCGTTGAGGGTGTAGCGGGTGGATTCGCGGTGCAGCAGGCGCAGCACGATGCGCTCGCCCTCGGCCACCGGCACGCTGGAGACGCGCACGTCGATTTCCTTCGACCCGACGCGGACGCGGGCCACGCCGTCCTGCGGCAGGCGCTTCTCGGCCAGGTCCAGGCGCGCCATCACCTTCAGGCGGGCGGTCAGCGCGCTTTCGAGGTGCCGCGGCGGGGCCGGCTGCTCGTAGAGCAGGCCGTCAATCCGGTAGCGCACCGCCAGGGCGCTGGCAAACGGCTCGATGTGGATGTCGGAAGCGCCGCGCTTGACGGCTTCCAGCAGGATCAGGTTCACGTAGTGCGCCACAGGCGCGTCGGCGCTGCCCGCCAGCAGATCGTCGGTTTCGCTGCGGGGGGCCAGGTCTTCCCCGGCGGCATCGGGGGCGGCCGGGGCCGGCGCGCCGGCCCGCCGGAAATAGCAGCGATCAATCGCGCGCTGGATTTCGGGAGCGGGCGCCGACACCCAGTCGGCCTCCACGCCCAGCAGCAGGGCCAGATCCTCGTAGGCCTGCAACGGGGTGTCCGGCGAACCGGCCAGCACCACCCGGCCGTCGCGGCGGATCGGCAGCAGCACGCGGCGGCGAACCCAGTCCACCGGGACGGGCTCGATCAGCTCCGGATCCAGCCACTCTTCCTCAATGCGGTCCAGCGACGGAATGCCTGGCAGGGCTCCGCTCATTTCCGGCGGTCCGCCTTCGATTTCTTCTTGGCGTCGCGGCGGGCCTTTTCGTCCGCCTCCCGCTGCCGCTGGGCCTCCGCGGCCGGCGACGGCTCGTCCAGCGCCTCCCGGGCTCCCTGCAGGCTGGCCGCGCGCTCCAGGCGCGCCTTTTCCTTCTCCGCCATCTGCATGTCGGTCACGATGCGCGGCGTCACGAAAATCAGCAGGTTGGTCCGCTTCTTGACATCGCTGGTGGAGCGGAACAGCCACCCCAGCAGCGGCAGGTCGCCCAGCAGCGGCACCTTGGTCGTCAGCTTGGAGGTGTCCTCGCGGATCAGGCCGCTCAGAATGACCGTGGAGCGGTCGGGAATCGTCACCGTTGTCTGCACCTCGCGCTTGGCAATCGTCGGCGTGTACCGCAGCGCCTCGCTGCTCTCCTCCACCACCGACTCGATGCTGGGGTTGAGCTCCAGCCGGATTTCCCGGTCGGGATTCACCTGCGGCGTCAGCTTCAGCTTGATGCCCACATCCAGCCGCTCGATGTTCTGGATGAAATCGCGGTCCGAGCCCGACCCCTCGACCGACGACTTCAGGATGGGGATGTTTTCGACGACGCTGACGGACGCCTCGAGGTTGTTCTGCGCCCACAGCGGGATGTTCGACAGGATCTTGAGGTCGCGGTTGCCGGCCACCGCCTTCAGGTAGAGGGGAATCTGGCTGTATTCCGTGCCGTCCGGCCCGGTGAACGTGCCGCTGATGACGCCCAGCGCCAGACCCTGCGGAAAGGCCCCTTCGGTCAGCAGGCTCATCATCGAATCGCTGTCGCCGTAGCGCGTGCGGCCGAAGCCGCCGGTTTCGCTGCCCTCGGGCGTGTCCAGGCCGAACCATTCCACGCCGAGATCGAGCCCTTCCTCGAGGTTCACTTCGGCAATGAGCACCTCGACCAGCACCTGCTGCGGCACCACGTCCAGCCGCTCCACCAGCCGCCGCACGTACTCGAAGTCCTGCGGCGAGGCGTCCACCAGCAGCGCGTTGTTGGGTATGCTCGGCTCGATGGCGATGCCGCGGCGGGCGGGTTCCGTTTCCGTTCCCTTCCCCAGCAGGGCGTTCAGGCTCTTCGCCGCCTCTTCGGCGGACAGGTACTTCAGGAAAACGGCGTTCAGCCGCCCGAAGCCGTGCGGACTTTCCACATCCATCTTCTCGATGATCCGGCGGGTCTCGGCGATCTGGGAAGGCATGCCCACCAGGATCAGGCTGTTGGCCTCCGGCGCCTCCACCACCGTGAAGTCTGTCGGCAGCGTGCCGGTGCCTCCGGCCACCTGCTGAAAGTGGCGGTGCACCTTGTTGACCGCGCTGTCGGTGGCGCCGAACGTCGCGCGCAGCTGCTTGGCCACCTCTTCGGCGCTGGCGTGGCGAAGCTCGACCACTTCGACGGTGCTGCCGGCGCCGGGCTGGTCCAGTTCGGCCACCAGCTTCTCCAGCCGCTCGATGTTGGCCGCCGTGTCGGTCGCAATCAGGTGGTTGCCCGGCAGGAACACTTCCAGCGCCCCCTCCTTGCCGCCGCGCACCAGCGGCTCGAAGCTCTTCTTCACCTCCGCGGCATTGACGTGACGCACCGGGATGATCTTCGTCACCAGCCCGCCATCGGTTCCGCTCCCTGACGGCAGCGCCGGCGCGCCCGGCAGCCGCACCACGCGGTGGACGCCCCCGCGCTCCGCCACCGTGTAGCCGCTGCCTTCCAGCATGCTCAGGAACAGCGGATACACTTCCTCCGCCGGCACCGGCCCCTGCGTCAGGATCGTCACCTTGCCCGTAACGTCCTCGGGCACGATGAAGGTCTTGCCGGTGGCGGCTCCCACGATTTTGGTTACCGTGTGGATGTCCGCCTGCACGAAATTGAACTGGACGCTGCGCCCGGACGGTTCCGGATCCGCCGCGCGCGCCATCCCCAGGGACAGGACCGCCCCGCAACAGACCGCCGCCCACCAGCGCCCCGCCCCTTGCACCCGCCCGCGGAGGCTCATCGCGCAATCCCCCGCTCGCTGGACCGGATGAAATCCGCGAAGACCTGCACTTCGGGCAGGGGCGGCAGGTCCGCCGCGATGCGTTCCAGCGCCTGCGCCGTCGTGAGATCGCTGCGGAATACGATGCGATAGGCCTGCTTCAGGGCCTGCTGGGTCTCCGGCGAAACACCGTGACGCTCCAGGCCCACCTTGTTCGGGCCGTACACTTTCAGCGGATCGCCGTCCGCCGTCATATACGGCGGGACATCTTTGACCGCCTTGGTCGCGCCGCCCAGGATGCTCATCCGCCCGATGCGCACAAACTGGTGAATGCCCGTCAGGCCGCCGATGATGGCATCGTCTTCCACCACGACATGCCCGGCCAGCGTCGCGGCGTTGGCCATGATCACGCGGTCGCCCACGAGACAGTCATGGGCCACATGGCAGTAGGCCATGATCAGGCACCTGGACCCGACGCGCGTCTCGCCGCCGTCGAAGGTCGCGCAGCTCAGCGTGGCGCATTCGCGAATGACGGTCTTTTCGCCCACGACCAGACGCGGCGCCCCGCCCTTGAATTTCAGGTCCTGGGTCTTGCCGCCGACGCTGGCAAACGGCCAGACCTCGCAGCCCGCCCCCAGGGTGGTGTGGCCTTCCACGTTCACATGCGACCGCAGCACCACGCCATCGCCCAGCCGGACATGAGCTCCTACCGTGCAGAACGGGCCCACGCTCGCGCCTTCGCCCAGTTCGGCGCCCGGCTCCACCACCGCCAGCGGATGAATCGAAGCGCCCACGGCTAGCGCCCCCCCCCGCCAAACAGCATTTCCGCCTCGCAGGCCACTTCGCCGTCCACCAGCGCCCGACCCGAAACCCGGGCCATCCCCAGCCGCATCTTCAGGAAGCGAATCTCAATCCGAAGCTGGTCGCCCGGCACCACCGTGCGGCGGAACTTCGCCTTGTCCACTCCCAGGTAAAACGCCACCCGCCCCTCGCTCCCCAGCAGCTTGTTCAGCAGAATCCCCGCCGTCTGCGCCATGGCCTCGAGCTGCAGGACCCCCGGAAAGATCGGCAGGCCCGGAAAATGCCCCTGGAAACACGGCTCGTTCGCCGCCACATTCTTGATCCCGACAATCCAGTCCTTGTCGTTGCACTCCACAATGCGGTCCACCAGCAAGAACGGATGGCGGTGCGGCAATATGTTCAGGATGTCCTTGGCTTCGTATACCGTTCCCATAGACCTGGCCTCCACTGAAACCCGTATCCTACCACCCCCCGCCGCCGTTGGACAAACCCCAAAACGGGCCCCGGCCCCATTGGGGCGCATCTGCGATTCGGTACATGCCGCGCAAAAAGGCCTTGTAGTCCTGTATGGCTGTCATCCCGAGCGGAGTCGAGGGATCTCGGCTTGGTCCCGAAGGCTGGCCATCGGGATTGTGCTCAGATCCCGCGGCGGCGGGACAACTGATTTCGACTTCGGCGCTACGCGCCTACGCTCAATATGACCCCAAGGGTGCACCGAATCGCAGATGCGCCCGCCCCATTCCGCTTGCCATTCCCCGGCCGGATTCGTCTAATGAAACGCATTCCGGACGGGTGGCGAAACTGGCAGACGCGCCAGCCTTAGGAGCTGGTGGAGCAATCCGTAGGGGTTCGAATCCCCTCCCGTCCATTCGCCTGGCCGGTCCCGGCCGGCCACCGGCGGTTTCCAATGCTCAGATCTCGATGGCCGGGCGCAGGGCGCCGAACGAGTCCGGGGCAAACGGAATCCACGCCAGCGCCAGCTGCTTCACGTCCGTGTCCGACGACCGGGGCCGCACGCTCTCTTTCTCGAAGGTCCAATTCTGCGGATCGTACTCCGCGGCGACGCGAGCGGTTTCCTGCCCGGCTTCGGCTTCCAGGTCGGCCCGTTGCCGCTGCACCGCATCGAGGGCCTCCTCCGCCTGCCGCACATCCAGCTTCTCCTTGCCGGTGCGGCTCATGGATCCGATGCCCGTGGCGGCCCGCCCCAGCCCGCCCGCCTTGCGTCCCAGCAGCACGGACAGCGCGGCGGTGCCGAAGCTGATCCAGGTGCCCGTGCGCTGCCGCGACAGCTGCGCCTTCTCGTTTTCCACCTTGGCCTCCGCCCGGCGCTCGCGGTTCGACAGCGCGGTCAGCTTGGCGGCGTATTTCCTGCGCATGGCGTCGAGAGCCTCTTCGCGCTTTTCGCGCAGCAGCTGGCCCGCCCGGATCCGGAAGTCGCCCTCCGTCTCCCCGGGATGCCCCCGCAGCTTGTGGGCGGGCAGCACCAGCAGCTCCAGGGAAAACTGCTCAAGCAGCCAGCTCTTGGCGTCTTTCTCCAGCCGGGCGTGGCGCCTGGCGTCGGCCAGCGCCGCCGGCACATCGGCATGGACCGCCTGCGGCAGCGGCTGCGCATCCTCGGCCTCCGGCGCCGGGCGCGACGCCGCCCAGTCCGGCTCGCCCGCGTCGTTCACCGGCACCAGCCGGCGCACCGTCTGCCATTCGTCCAGCCCCTTGCGCGCATCGGCAAAATGCAGGCGGGCCGTCGCCAGCAGGGCCGGACGGTACACAATGCCTTCCCCGCCGGCGTGGCCGTGCGGACGCAGATAGACCTGCGGAATCGATGCCGGCACCACCATCCTGGTTCCGGCCTGAATTCCCTTCGGCACGGACAGCGTGTCCCCGGCCGACGCGGCCTCCCGGCGGCCGGCCATCAGGCCGCCCACCTGCGCGGGCGACAGCGGCCCGCGCAGATAGGACAGGCACCAGCGCGTCTCGAACAGCACCGGGGCCTCCTCGTGCACGTTGCGCATCAGAAACACCCGGCTGCCCAGATTCGCCATCAGCCGGTCCAGCGTCCCGCGGTCCAGCCCCTCCCCTGCCGCCGCGCTGGTCAACCCCTCGATCACCCGCATCTTGTCGCGCTCGGTCTGCAGGCGACCGATGAACCACGTGCCCGTGTTCGACAGCCCCCGGTAGTCGAGATCCACCGGATTCTGCGTGGACAGCACAATCCCCAGACCGAACGCCCGCGCCTGCTTCAGCAGCGTCAGCATCGGCGCCTTGCTCGGCGGATTCGCCGTCGGCGGGAAATAGCCGAAGATTTCATCCATGTACAGCAGCGCCCGAAGCGCGGACGTGCCCGTCTGCCGCCGCGTCCACGCCAGCACTTCGTTCAGCAGCACCGTCACGAAAAACATCCGCTCGGCATCCGACAGGTGCGCAATGGACAGAATGGATACGCGCGGCCGGCCTTCCGCCGTGTACAGCAGGCGCTGCACATCCAGCGGCTCGCCTTCCGTCCAGGCCGAAAACCCCGGCGAGGCCGCCAGGTTGTTCAGCCGCATCGCCAGCCCGAACCGGTCCTTGGCCGGAAAAAACGACTCCAGCGGCAGGATGCCGATCTTGTCCAGCCCCGGCTCCTGGATCGCATGGATCAAAGTGCCCAGGTCCAGGTTCCGGCCCGCGCGCCATTCGCGGTCCACCAGATTCGCCAGCAGAATGTGTTCGCGCGACTGGATCGGGTCTGCCTCCACCCCCGCCAGCGCCAGCAGGCCCGACACCGCGGCGGATACCCGGTCGCGCATCGCCGCCGCGTCGTCGGCAAATCCCGGCGGCGGCGCGTCCAGCGACGACAGAATGGACAACGGCAGGCCGGTCCGCGACCCCGGCGTATAGATCGCGAAATCCGCCGCCTCCTTCAGGCGGGCAATGCGCGCACCGTCCTGTCCCCACGAGGCCAGCCCTTTCGCCCAGGTGGCCGCCGTTTTTTCCGCCGCCGCCTCCGGAGCCAGCCCCTTGCGCGCCGCCTCCCCCGCATCCACGTACGGCAGAAAATCCCCCGGCGCCAGCTCCGGGAACGTCAGCAGCAGATTGCCCATGTCCCCCTTCGGATCAATCACCAGCGACGGAATGCCGTCCAGGGCCGCTTCTTCGATCAGCCCGATCCCCAGCCCCGTTTTGCCTGAACCCGTCATGCCCACGCAGACCGCGTGCGTCGTCAAATCCTTCGCGTCATACAGCAACGGCTCCTCCGTCGCCGCCGCCGGCGCATCCGGTTCCCTCACCCGCCCCAGGTAAAACACACCCAGCTTTTCAAAATCGGTCATGCGCCTCTCCTTTTCCTGTGCCCCGCCATCTTACCCCTCTCCCCCCGCCCCTGTCAGCGAAAAGTGCGATCCGGTTTGTTTCACCCCAGCCATTCCCCATTGGCTGCAAACAAGGATGCCGGCGGATGCCGGGTTTTCCGGATTTTCCACGCCATGGAAAAGTTTTGGACGGTTTTTCCACGCCATGGAAAAATAATTTCCACACCATGGAAAATCCCGTTCTGGCCGGACGGTCGACCGGGGGCGAACAACGGATTCCGGGTTTTGAATTGTAGGGGTCGAGCTTGCTCGATCCCGGTTCGGGAAAACCGCCCGGTCGCGGCAAGGGGGCCAGAGGGTGGCAGGGTTCAGATGCCCGACAGGGCGGGTTCGGCCCTACATCAGCGACAGGGCATCCACGTTCACCGCGATGGTGACGCCCCTGGGCGGCTTGCAGGCCTTGAGAAGCGCCCGCAGCTTCGGCACATAGTCGCGGGCGGCGGCCGACCGCAGCATGAACTGCGCGCGGTGAAAACCCTTGGCCTTGGCCAGCGGAGCCGGCGCCGGCCCCGTCAGCCGGACCGTTTCGGGCAGGACCGCCTTCAGCTTCTCCGCCACCTCCCGGGAACAGGCGTCCACCGCCTGTTCATCCTTGCCCCGGAACA
>Ga0116163_1001984_pt1 | contig 12275 bp, 8 predicted proteins | sample AD_UKC107_MetaG_FD_89889 | JGI IMG/M metagenome (GOLD analysis project Ga0116163, IMG submission 89889) | Active sludge microbial communities of municipal wastewater-treating anaerobic digesters from Hong Kong - AD_UKC107_MetaG | ecosystem: Engineered > Bioreactor > Anaerobic > Digestate | place...
AATGACACCTCCCTTACCACCACCAAGTGGAATGTCAACCACGGCACATTTCCATGTCATCCAAGTAGCTAAAGCTTTAACGGTATCAATGGTTTCTTGTGGATGGAATCGAATTCCACCTTTAGCAGGTCCTCTAGCATCATTGTGTTGTACACGGAAACCTTGGAAAACTTTAATAGAACCATCATCCATACGTACAGGAATAGAAAAATGAAATTCACGGAGAGGATTTCGAAGCAATTCTCTTGTAGCTTGATCTAAGTCTAGTTTTTTCGCAACTCCATCAAACTGTTCCTGTGCCATTTGAAAAGCATTAAAAGATTTATCGGACATGTAACTGATCCTCCTAAAAACTTAATAGTAAACCGAAATCACGATCATTCTATTGAAATAAGAGTGCTTGTCAAAATAAAAAAATTAAGTGAAAGAGAAGAAAAATAGGGAGATTTTGTTTACACAATCATTCATTCCTCTATACTTTCTACTATAGAGATGCTCAATCATTTGTAGGAGGAATATGATGAATATGATGTTGTTCTTTGAAAAATGGCATCAATGCTTTTTTTGACATTGTTGAAATGCGACTGGTCTATTGTTCTTTTTCCTAAATAAACAAACTAAACAAAGGAATAAACATGAGTGAATTGAATCAATTTAACAACATGTGTAAAAAAAGTAGTGATGAGCTAACACACGATACTTCTCAGTTGGACGAAGTATTAAAGGTTTATAAAAATAAGCCAGGTAGTATGATCACTATTTTACAAAAAGCTCAAGACATCTACGGCTACTTGCCAAAAGATATCATTTGTTATATCTCACAAGAAACCTTGATCAAAACACCTATCATATATGGTGTAGCAACTTTCTATACGCAGTTTCGCCTACAACCCGTAGGAGAATATCTCATATTGCTCTGCAAAGGTACTGCCTGTCACGTCAATGGAGCTAATGAGATTGAGCAAACCATCTGCGATGAGCTTAACATCCAAAACGGAGAAACAACCGAAGATGGTATCTTTACTCTTAACAACGTTGCTTGTCTGGGCTGTTGCAGTTTATCTCCCGTAATGATGATCAATGGAGAAACCTATGCAAAAATGACTCCAAAAAAGGCTCGATCCATTCTTCGAGATCTTCGGAAAAAAAGTAAATTAAATGCAGGCAAGGAGGATCAAGTATGAAGATAATCATCGGTCAGGGAAGTTGTGGAATTGCAGCAGGTGCCGACAAAGTGACGGTAGCAATTCAGAAAGAGCTTGAATCTAGAAACCATCCTCTAGAGATTGAATTGGCTGGTTGTTGTGGCACTTGCTATCTAGAACCCATTGTGGATGTTGTTTCGGACAATGGTCAAAAAACAACATTTGTTTCCGTGAAACCCGAACACATTGCAGAAATTCTTGATTTTGCTATTCATCAGAAGCAACCAAAGGATGCAGTGATCATGGGAGATAATGATCAAGCTTCCTTGGACAAACAGGTTCGCATTGCACTGCGGAACGCAGGAGTTTTAAACCCAGAGAAAATTGAAGATTACCTAGCAAATGATGGCTACAAAGCTATTCAAAAATGCTTGCAAGAAATGACACCCCAAGACGTTATCGAAGATGTAAAGATATCTGGTTTGAGAGGACGAGGAGGAGCTGGATTTCCTACATGGTTTAAATGGCAAGCTGCGAATCAACAAAAAGCAACACCAAAATACATCGTTTGTAATGGAGATGAGGGTGATCCCGGAGCATTCATGGACAGAAGTATATTAGAAGGCGATCCCCACAGCGTTATTGAAGGCATGATGATAGGTGGTTATGCTATTGGAGCAAATGAAGGCATCATTTATGTTCGAGCTGAATATCCCCTTGCGATTAAACGATTAGAAATTGCATTAAAACAAGCTAGAGAAAAGGGAATACTTGGTAAAAATATTTTCGGGACTGGCTTTGATTTTGATATATGGATTAAAGCCGGTGCGGGTGCTTTTGTGTGTGGAGAAGAAACTGCACTCATAGCCTCATTAGAAGGGCAACGGGGTATGCCCAGATTGAAACCACCATTTCCTGCTCAAAAAGGCTACTGGGGAAAACCGACAAATATCAATAATGTAGAAACATTTGCAAATATTCCTTGGATTTTACTTTCCGGTGGAAGTGCCTTTGCAGCTTTGGGTACTGAAAAAAGCAAAGGAACCAAAGTGTTTGCTCTTGCTGGAAAAATACAGCGAGGTGGATTAATTGAAATCCCCATGGGACTCACATTGCGTGAAGTAATTTATGATATTGGTGGTGGCATTCAAGACAATAAAGCATTCAAAGCAGTCCAGATGGGAGGTCCTTCGGGAGGGTGTATTCCTGCCTCTCTTCTAGACACTCCTATTGATTATGAATCAATTACTGCTACTGGAGCCATTATGGGTTCTGGTGGAATGATTGTCATGGATGAAACTACTTGTATGGTAGATATGGCTAGATTCTTTTTAGATTTTACCTGCAAAGAATCTTGTGGAAAATGCGTTCAGTGCCGAGTAGGCACCAAACGAATGCTTGAGATTTTAGAAAGAATCACCAATGGAGAAGGTAAAGATGGTGATATTGAATTACTAGAAGATCTTTGTCAAAAAGTGAAAGATGGTTCTCTATGTGCTTTAGGTGGAACAGCCCCTAACCCTGTGTTGACAACCCTACAGTATTTCCGTGACGAATACGAAGCTCATATTTATGAACATCGGTGTCCTGCACATAATTGTAAGAAATTGTTAACCTACACCATCAAAGAAGATCTATGTGTTGGATGTGGAGCGTGTGCAAAAAAATGTCCATCCGATGCAATCAGTGGTGAACCTAAAAAAGTGCACTCTATTCATCAAGAACTTTGTATTAAATGTGGTACTTGCAAAACTGTCTGTACCTTTAATGCAATTGAAGCTCTGTAAATAGAAAGGTGAGAACATGTCAATTATTAAATTAAGCATAGACGGCATAGAAGTTGAAGGGCAAAAGGGACAAACTATTCTTGAGGTTGCAAGGCAAAATGGAATCAATATTCCAACGCTTTGTTACGATAGCAGAATTCAACCCTATGGAGGTTGTGGTCTTTGTGTGGTAGAGATCGAAGGTAGTCCAAAATTATTTCGCGCATGTGCAACAGAAATTGCTGATAATATGGTTATCTACACAAATACTTCTCGCATTCGTTCCTCTCGCAAGACAACACTTGAACTGTTGTTAACTGATCATACAGGAGATTGCAGACCACCTTGTGTTCTTGCTTGTCCTGCTCAAACCGATTGCCAAGGATATGTAGGACTTATTGCAAATGGTGAATTTAAAGAAGCCTTAAAGCTGATTAAAGAACAATTACCTCTCCCTGCTTCAATAGGACGTGTTTGTCCTCATCCATGTGAAGAAGAATGCCGGCGACAATTAAAAGATGAACCGATATCCATCGCATGGTTGAAACGATTTGTTGCAGACATAGATTTGGATGATCCATACATACCCCCAATGCAACCAGAAACATTTAAAAAAGTTGCAATAGTTGGAGGAGGACCAGGTGGATTATCCGCTGCATATTTTCTCTTATTGAAAGGACACCAAGTAACGATTTATGATATGATGCCTGAGATGGGCGGTATGTTAAAGTATGGAATTCCTGAATACCGACTTCCTAAAATGATTGTCGATCAAGAAGTTGCCATTATCAAGAAAATGGGAGCTTGTTTACAGAATAATAAAAAGCTCGGAAGAGATTTCTCTTTGCAAAGCCTTCAAGAAGAATACGATGCCATATATCTTTCCATTGGATGTTGGAATAGTATTGATCTGGGTATTCCCGGCGAAAATCTCAATCGTGTATATGGGGGAATTCATTTCCTGGCGAATGTAATTCAAAACAAACCTGTTCCTATTGGTAAACGCGTTGCAGTAATAGGAGGCGGTAATACTGCCATGGATGCTTGTAGAACCGCGAAGCGTTTGGGAGCTGAAGAAGTTTATGTATTGTACCGTAGAACTCGTGCAGAAATGCCAGCAGAAGAGATTGAAATTGTAGAATGCGAAGAAGAAGGCATCCAATTCCGATTTCTTGTCAGTCCATTAGAAGTAGCGGGATCAAGTGGAAATGTGGAATCCATCCGACTTCAAAAAATGGAATTAGGAAAGCCAGATAGCAGTGGCCGACGTAGACCTGTCCCTATTGAAGGAGAAGAAGAAACGCTAGAGATTGATTCTTTAATAGTTGCGATCGGTCAATATGTGAATATTGAGGGATTGGATGGGATTGAACTTACAAAAAGAAGTACCATTGCTTCAGATGAAAACACTTTTTCCACCAACATCCCAGGAATATTTGCAGGTGGAGATGCTATCAATGACAATCAAAAAATCGCGATCCAAGCAATAGCTGATGGGAAAATTGCTTCCCAAGTAATTCACGGATATTTACTAGGAGTAGATGTTGCCTATACAAAACCCTATCTTGTTACCCGTGATGATGTACATGAAGATGAATTTTCTCATCGACCCAAAGAATATCGGCCTCCAATGGATTTGCTTCGTCCTGAAGACCGGGAAGATAATTTTCTTGAAATCGTAAAAGGATATACAACTGAAGAGGCAATCAAAGATGCAAAAAGATGTCTGGAATGCGGTTGCCCCGATTATTTTGAGTGCCAACTCATTCAATATTCTAAAGACTATCAAGTGAATCCCGATGATTTCATGGGTGAAAAGCATCATAGGGATTTATTGGACACACATCCCTTTATCTCTCGAAATCCCGACAAATGCATTTTGTGCAGCCTATGTGTCCGTATTTGCAATGACGTGATGGGCATTACAGCCTTAGGTTTAGTAGATAGAGGATTTGATACAACAGTCCAACCCGATATGAGTCGTCCCCTGGAAGATACAGATTGTATTTCCTGTGGACAGTGTATTTCAGTATGCCCTACGGGCGCATTGCAGGAAAAGTTGTTGATTACAAAACCCTGTCCAATGAAGACCACAAAGACAGAACAAATCTGTTCACATTGTAGTATTGGTTGTAACACTATTGTAGAAACTAGAGGCAATATGGCTCTGCGGGTTTTACCCGATACGGAAAGTTCTGTTGACAATGGATTGCTTTGTGTGAGGGGCCGTTTTGGATACAATATTCACCGTGATGAAATGAGGCTTACAGCTCCTTTGGTACGATTTCAGGATGAGTTAAAAGAAGTATCTTGGGATGAAGCTATTTTCTATGCAGCAAAGAAGTTAGAGAGCATACGATTCCGTTATGGTTCTGATCGAATTGCAATGTCAATATCCGACCAGTGGTCACTGGAGGATATGTATGTCGCTCAGAAACTGGGTCAAACTGTTCTTGGAACCCCATGGATTACCAATTTCAACACGAACAAAAGTTCTCTTGATTCGGTTTTTGGTTTTGATGGATCTCTTAATACACTGAATGAGGTTCCCAATACCAATTGTATATTGCTTATTGGTTCCTACACATATCGCGACCACACCATAGCAGCACTGAAAATCAAAAATGCCGTAGAAAAGGGTGCTACTTTAATCACGATAAATCCTTGCGCCACAAAAATGGATGAATACGCCATGATGAAGGTAAATCCTACAAACTCAATCACTTTTCTTAAAGAAATTGCTGCAGCAATGGTTAATATGGGATGCGAACCAAAAAATGTGCAAGGCTGGGATGATGTTTTGCCTGAATTAAAATCAATTGAACCAGGCAAAGAAGCAATAGAGATTGCCCAAATTTATGTAAAAGCGAAAAAAGCAATGATTGTATTTGATCAAAATCAACTGAGCCGTGAAGGAATACAATGGACTGCTTATTTAGCATTGATTTCTGGTCATATTGGTAAACCACGAGATGGTATCATTCAATTAAAGCCACAAAACAATAGCCAGTCTTTGCCTATTCTAGGAATAAATGAGGACTACCAAACCATTTTGCAAAAACTGCAGGATGACATGATCCATGCTTTGGTTGTATTAGGCGAAAATCCGATGAAAACTACCGTAATGTCGAAACCAAAACTACTTATAGTTATGGATACACATCTCACTGAAACTGCCTTACGCGCTGATGTTGTGTTGCCTAGCTGTGCCCCTATGGAGATCTGCGGAACGTATATCAGCACCGACCGCATTATACAATCGTTCCCATCCGTTTTACCAAAGGGAATACCCTATGACAATTGGATCATATTACAACAGCTATCTGTTGTTCTTAAGGGCCCTATAAGATTTCATTGCTTAGAAGAAATCGCAGAAGAAATTAGTGAAAAAATCCTAGGATATCAAAATACACTAACGGTGGGTTCTGATGACTGTTCTTCACAAAACACTCCCGTACTATGCACCCATCAATATAATTTTGAGGACGGCATGGCAAGAATGTCTTCAGTGAAGGATGCTCTATTGTTTATACAAAAGGATTCTACTATTTACTCCACGCAAAAAATGAATGAGTTTTTAGTTGAACACGGACTTGTTCGATACTAGAGCTGAGAGAAGCGGATGAATCTCTCTACCATCTTTCTCATCATTGTAATTGTCTTGGTAGGATTTTTCCTACTAGGGGTATTTCTGCCTATTGTATTAAATCGATGGAACGTTATGCATCGTCCCATTCCTGGATATATTGAAGATGCTAGAGATTACATCTACAAGATTTGCATTTTTCTGTCCATTCTTTTTTTTGTGAGTGCCTACGTGCTTTTGTTTGTTGCTGCTTATATGCAACATTCTGCGGGGAAGAGTTTCTTAAACACACTGTCTCTTTTGTTTTTTGGACTTTTCTTTTCGTGCTTAGAGGGAATTGTGTTTTATCTAGGGTACACGTTTTCAAAAAAGAAGTTCCCGTATCCTTCGGATATCCCAGCGGAGAGAGCTCTCCCCCGTGTTTCTGCTTTTGTTTTTGTTCTGTTCTACTTAGGAGCCATGACGTTGTTCTCTTATCCAATCGTTATGTTTGCTCAATGGGTTAGTTTCCTGATATAAAATTTTTGTTGGAGAGAGAAAAAAAACTCTCTCCAACAAAATCTCACTAATTCAAGCTTTTCCACCCCCCTTCATTTTTTTTTCCATTTTTTTTCATTTCATTCTTGACAACCCGTTCCATTTTCCCATAATTAATCCTTGCTGTCTGAACCTTGAAAACTGAAGAATGAGGAATGGATCTCACAGTTCTGCAAACGCAGAATTGTAAGAACCTACGATAACCCTTAAGAAATGTGAAAAGCGGAACCCAAGTTTGAACAATCCATCCACCAGATTCCTTGTGAATCTCGGCGTGGATTACAAATATCAATTGAACAAGTACTGTTCCTTCTTGCAAAAGAAGCAACATGTTTTGCTCGAAGAGTTTGATTCTGGCTCAGGACTAACGCTGGCAGCGTGCCTTACACATGCAAGTCGAACGGAACAAAGAGGATTGCTTGCAATTCTCTGCGTTTAGTGGCAAACGGGTGAGTAATGGATAGGTCATCTACCACGAAGACGGGGATATTCCCATGAAAATGGGGGCAATACCCGATAATATCTACGGAAGAAAGACGCGTTTGCGTCGCTTTGTGACGAGCCTATCTCCCATCAGCTTGTTGGCGGGGTAATGGCCCACCAAGGCGATGACGGGTAGCTGGTCTGAGAGGATGATCAGCCACACTGGAACTGAGAAACGGTCCAGACTCCTACGGGAGGCAGCAGTGGGGAATTTTGGGCAATGGGCGAAAGCCTGACCCAGCGACGCTGCGTGGACGATGAAGGTCTTTGGATTGTAAAGTCCTTTTATGGGGGAGTAAGGCATGACCGAGGAAATGCGGTTGTGTTTGCAAGTACCCCATGAATAAGCCCTAGCTAACTACGTGCCAGCAGCTGCGGTAATACGTAGAGGGCAAGCGTTGTCCGGAATCACTGGGTGTAAAGGGTGTGCAGGCGTTTTCATAAGTGAATTGTGAAATCCCGGAGCTCAACTCCGGAACGGCAGTTCATACTGTGAAAATCGAGGTCATGAGAGGAAAACAGAATTCCCGGTGTAGCGGTGAAATGCGTAGAGATCGGGAGGAATACCAATGGCGAAGGCAGTTTTCTGGCATGATTCTGACGCTCATACACGAAGGCTAGGGGAGCAAACAGGATTAGATACCCTGGTAGTCCTAGCAGTAAACGATGGATATTAGGTGTCGGAAGGACTCTCCTTTCGGTGCCGTAGCTAACGCGTTAAATATCCCACCTGGAAAGTACGGCCGCAAGGTTGAAACTCAAAGAAATTGACGGGGGCCCGCACAAGCAGCGAGGCATGTGGTTTAATTCGAGGCTACACGAAGAACCTTACCTGGGCTTGACATGGCAGTGACCGGTCTGCGAAATCAGACCCTTGTTTCTCTTGTAGAAACACACTATCACAGGTGGTGCATGGTTGTCGTCAGCTCGTGCCGTGAGGTGTAAGGTTAAGTCCTTAAACGAGCGCAACCCACTTCACTATTTGCCACCGGACTTTGTCCGAGCTACTATAGTGATACCGCTGGCGATGAGCTGGAGGAAGGAGTGGACGACGTCAAATCATCATGCCCCTTATGTCCAGGGCTACACACATGCGACAATGGTAGATACAATGGGTTGCAATACAGCAATGTGGAGCCAATCCCGTAAAGTCTACCTCAGTACGAATCGAGGACTGCAACTCGTCCTCGTGAAGATGGAGTTGCTAGTAAACGCAGGTCAGCTATACTGCGTTGAATACGTTCCCGGGCCTTGTACACACCGCCCGTCACACCACTCAAGTGGGTTGTACCCGAAAACACATACCCGAATCCTTGCGATAGGGCGTGTTGAAGGTGTGATTCATGAGAAGGGTGAAGTCGTAACAAGGCAGGTGTACGAGAACGTGCGCCTGGATCACCTCCTTTCTAAGGAGCTTTTTTCCCGCCTTTTCCACTTCCCAGGCCCGTAGGCCATGTCCATTCCTCCTTCAGTACAGCAGCACTGCCACACCCGTGTGTGAGCTGCACCTTGAAAACCAACCAATGTATGATTGATCGAATCTCTAAGCAACGAAGTTTCACGCACGAGTATGTGCGAGAGCAAAAGAGAATAAGGGCGCATGGGGAATGCCTTGGTCATTGGAGCCGATGAAGGACGCAGTACGCCTGCGATAGTCGCCGGGTAGGAGCAAACATCTATAGATCCGGCGGTTTCCGAATGGGGAAACCCGGCACGGGCCAGCCGTGTCACCGATATCTGAATCCATAGGATATCGGGGGGAACGCAGTGAACTGAAACATCTTAGTAACTGCAGGAACAGAAAGTAACCACGATTTCCTGAGTAGTGGCGAGCGAAACGGAAACAGCCCAAACCAACGACGTGTAAACGACAATGTGTTGCGTCGCTGGGGTTATAGGACGATCACGGAGGAATTGTCTCCTCCACTCGAATGCGATGCCTCTAATGGAACGCGATGGAAAGCGCGGCAATATAGGGTGACAGCCCCGTACATGAAAGACCAGCATCCTCGAGGATTGTTCCTGAGTACCACGGAACATGCAACTCTGTGGGAAGGTAGGGGAACCATCCCCTAAGGCTAAATACTCCATGGACCGATAGTGAACTTAGTACCGTGAGGGAAAGGTGAAAAGAACCCCGGAAGGGGAGTGAAATAGAATCTGAAACCATGTCGCCTACAACCAGTCAGAGCACGATAGCGTAAGCTCGTGTCATGACGTGCCTATTGAAGAATGAGCCGGGGAGTTGTATGTTAGAAGCCAGGTTAAGAGGAGACCCTCGAAGCCGCAGCGAAAGCAAGTCTGAACAGGGCGTTAGTTTCAACATACAGACCCGAAACTGGGTGATCTACCCATGGCCAGGATGAAGCGGAATTAAGCCTCCGTGAAGGTCCGAACCCGTTCAGGGTGAAAACTGATGGGATGAGCTGTGGGTAGCGGAGAAATTCCAATCGAACCCAGAAATAGCTGGTTCTCTCCGAAATGCATTTAGGTGCAGCTTCGGACGATCCCTGCTGGAGGTAGAGCACTGAAAAGGCTAGGAGCCCCACCCGGTTACCAACCCTTATCAAACTCCGAATGCCAGCAGACTACAGTCCGAAAGTGAGACAGCGAGTAATAAGATCCGTTGTCAAAAGGGAAACAGCCCAGACCGCCTGCTAAGGTCCCCAATTTCGACTCAGTGTAAACCAAGGAAGTGTAGATTACGAAGACAGCCAGGATGTTGGCTCAGAAGCAGCCACCATTTAAAGAGTGCGTAATAGCTCACTGGTCTAGTGATTGCGCGCCGTAAATGTTCGGGACTAAGTCGAAAACCGAAGCAGCGGATAGGTCCGTAAGGATCTGTGGTAGGAGAGCGTTCCTGCATCAGTGAAGGTATACCGTAAGGAGTACTGGAGAGGCAGGAAGTGAGAATCCCGGCTTGAGTAGCGAAAAGCAGAGTGAGAATCTCTGCCACCGGAAGTCTAAGGTTTCCTGGGGAAGGCTTGTCCTCCCAGGGTTAGTCGGTCCTAAGTCGAGGCCGAAAGGCGTAGATGATGGCCAACAGGTTAATATTCCTGTACCGCGATGACCGTTATGAACAATGGAGTGACGGAGAAGGATAGAGAAGCCAGGTGACGGATTACCTGGTCCAAGCGTCAAGGATGAAGTGCAGGCAAATCCACACTTCACATGTCTGAGGCGTGACGGGGACCCGCAAGGGGAAGTTCTTGATTTCATGCTTCCGAGAAAACCTTCTAGTCAGGGCAATCGCGCCCGTACCGCAAACCAACACAGGTAGACAGGGAGAAAGACTCCTAAGGTGTACGAAAGAACTCTCGCTAAGGAACTCGGCAAAAAGGCCCCGTAACTTCGGGAAAAGGGGTGCCTCACCACTCGCAAGAGTGTAGTAGGTTACAAGAAATAGGCTCAGGGGACTGTTTACCAAAAACACAGGTTTCTGCTAAGTCGTAAGACGCTGTATAGGAGCCGACGCTTGCCCAGTGCTGGAAGGTTACGAGGAGGGGTTAGGACTTCGGTCCGAAGCTCTGAATCTAAGCCCCAGTGAACGGCGGCCGTAACTATAACGGTCCTAAGGTAGCGAAATACCTTGTCGGGTAAGTTCCGACGCGCATGAAAAGCGTAACCATCTGAGCGCTGTCTCGGCGAGAGATTCGGTGAAGTAGCAGTACCGGTAAAGATGCCGGTTACTTGCAGCAGGACGGAAAGACCCCGTAGAGCTTTACTACAACTTGGCATTGGGCATTTGTACTTTATGTACAGGATAGGTGGGAGACGTGGATCCTGGATCGTCAGGTTCAGAGGAGTCATCCTTGGGATACCACCCTTAAAATATGAATGTTCTAACGATAATCCCTTGAAGCAGGGTATCGGACAGTGTCAGGCGGGTAGTTTGACTGGGGCGGTCGCCTCCCAAAAGGTAACGGAGGCGTAGAAAGGTTCCCTCAGCGTGTTTGGAAATCACGCGTAGAGTATAAAGGCATAAGGGAGCTTAACTGCATAGACAGACATGTCGAACAGAAACGAAAGTTGGTCTTAGTGACCCGGTAACTCCGAATGGAAGGGTTATCGCTTAACGGATAAAAGCTACCTCGGGGATAACAGGCTTATCCTTCCCAAGAGTCCATATCGACGGGAGGGCTTGGCACCTCGATGTCGGCTCGTCGCATCCTGGAGCTGAAGCCGGTTCCAAGGGTTAGACTGTTCGTCTATTAAAGCGGCACGTGAGCTGGGTTCAGAACGTCGTGAGACAGTTCGGTCCTTATCCGCTGCAAGCGTTGGATATTTGAGTGGGTTCACCCCTAGTATGAAAAGATCGGGGTGCGGAGACCTCCAGTGTACCAGTTATCACGCCAGTGGTACGCGCTGGGTAGCTGTGTCTCAAAAGATAAGTGCTGAAAGCATCTAAGCACGAAGCTTCCCGCAAGATAAGATATCCCATCTGTAACAAGAGTAAGAGCACTGGAAGACTACCAGTTTGATAGGATGGAGCTGTAAGAGCTGAGAGGCTTGTGAAGGTGACCATTACTAATCGCTCGAGGATCTTTTACGAATCGCACTACTCTCGGAAACTTCTTTGCTTAGACATTTGATCAACTACATTGGATGGTAAAAAACCTTCTAAAATTTTACGAAATTTTGGCTGGTGGCGATGCTGATGAGGGTACACCCGTTCCCATTCCGAACACGGAAGTTAAGCTCATCGAGGCCGATGGTACTTGTTGGGAAACTGACTGGGAGAGTAGGAAGCCGCCAGCC
>Ga0116163_1002001_pt1 | contig 12196 bp, 6 predicted proteins | sample AD_UKC107_MetaG_FD_89889 | JGI IMG/M metagenome (GOLD analysis project Ga0116163, IMG submission 89889) | Active sludge microbial communities of municipal wastewater-treating anaerobic digesters from Hong Kong - AD_UKC107_MetaG | ecosystem: Engineered > Bioreactor > Anaerobic > Digestate | place...
GCGCTACTTGAATCAGCCTCAAGATGCGGAGAAAATATTAAGAAGGAACCTGCTCCATTCGTACTTCAGACTGCGCTCAATGATTATTATGTTGCTTATGAGCTTAATGTTTATACTGACAGGGCAGACAGGATGGCTGCAATCTACTCGGAAATTCACGGGAATATTCAGGATGTATTTAATGAAAAAGGGATCGAGATACTTTCACCTGCATATTCAGCGCTGAGGGACGGGAACCATACAACCATACCTGAGAGTTACATCCCTGAGAATTATACAGTGCCGGGATTTATTGTGAACCAGTTAACGAAAAGAGGTAAAACGGGTAAGTGACTAAAAAGGGTAAAGAATTGAATACTTTTTTCTGCCATTATGACCTCAGACCTCACTCCCGCTCTCTCCTCACGGAGAGAGCGGAAATCAGAATTCTTTACTTATGGTTATGATCAAAACAACAAGGTAATATCATTTCAGATTCTATATTTCGTCCGGTTTAATAGCTCCGTCACCGGCACCTGTGCCTTCCCCTGTTTCAACCCCGACAGGCTGAGCATCACTCTTCTTTTTACCCCAGTTATAGAGGCCGATAAACAAACCGGCAGTTCCTATAAGCACTGAAATCAAGGGGATTAAAGACATATCAATCTTTGCAAGAGTTTCAATATACGGAAGAGATTCTATACCATCCCTGTTCCAGAGCTGGATAATTTCATGAAACTGCCACATCTTTATAGTGATATGAATAACTATAGCCCATACAGTCAAACCGAGAAATACAAAACTGATTACATATGGGGCCTTAATTCTACCCGGATCGTCACTTGAAAAAAACCACGGTTTTATATACTTATAATTAAAACCATTCAAAAATCTTCCAATTGCTCTGAACATCACCGAACCTCCATCTTTACATACATAGTATAAACTGAAAAAAGTCAGGCAGGAAACTTAATCGTATATTCTTCGAAACCGTGAGTTTCAAAGGTTATGCTTCGTTTTGTCATTTCCTGTTCAAGCCTATCCCAGTCAAAATCCGGCCCCGGGCACCCCTTCTTCATATTGCTGTATGTATTATAATTATAGTCATGACTGACAATTCTGCTGAAATCAGGACAGAAGTGATGCATATACTCAAAGAGAAGCCAGGAAAGAGCATCATACTGTGCATCAGTAAAGGGCCCTGTCTTATGAATATTTTCTATACCCACAGTAAATCTGTCGTGTTTCCCTGAACATGAGTGGTACCACCATCTGGATATAGGCCCGGCTTTCCAGATCTTACCATCCCTGTCTATGGCAAAATGGAACAGGGAGATCCCCTTCATATACTGCTCCTTTCTCTCACCGGTAAGCATCCACTTCTTCAGGGTTTCAATATTCCCTGTGCCTGCAGTATGGTGAATAACAACCTCGTTAATCTGATCCAGTGTTCTTTTCCAGCCGTTGTGCCATTTCTGAGTGACTGAATAATCCTGGAGGATTCTGCTCTCGTCAAAATCACTCTTTGCTGCATTTGAAACAGTATCAGACGCCGAACTGTTCGAAGAGCCTGCCCCGCCACCAGGTGCTGGACTGTTACCCTGTGAAATTATATCTGCAGAGCCCCTTGCTGTAAAAAATCCGGTTATTATACCGATAATTCTGCTAAACAGATTCAATGTATTGCCTCCTGAAAATTATATTTCAATTCGAATGCTATAACACAGAGACCGATTCTCCGGAAGAGATAATGATTATTCTCTCCCGAATTGTATCTCCACATCATCAACCTGTATCTGCAGCCCTGAAGCAATCTTTAATACAGCAAGTTTCAGCTGATCAGTACAGAGTTTTAATACGCGGGTATTTTTAATCAGTTCATTACCGGCAGCCTGTGACCTGTTTTTAAAATCCTGCATTTCATCATTTATCAGTTTATGTTCATTAATCCATATACTCCCATCTATAACAATCCCCGGCTTATAAGTACTGATGTCTATTAAAGGTGTATTTAATGAAATAACCGGTGATGATACCTTCAGCATATTGCCATCTTTCTCAATTATAAACTCAGGGCTCTGCAGATCTATCAGATACTGAAAAGTAGTCATCCACCTGAACAGAACCTTTGCCTTAGCCGGCCCCTTTTCAAATTTTTTTATATACTCCTGGTAAACCTTCTCCTCTGCGAGGATAAGTTTGCCTGTGCCTTTAAGTTCATTGCTCAGTATTTCCATCTTATCCGGAGGTGTAGCTGTTACTTCTTTATACTTAAACCATAGCACAGCACTAACCCCGCCGAGTATAACCGCAACTGTCACTAATACAGTGATAATTATTCTGTTCATATAATACTCCTGATTTATGTTTTTTGTTAAATTATATCCTGCTTTAACAGTTATAGTATTTTACGATTGAATTAGAACATCAAATTGTCATTTCGAAGAAGCGTCAGCGACTGAGAAATCTATCTTTTATCAATAATTTTTAGATTTCTCACATACGTTCGAAATGACATTGCCCTAATCATTTCGTAAACCGCTGTAATCAATAGCAGTCATTTACTACCTTCTCAATCTCTGAACCCTCCCTTTTTCAGTATAATAGCTGCCTCAGTATCACTGCATCTGAAAATGCCAAGCAGTATGGGAAGTATCTCCCCTTTTGTTTTACCCAGTCCCCTGAGAATCACTGTACACCTCAAAGCTGACAGTTTATATACAACTTTCAGTGCTTCAGCAATATCAACAGAAGCAAATCCATTTTCATCAAGGAGAGCAGCAGTTCTTTTCACCTTGAGTCTGAACTTATCCCTTAAAGCTGCAGAAACGGAAACTGAACCAATGCCGGTACTTTTGAAAAACGCTGTTATCTCTTTTTCATCAAGGCTGAACCTGTCTTTAAAAATTCCGCAGATATCTGTAGGATCAATATTCAGGTCTCTGAGTATAACAATTATCTGTTCAAAAGAAGTTTCATATAATTTGTTCAGGGATGAGGCGATCTCCGCTGCAGGGAAACCGTAACTCATTGCAGCAGCAGCAAAAGCTCCAGGTTCAGGATTATAAACAAATTTTATCATGACACCTGCTTCTTCAAAAGAATAACCGGATTCAAACATTACAGCAGCAATTTTCTCAGCAGATAAACTGTATATATCCTGAAGCAGCAGAGCATTCTCTTCAGCTGTAATTCCGCAGCTTTTCATCACTTTCACCATACCGGCAGCCTCCAGGTTAAAGAGGTTAGTAATGCTTACAGCAACTGTTTTTACTTCATGCCCAAGATTAAGAAGAATTAGCGATAAAGACTCACTGCTGAGATGAAATGAGTCTTTTAGTATATCAGCAAGTTTATCTGCTTCAACACCTTGAATATTAAAGCAGAATGCTGTTTCATCAACAGAGATTTTGTAAACCTGCTTAACAGTAACAGCAATATCAGAAGGTTTTACTACCGATTCATATAAATACCGGGTGCACTCAACTGCCGTGAGCATATAGACATCCTGAAGTGCATTCACAATCTGCAGCAGGGATATTCCATTTTTACTGAATAGAGTTATTATTTCCCCGGGTGTTAAACCGTAAAGGTTTTTAACATTCCTGGCAATATCATTAGTACTGATATAGTTCTCTTTAAAACAGTTAACCATTATTTCTGCTGATGAATTATAAGTGAACTTCAATACAGAAGCGATAACAGCAAGAGAGGAATCTGAAAAATCGATATCAATTTTTCTCATTATTTTCATATTTCCCACGGCAGGCAGATCATAGACAGAATAAAGGGTTTCCATAATAACATCTGTACCGTAACCGGCTTTTTTAAGGTATCTGGAGATCTTTTCACATCCGGTTTTAAAAACATCAGACATAGCCTGTGCCATAATATCAGGCTCTGCACCCGCATTAAACAGCAGCCTGAAACAGTTGTGTTCCCTGTAATGATAAAGATCTTTTAAAGATAGTATAATCTCACCGGCATCAGCACCTGAGTGATACAGCTGTCTTACTATACTGTTCCTGTTCCTGAATAATCTTAAATACCCGTAAATCCGCAGAATACTTTTAACAGGAACTCCACATTTAAAAAGATTTTCAGCAACTGAACCTGAACTGTTTTTATAATATGAATAAAGAACAGAAGCTATTTCAGACAACTGAGCATTAATGGCAAGGAGACTCTTTATAAATACCGTCTCCTGACATTTCAATTTAACAGTAAGGGTATAAATAATTTTTGATAACGGAAGCCCTTTCTCAGCCAGGAGTAAAACAACACTTTCAACAGGCAGATTATAACTATTAATTATAATCTCTGCTGTTATCCATGATGGTATCCTGAAACCGGAAAGTATATTGTAAATTTCATCATAACTGCAGTTATAAACAGTTTTTAAGGCGTGAACCATAATATCCGCAGAGATTGACAAAGAGTGAAGAGCAGATGCACTCTTTGTCAGAGGGAAAAAATATACAGTATAGAGTATTTCAGCTATTCCGGCGGGATCAGTACCTGCTTTGTACAGTTCCTCTGCCATCTGCTCCCCTGTAAAATTGAATACAATTTTCATGAGAAGAGAAAGTTCCTGGGCAGGAACACCCATATTTTTAAGAACATTCAGGATTTCCTCTTCAGGGAATGCGAGGTATACTCCAAGCAGCCTGGCTATCTCTGTATAGCCGAAACCTGCCCCCTTCAGAGCAGCAGCAATATCTTCCGGCGGCAGTTTTAATGTATCCCTCAGTAAGATACAAATCTCAGTTATTATTACCCCTTCACCTTCCAGAGTCTCAACAATCCTGTATGGAGGGACTTTTACAGACTCGTGCAGTACAATGGCAAGTTCCCGGGCAGATGCACCATTATCTTTTAAAACTGATATAATTACAGTTAAAGGATAGTCAAGTGTTGTAAAGAGTGCCCCGCATATAGCTGATACGAGTTTACCCCTTCCTAACATGCGTGAAGTAATATCACTGCAGTTATACAGATATAGTACCTGAAGCACAGAAGCAATTTCATTCACTGAACCCTTTATATAATCGATCATGTCAAGTAGTTCATCTTCTGACCAGTTCAGAGAACGGGAAAAAATAAGCGCAATCTCCGGAACTGAAAAACCTGCAGATTTAAGAACCGATGCAAGCTCATTCATTGAGAGCCCGGGCAAAGCACTGAGACAACCGGTTATTTCACCGGATGACATACCGCTATGTTTCAGCATAAGGGCAATATCCACCCTCCCGGGATTAATCACGCGATCTATTATCTCTACTGCAGTACCGGCCGGCACAGAACCGCTTATCAATACAGTGTATATATAATCAAGGGGGAGAGACAATTCATTATATAGAATTACCGCACAGAGTTCATCGCTTACCGCAAGCCATCTGTATAAACCTGCAACTTCATCAGCAGTACACTCAATAGTATTAATAAGAATATCAAATATCTCTTTTACCGGAAGGCTGCGCTCCTTTAAAAAAACAGAGACCTCTTCACAGGTATAATTCAAATCATTATGAAAAATTAAGGCAATACTGCTGTAAGGGTACCTGTGCTGTAAAAGAATATCACATATAATGCTGTCAGATAACCCCCATACTGACCTCATGGAGAGAACTGTTTCACCTGCCTGGATGCCCTCTCCGGTCAGGAGAGGGAAAGCCTCCACCGGGGTTAAAAGAAAATGCGATGCGAGTATACTGCATATGTCAGCAGCAGAAAATCCGGCTTCAAGCATTTTTCGCACTGTTTCAATGTCGCTGTAATTAAAAGTATCTTTCAGTATACCGGATATCTCCGCTGCCGTAAGTCCCAACACTTCTTTCATAACAGCAGCAGGGGAATTTACTGAACAATCTCCCCTCTTTATCATCTCAGCGAGTATTCCGGGAGAAGCATTACTGTTTTTTAACAGATTCCCCTGCAGCCAGATTAAAGTCTGCCCCGAAACGATCTCTCCAAGCCCTGCAGAATCAGGTGGAATAAAAGTAATATTAAATGATAACCTGAAAGATCTGATATAACAGGAGTTGATACTGAAAAGAAACTCAACTGAGCCCTCCTTAACAGTTAATTCGGCAGATGTATGAATTGCATACCTCATACTTAATCTATCGAAGACCAGATCCCCATTAATGCTGCTGAATACCACATTATTGACTGTATTAATAATCTCAATATCCGGGATTAGAAAGGCAGCTCTTGCAATAATATCATCACCGGGATTAATAACCAGTTTAACAGGTTGAAATCCGAAAGATACGGCTGTTCCTCTGAAAATCTCTGCAGCTTCACTTACAGGAAGAACCTCCAGTATCCCCTCATTCACCATTGAAGCCAGGTTGCTCTCATCTACAACAGGGATCACAGCAACTTTAATATCCTGGTCTGAATCCGAATATACTGTTTTAATCTGATCAGGAGTATATACCGGGAACGGACTGTCATTTATTATCCGGTAAAGATGTTTATCCTCCGCATATAAAAACCTGCCGTTTACGGATGTTGCGCTAATAAAAAGAATATAATTGCTGTTCATTATCCTCTCCGCTTTTTATCCCTGATAATTTCCTATTGTTGCATCTTATTTACGCATCACGCTGGTGCGCCGTAAAGAACACTCTCTGTAACACCCCGGGCTTTTTCATTTTTAAGGTACAGCTCCATGATTTTTGACTGAAAAAAAAGGGGGAACCCGTCACAGTATGATGAATAGATTGTGCCGTTACTGTCCTCTGCGCGTGAGGCGCACCCACCTCCGCAGAAAAGAGTGTAACTGCAACGGCCGCATTTATCATTGGATGTGGCGATTCTCCCTCTCCACCTGTCATGCACCTCATCATTAAAAACGGTGCCTTTGTCACTGCTGACATTACCAAGAACGCTCTCTTTTCTACCTACCTTTTCAAAGCATGGGTATATATCGCCGTAGAGATCAAATATAAACAGAGTTCCCATTGAATTACATATTGACGACTTGAAATGAGACGTTAAAGGGAGGCCGTTTATTAAAGATTCCTCCATGGAATCGAAATACTCCTCCTGTGACACTATAGCCCTGATATTATTATCCGCTCCCGGAACCGTGGAGTAATTCTTAAGCTCATTAAAAAGTGTACCATAATTCAGGCACCTGTCATGTCCGGGGTCTCCTTTTAACCGGAACACAGGGGCCAGTGAAACCCGGAAATTATCATAACAGCCCCATCCCCTTGCTGCCATCTCGCAGCTCAACTCTTCTATACGGATAATTGTATCCCTGTCTGTATTAACCCTGACATTTACATCCACACCCTTATCAAGGGCCATGCTGATATTATCCGCAATTTTATGGAAGGTCCCTGCACTGCTGTTTTTCAGAGTTCTCCTCTTATTATGAACCTCGGGAACACTGTCAATTGTCACCTGGACCTCCGAGAGCATCTCCGGAGAAAGTATATCCCTGAAATACTCCAGTTCATACCCGTTGGTAATGGCTGAAAAAGTATAGCGGTTCATCGGGAGAAGTTGCTGAAGAATCGAGGTTACAGCGCCGGAAGTTACACGCTGCAGTGGTTCTCCACCATAAAAAGTGACCTGTACCGGATCATCACAGTCGCTGCCAGGGGCCTGGTTCTGATTTTCAATCTCCATCATAGCGCTGCAGATCATCCTGCACATATCATTAGACATTACACTGTTTACATAAGAATCCCCCCTGCTTATTCTCATATCTTTTTCATAACAGTAGTAACAGTTAAAATTACAGCTGTAGGTAGGAACAATCATAAATTCAGGTTTACCCTTCCTGTTCCTTCCATGGAGATTGGAATTAATCCGTGAAATAAACTCCATTTCATCTTTAAGAGTCATATCAGTAATAAACCCGTCACGCTTCAGTTCAGAATATAAAATATCTGACGGCACGGATGTGATGAGTGCTCCACCAATGGCTGGATTATCAAGTGAGCGTATATAGTTCACTATACCTGATGGAACTTTTCTAACTGCGCCTGTATAACCATGCACAAGAAGAGTCTCTGCATCTGAGAGTTTAACATATATGTTATAACTGCTTCCCCTGATCTTATTCATCAAATTCAACCATACCAGTTTTCAGTATTTCGGGCACTTCCAGCATTTAGGGCACTTGGCACATAAATCACATTTAGGGCACTTCATGCAGAAACTGTTAACAGGGCATCCTACAATATCAACAACACCCTGAATAACATCACCTGCAAAACCGACCTGTTCCAGGATATTACCAATATTGGGGATATTAACACCTTTAAAGAAATCAGCAATAGCTGCAGCAGAAGCCCCTATACCTTTGAGCAGATCAGCAACCCTTACAGCAGGGAGAGCCAGGGCGTTAAAGAGGGCCCCGGCAATATCGCTCACTGGGAAACTCAGGTTTTTCAGTATTGAAGTTATCCTGTCAGCACCAAAACTGAAAACATCTGAAAGCGCTTTCGCTATATCCCCTGCGCCAACACCAATCCCCTTCAAAATTGCAGCTGCGGCATCGCCGGAAAGGCCGTACACATCTTTCAGTGAACCGGCTATATCTGAGGCGCTGAACCCGATATTTTTAAGAATAGCTGACATTGCTTCAGCAGTTGTACTTAAAACTCCGCTCACGGCCGAGGCGATCTCAGCCGCTGTCTTCCCCACTGATTTAAGTGCTGCCGCAATTTCAGCAGCGCCGCTCCCCAGCAGATTGCTGAGAACACCTGCAATTTCCGATGCTGTTGCACCTATACTGTCAAGAGCGCCGGCAAGAAGATCCGCACCGCACCCCAGGGCATTAACAAGAGCCTCTGATATTTCCGCGACACTCCCCCCTATAGACTGAAGGGCCTTTGCAATCTCCCTTGCCGCGAACCCGAGACCGGAGGCAAGTATACCGGTAATCTCTTCAAGAGTCTTACCCATACCCCTGAGGAATTCAGCAACCTCATCAATAGTTTTATTAAAAACTTTACCAAGGGCAACAGCTATATCCCTTACCTCTGCACCGGCCTTAAGCATATTCTCAACCATCTGCTCTGATGAATAATTCAGGGCATCTTTAAGTGCCTGTGCAGCTTCAACAGGAGTAAAGGCAGCAGCCATAAGTACTTCAGAAATCGCGTGCCCTGCCATACCAAGAGCCGTATAGAGCGCCCGGGCAACCTCAGCTGCTGTTGCACCCATCTTTTTAAGAGCTTCACCAATCTGCTCCGCAGAATACTCAAGGATCTCCTTCATAGCCTGCGCAGCGAAGTCAATGGACTTACCGAAACCGTTAACAAGCATACCTGCAACATCCTCAACAAAGGCAAGGCCATCCTTGATCAACCTTAGTATATGCTCCCACCCGTCAGGTATTGAGAGGAGCGAATCTATAATCTTTTTTATCACCTCATCAATAATCAGATCTTTAAGCTTATCGAATGTATCAGGTATATCAGAGAGAGCGAAGGTAAAAGTGAAGCTTTTAATAAAGGTGAATGAAACATTTACAGAAGCATCGAATGATGTACCTGTAATGGTAATATTTACTCCCGCACTGAGGCCGCACTTTACATGGAGCGATCCAACAGTATAACTACCCGCAGGTGTATGTATGGTAAAAGACGGAAGTTTTTTATCCAGGGCAATTTCCGGCACCGCCCCGGAACCAATAATAATAAGACCCCCGCCGGAAATTTTTGAGTAAAAGTTCAGGCTGAAACCGAGCCACATGCTCTTTATGGCAATACTGTTATTATGCACTTCTGCGAAACTATCAAGGAGGTCAATACCTGCCATCTTAACCTGTGCAGCACCTGACAGGAGGAAGCCGCCCCTTCTGTCCAGGGCTCCGCGCAGCTCTGCACTTGCCCTGAATCCTCCCCAGTCTATAAGGGTGGAACTCCCTGCCATCATGAAGCCGTTGCTGTCAAGGCGCGTTGCCAGTGTCCCGATATTCTGCCCCAGCAGAACCAGCTTACTCCTGAGATCAAAGATAAAAGGGTTGTGCCTGTTATCAAGATTCAGAACAGTTACGCCTGTGATTTCACATGCAATAAAATTCTCACCAATATCCCCATGGAGCCCCACGTGCAGAGCTCCCCCCCTGAAATCCCTGAGTGAAACACCCAGCATCACTTCAAAATCAACAAGGGGAGCAATATCCCATCTTCCGTAAACCAGGGTAAGAAGGCCCCTGTCAACATCAGTAAATAGCCTTTCAAGTATATTCGAAGGGTACCCGGAAACAGTATCCTCTTTAAATTCTTCAACTGTTGTAAACCCTGTTTTAAGTGCGGCATGTAGCGGCCCCAGGTCTATTCCTGCATTGAGATAACGGATATCTTCCGGTATCATCGTTATAAACCGTGTCATGGAAGGGTTCTTCATTGTGTTAAGAATGTGACAGAGGATCTCTGCAGCACTCATTGTGAACACGTTATCCTTTGTCCCGAGAAGCGGGCTCCCAACATATTTCGGAAACTCCGCGTATGTGGGTCCCAGTGTAAACTTAAGGTCAGCGCTCCCTAAATCCTGCGGCTCAAGGTAATAGTCACCGTGGGTTATAAATTTCATTATCTGAACAAGGAAGGCTCCTATCTTACCGAAATCAGCAACATTCAGCCCTGGCCTGGGGAGTTTTATACCGCTCTCTATTGCAAACCCCTCAACCCCGCAGTACCTGAAGGATATATCGTCATAGAATACCGGGACAGGTATAATTGTGGATAAAAGTATCCACACATCTTTTGCGTTTAAATGAAAATTGACCCTGCGCAGGTCCGTAATAAAGTCCAGCTCATCGGCATTGAACCATGACAGGGCGACAAGTATGGGGAGTAGAAACTGGTCTGTCTCAACATCTATATTGAGCATCGGGTTGCCGAGTATAGAAGAGAAACCTATGTTATATATCTTCACCCCCATTAAAAACGGCAGGGAGGGCACAAGTATCTTAACAGGGGTGTCCTCACCTGTAACTGAATCGGGGAGTGAGAGCCTTACACTCAGATCGCCCGTAGATGAAATTACTACATCATACTGTATTCCGTCAGGGGCTGATATATCAAGGTAATCCATGAAATCATAGGGGAGATTATCGGGATTACCTCCGGCCTGGCGTATAAGATCACCCAGAGTATTTTCAGGAGTAACAGGTACACTGCGGGGCAATATCGGCGTAAGAACAGAAAGTCCTGTTTTGCTGCATAGAAATTTTACCGGGATATTTAACCCCTTACCGCGTACAGTACTGCCATCTTTAAGGGTAAACAGGTCACTGCTGCGGGTAAATTTAACCTCCCCGTTTATTACAAAATTATTACCTTCAGCAAAAAACTTTGGGAGTTCCATCATAATTGAACCGAACTCGTCAAAGTCTATAAGTATCCATCCTGAATAGGGTGCGTCAAGGTAATGCATAAAGCCCAGGTTAAATGGCCATTCAAGGAGCTGTATGCCATACCGGGGATTACCGCTGTTCTCTTCGTATATTATCTTTACAGGAATTGTTTCATTTAACAGGCCGAATGTGGCAATAGAAGCAAAACCTTTAATATCCATGACAACATAGAATTCGATGAGGGACATCTCATCAGTGAGCCTTAAACATATCTCCCTTATATCAATACCGGAACTTCCAATACCTGAAGGGAGGGAAAGACCGGGAATCACAGATTCAAGAATATCAAGGTGTATCGGTATAACACCGTTATCAGCAACAGAGAGTGTTAGCTCCCATGTTTCAGCAAGCCTCTTAAGCGATACAGGAATAACCGTATCCCCCTTTACTATAGAGCAGCATAGAGCAAAGGAATCAAGGGCTAGTGATCCTGCCTGTTTGCTCATGAGGAGCTCAACACTGTCTGCAGAAACCCTAATACCGGGCGGAAGAGTTATTGATATATCACTGAAGCTGACGGCAAAGGCGAGCTTCTTTATATCAAATGGATCAAAATCAAACTTAATGTCAAAACGGGACACGGACATTTCAGGAGTTAATGCACCGAGTATTTCTGCAAGCCATGCAGTACCGTCAAAGCCGGTGAGGTTTACAAAATCCGCGAGTGAAGGGATATCAATAGGTTCATAGATACTCATTGTCCACTCTTTCGAATTGAACGGTATCGGTATCTGAACCGGGATGTCTATGCTCCCAACACCGATTTTACATGTTATTCTCCCTTCGCGTGATATTGGAGAGAGATGAAGATCCCAAGCCCTGTTTTCA
>Ga0116163_1002002_pt1 | contig 12195 bp, 6 predicted proteins | sample AD_UKC107_MetaG_FD_89889 | JGI IMG/M metagenome (GOLD analysis project Ga0116163, IMG submission 89889) | Active sludge microbial communities of municipal wastewater-treating anaerobic digesters from Hong Kong - AD_UKC107_MetaG | ecosystem: Engineered > Bioreactor > Anaerobic > Digestate | place...
ACTACTCCGGATCCCGCCACATGAACCATAATGGAACTCCCAATATGACGTTTTCCTCAATAACCTGGTAACCAAATCGCTTGTATAGCGGCAGATTGCGCGGCTGTGCAGTTTCCAGATAACAGCCGACTCTTTTCTCGTCAGCTTTCTGAATAATACTCTCCACTATCATCGAGCCCGTTCCTTTGCCCTGAAAATCAGGCTCGACCCCTATGAACTCAAGATAATAGTGCGGATCTTGAGGGTGTATCCTGAGCATTTCATCCATCAATCTAATCGCGCGATAAAGAGCTGACCAGGTCTGGCGACGAATAACATTAGATTTGAAAACTGTTTTCAGGAGCATTTTCATCTGCTCAGTTAGTGGTATAGGATAAGCCCCCGGGGGATATACAGACAATGCAGCCAATATCCTCCCTCCGTCTTTCACAACGAGCGGACTTCCTTTCCTAAAACAGGTGAAAAGGTTGTTTGCAAAGAAGTTGGTCAAGTGCTGAACCCGTTCCTGATTACGCGACTCTGCAAATATCATGAGCATTACGGGGTCGCTTTGAAATGCCTGTCCGAGCACTCCCCCGGCGTTCTTGATGTCATGAGTAGCGAGGGGTATTATCTTTCCTTCCATGAACTGTTCCTCCCATCTCATTGATATTCACGCATATGATTGCATTCTATTGTGCTGCATCTAAAGATTCTCTATTCCTGTTGGAATGAAAATCTATCCAATCAGCTTCCCAACTGTATCTTCAACTTCTCGAGCTCATCCAGATCCCACTGGAGACCCATCTCCTCGAACATATCCTTGGCCTTATTCAGGTAGTCCCAGGCCTTGATGCCGTCCAGCTCCTTGTACTTGCTTTTGGATTCCAGCAGGCGCTTGCCCACCTCGAAATAAGTGCGGGAGAGTTCCAGACGGTCGTTTAACCTCTGCCCCTCGGCAATTGCCTTGCGCCACCACTGCATTGCCTTTCGTTGTCTGCCGATGATCCAGTAGTAAACACCCATCAGCTTCAGGGATTCGGTTTTGAAGGGGACTACCTTACCTGATGATAACCTGAGTGCTTCTTTTCCGACGTTATATGCAGTAGCATGGTGTAATGCCGATAGAGGGTTGCCGGTTCTATTCATAGCTTCTTCTAATTGGTATAGCTCCAGGACGAACTCACTCAGGAGATATTGACACATAAACACAGGAATAGTACGTGCGTGAGATTGTATCCTCCCGGCAAGCCCCAGAGTTTCTCTCGATCCGCTCACATCCCCCAGCATGAATTGTGTCCACGCCTTTTGTGTGTAGAAAGTGAAGAGATACGGCAAAAAACCTGTTTTAGTGATGAACTGAATCCCTGTATCCGCTTCGACCAGGGCTTCCTGTAATTTCCGCCACCTCGTGAGGAGATAGATGTTGTTCAAGAACTTCTCAACCTTGGCATAATCGTTCCCATAGATTTCACCGATATCGGACACTTTTTGAATGAGCCCCTGTGCTGTAGAAAAGCTTCCTCGTGCGGTATCAATGAAAAGATTCCATACTATGTAGCTGTTTATGAAAAAGAACTCACCGATTGCCAGGTTCTTGTCTATGAGATCGTTATCAAATTCAATTTGCTCCGGCCAGTCACCACTCAAATAAGAGAGGATTAATTGAGAAAACTTATATTGAAAAACTGATCTCACATCAGTCATGTCTATCTTGTCTTTGGCAACTTTCAAGACCCTCCTGCTCAATGTGAATGAGATACCTGTCCAGGAGAAAATTATACTCATCCCTGCCATTAATCCTGTTCCATTTTCAATCTTCGTCACATCGTATTTGGTGTAACGATAAAGCATATGAAACACCCGAATAAAAAATTCCTGAGGATCAGTGACACTCAGGGCCTGGAGTTTTTTATAGAACAGGCTTATAATTTCATTATCCCTTGAGCTCGGAGTCTTTTTCCACTTGAGGAAGGGCAGATAAATGCCAATAAGAAAGGCGACGAAGCCCATACAAAATTTCCATATCTTTGAGATGGCGTTCGTTGGTACCCCTTCCCCAAAGCAGGTGAGAACCTTATCGAAATACTCTACAGATTCAGTGTACTTCCCTCTATTGAAGAGAGCCAGGGCGATGTTCTTTTCCAGCATGGCCACTTTCTCAGGATCAGCCTCATCACCATATTTCCCAAGGTAGAGATCCAGGGCCTGCTGGTAGTAATGCAAGGCCTCGCTGGATGCGGACACCTTTAATGATTCTTCACCTGCCTTGATTAGGTACTCTTCGGTCTTCTCCAAGTCTTCTGCCTGACTGTAGTGGTAGGCGAGCATCCCATAGAACTCGTGCAGCCTCTGGTTGAAGACCTTTTCTATGGAATCAGCTACATTCTTGTGAAGCTCTTTCCGCTTCTGCATCAGAATCGAATCGTAAGCCACCTCCTGAACCAGGGCATGCTTAAACAGGTACTCGAGCTCCTCCATGCGTTTCAGCTCTCTGATGAGCTGTATATCCTTCAGGTACTCAAGCCTGCTGTCCATATCGTCGATGGTCCGGGCCACCTCTGTGAGGATCTTATAAAAGAAACTCCGTCCGATCACCGAGGCCGTCTTCACAAGGTCCCTGGTCTTTTGGTCAAGGCGGTCGATCCTTGTCATGAGCACCTCGTTAATTGTCCGGGGCACGCTCATGCTGGAGAGCTTTTTAGTAACCCCGAACCCACTATCAGTTATTACCACTGCACCCTCGTCGATGAACGAACGGATAACTTCCTCGATGAAGTAAGGATTGCCACCTGCACGTTCTATGATCTGTTCCTTCAGTCTGTGCGGGAATCCCCTGATGGTGAGGAGATTCGTGATGAGTATATCGGTCTGGTGCTCCTCCAGGGGTTGAAGAATGATCTCGAGGTACTTCTCGGGATGGTTTTTCTGGATGGTCTTTTCAACCCGGTCACCTGTATCTGTATACCCCGGACGGAAGACATTGATAAAAACGATCCGAACTCTGGTTGCGAGACGGAACAGGGATTCCAACAGCTCAACGGAACTTGTGTCAGCCCATTGAAGATCCTCCAGGATAATGACTAGGGGTCTGTTCTGCGAACCCTTGGTCACCAGGTCTCGCACATTCTTCAGAATAAGTTTCTCCAGGGCCTCTCCCTCTATGCCCTTGACTCGTTCAGCGTATCTCCCCATGAGCTTCATGCCCATAAGCGTAGCCACAAAGGGGAGAATCTCTCCTAATGCCTCGGGACAGGTGTTGCGAATGGCAGATTCCAGCTTGGAGAATGCTGCCACCTCAGAGTCTTCATCAGTGATCTGTGCCCAGTTCTTCAACAAATCAATGATCAGGTGGTACCCGAGGTTCTCGCCCATAGAGATAGTACGGCCCTCGAGCACAGTTACACGCTTCGTGGCCTCCCTGTTCTTAAGCTCCGCAATGAGTCGCGACTTACCGATGCCCGCCTCTCCGATGACATTCACTATAGAGCCTTCGCCATTGACCACCTTCATGACCTGGAGTTCAAGCCTGTTGAGCTCTGTGTCCCGGCCCACCATAACTGAAGAGATCATGCGGTCTGCCCCTGATCGTACACGGAACAGGGTTTGCCTGATTGAGAGAAGCTCATAGACCGACACCGGTTCAGCCTTACCCTTGAGTGTTATGGGAGCGAGCGGTCTGTACTCAAAACCTGCTTTTGTGGCCTGGTAGGTGGCAGGGCTCACGAGAATCTGTCCCTCCCTGGAAGCATCCTCGAGACGGGAGGCAAGATTCACCGTGTCACCCATGACCGTAAAGTCCTGCTTCCTGTCGCTCCCGATCATACCTGCCACAACCTCACCGGTGTTGATGCCGATGTGGATGTTGAGGGGTATGGCAAGCTTCTTCTCCTGATTGAATTGAATCAGGCGGTTCCTGAGTTCTATTGCAGTATTCACCGCCTTTTGCGGGGCATCCTCCAGCGCTTTCGGTACGCCGAACAAAGCCATCACGCAATCACCCATGAATTTGTCGATGGTCCCATCGTGCTGCTCGATGCACTCCCCCATCATGCAGAAGCAGTCATTCATGGTGCAGGTGATCTCCTCCGGGTCCATCTTCTCAGACATAGCGGTAAACCCGGAGATATCGGCAAACATTACTGTGACAAGCCTGCGCTCGGATTCCACATTCGGGGTGATCTCACTCATAAAACCTCCTTAAGTTTATCTCCAATCTGCGGATCTTACCTATCACTGTCCCTCTCCTCTCAGAATGGGTTAAGGAACGTACGTCAGCAGGAATCTCTTCAGGTACCCAACTGTATCTTCAACTTCTCGAGCTCATCCAGATCCCACTGGAGACCCATCTCCTCGAACATATCCCTGGCCTTATCAAGGTAGTCCCAGGCCTTTATGCCGTCCAGTTCCTTGTATTTGCTCTTCGGTTCCAGCAGGCGCCTGCCAATCTCAAAATAGGTGCGGGAAAGCTCTATTTTAGCACCGAGGCGTTCTCCTTCCTGTATGCTTCTGCGCCACCATCTGAGGGCTTTTTTCTGTTTGTTCATCAGCCAGTAGTATATTCCCATGAGCTTGAACGATTCGGTTCTCTCGGTTGCTACTTTCTTTCTGGTATAAGATAAGGCCAGCTTCCCGCTTCTCAATGCGGATCTCCGTAATTTATAGATATCATCTCGTTTGTTCATCAGGATTGCATCTTCAAGTAGTGAAAGGTTGTATAAAAACATGCCCATTACATGATCGCAGTACCAGCTGATAAAAACCGTGTGCTTACCAACCTGTCCTACGAGTTTTTCGGCTTCCTGAATCGTTTCCCGGGCCTTATCTAAATTTCCATATAAAATTTCTATTCTTGTTTTGGTGCCAAAACATTCCACTATTCTACCGTACCATTTTGTTCTATAGGAATGGATTATTGCTTTCTCCACATGGTTTCGTGCATCATAAAGTTCCCTCTTTTTCATTGATGACTTTGTTCTCAATACAAAAACATCGGATTCTGCATGCTCAAAATTATAATCCTCATAAATACGGTGCAGCTTCTCTATAATTGTTTCGCAATCCTTAAAATCTCCCTTTTCAAGTTTCACATATCCCAAATAAAGCAAGTGACCGGTAGTTAACGGGAAATCGCCATTTCTTAACCCGCCGTTGATTGCATCCTCATCAATCTCACCCTGCCAGTTGCCAGCAAGAAAGTTATAACCATGTTCGGCAACCCTATAACAGTAAAGCGATACATCCCTCTGATTGTCAGCGATACTTTTCCAGGAATACTCAAGAATTTTCCGGCTTATCAATAAAGAGATCCCACTAAGGGAAAATAGTGCGCTGCCGCCTGCAATTAAATTAAAATAGGATTGAGATTTTGAAAGGTCATATTTAAATGCGTGTTTGAGCGCTGCTATATTTTCCACAAAACATCTATTTGTATCAATGAATATAAGTGATGTGGCTATCTTAAGGGTTCTTTGCATGATCTGGCTATCTGTCTCAGTAGGTATTTTCTTCCTTCGGATAGGAGGCAGGTACAAACAACATACTATTGTAAGTAAGTTCATGACCAATTGGGGAAGAATGAGAATTAAATTTTTATTTATTCTTTCGCCGCGATGGATCGCAGATCTGTCAAAGTAATCGACAGCTTCTGTATAAAATCCTTTGTTCAGGAAAGCATGTGCGACATTCTCCTCCATTCCTGCAAGCGTGTTGTGGTTGACATCATCTCCGTGCTTCCTGATATAGAGTTCAATTGCTCTCTGGTAATAGTGGATCGCCTCATTGGATGCAGATGACTTGAGCGCTTCCTCACCGGCCTTCAGCATGTATTCTTCCGCTTTATCCCAATTTTCGGCATTAATATAATGGTAGGAGAGAATCCCGTAAAATTCATGCAGTCGTTCTTTGAAGATTTTCTCAATAGCGTCTGCAACATTACGATGAAGCTCCCTGCGCCGCTGCACAAGGATCGATTCATAGGCAACCTCTTGTGCCAGGGCGTGCTTGAACAGGTATTCAAGCTCCTCCAGGCGTTTCTGCTCCCTGATGAGCTGGATCTCCTCCAGGTATGCAAGCCTGCTGTCAATATTCTCGATAGCCCTGGCTACGTCGGCAAGGATTCGATAGAAAAAATTTCGGCCGATCACCGATGCTGTCTTCACAAGGTCCCTGGTATCCCGGTCCAGCCGGTCGATTCTGGCCATGAGCACCTCGTTGATAGTGAGGGGGATGCTCATGAATGAAAGCTTATCCGTCACCTCGAAGCCACTGTCCTTTATAATTATAGCGCCCTCATCGATGAAAGAGCGCACCACCTCCTCGATAAAATAAGGATTGCCGCCTGCCCGCTCGACGATCTGCTCGCGTAACTTGTGGGGGAATCCGCTGATGTTGAGGAGGTTCGTAATAAGAATGTCTGTCTGCTGTTCATTCAGAGGTTGGAGATAGATGTCTATATTGTGATCTGAATAGTTTTCCTTAATGTTCTTCGTGATCCGATCGCCAGTATCTGCATAGCCCGGACGGAACACATTGATGAATACGATCCTTTCCTTAGTGACCAGGCGAAACAGGGATCCCAGGAACTCGATGGAGCTTGAGTCCGCCCAGTGGAGATCCTCCAGGATTATGGCCAGAGGCAGTTCCTGACTACCTCTGGCCATAAGGTCCCGTACATTCTTCAGGATGAGTTTCTCCAGCGCCTCACCCTCGATGCCCCTGACCCGTTCGGCATAGCGTCCCATTAGCTTGATACACATGAGGGTGGCTACAAAGGGGAGGATCTCCTCCAGTGCTTCGGGGGCGATGGAACGTATTGCAGCCTCCAGCTTTATGTAGGCAGTAACTTTAGAATCTTCCTCAGTGATACGAACCCAGTTCTTCAGGAGGTCGGTGATGAGGTGATACCCGAGGTTCACGCCCGTGGAAATGGCACGGCCCTCCAGCAAGGTTACACGTTTCGTGACCTCCCTGTTCTTCAGCTCTGCAATGAGACGCGACTTTCCGATACCCGCTTCTCCGATGACATTCACGATAGAGCCCTCGCCATTGACCGCCTTCATGACCTGAAATTCAATCCTGTTGAGCTCAGTATTCCGGCCCACCATAACTGAAGAGATCATGCGGTCTGCTCCACATTGTACTCGGAACAGGGTTTCCCTGATTGAGAGAAGCTCATAGACCTGCATCGGTTCGGCCTTGCCCTTGAGTATTATGGGATCGAGCGGCCTGTACTCAAAACCTGCTTTGGTGGCCTGGTAGGTCGCTGGGCTTACGAGGATTTGTCCTTCCTGGGAGGCATCCTCAAGACGAGAGGCGAAATTTACCGTGTCACCCATGACCGTGAAGTCCTGCTTCCTATCGCTCCCCATCATACCTGCCACAACCTCACCGGTGTTGATGCCTATGTGAATGTTGAGAGGTATGGCAAGCTTCTTCTCCTGATTGAATTGTAACAGGCGATTCCTGAGTTCTATTGCGGTATTCACCGCCTTCTGCGGAGCATCCTCCAGCGCTTTCGGTACGCCGAATAAAGCCATTACACAGTCACCAATAAACTTGTCGATGGTGCCGCCATGCTGCTCGATGCACTCCCCCATCATGCAGAAGCAGTCGTTCATGGTGCAAGTGACCTCCTCCGGGTCCATCTTCTCGCTCATGGCAGTGAACCCGGAGATGTCGGCAAACATTACTGTGACAAGCATGCGTTCGGATTCCATAGTAGGAGATATCTCGTTCATCAATGCCTCCTCATGTGCACATCTTCATAAAACAGCTTATCTCAGCCAGTTTTTCTCTACTTTTAGGAAGTAATTGAATGTCATCAGAAGTTCTGTTGAGAATGGAAAGAATTTCAGAATAAGCTTTCCTGTTTGAAAGATCAGTCTTTTTATTAAGACGCCTTATCGGTATCTTCACAGGCTGATTTTCAGATACAGTATTACCCCCGGTGATATCAGCAGACATCATCGCTTCACGCCGGAGACCAGATCTCTCCTGACCTGTTTTATGATTCATAGGAACCAGGAACTGAGCAAATGCATTTCACATCAAGAAGATAAGTGTCGTTCTGAACAAGGTGAATATTCTCGTGTAAGATATTAAAGCAATAAACGGGAAAATCAAGTTGATCTCAGAAAATCATTTTAATTTCATATAATTATAATTAATTATACATAATTGTTCCTGATGGGTATTTGTCAGGTGTTGTTTCTATTTTGCTGAATATAGATCTTATTCTCATTTCCATCAGCAATTATTACACTTAACACCATAAATACCTTTACTTGACTTCTATAATACCATCTTTATATATAAACTACATCTGATATTCCCCTTTTTATAGTTCGGTACTGGCAACCTGTTGAGATGAAATTATTCCTGGAAACACCACGAACCACCCATACGAGCATGACCCACTTCCTTGCAGATCACCTGCGTTGCTCTGCCTCATGAGTGGCGAGATGCAGGGATGCGTTCATTAAGAGAAGCGAAAGGCACATTTGCCAATGGTTAGGTGAGACAAAGGACTTATCCACAACCGTATTCTTATATTAATGAAAGGATGAAAGATCATGATGAAAACGACAGTGGAACAGCCCGGAAAGCCGAACAAGGCATTGATGGTCCTGGGTGTACTGCAAGGGTACATCAAGAACCCGGTGTGGTTTCTGCTACAGACAGTATCCACCCTTCCCAGGTTCAAGAAAAGTCTTCCGGGAGACCTGGAAAAGGATTTCGTCGATGTCACCGCGCTCCAGACATGGATGTACCTCAGGCTGAAGGAACAGGTAGGCCAAGCCGAGGCCTATGAAATCATCCGGGCTGTCGTCATTCCCGTTGGCCTGGCAGTGCAGGAGGGAACCATGCGGTCCGTGGAAGCGCCACGGACATTCGAGAACTTCATTGCCTTTCATGACCGGATGAGCCGTGAAGGCATCACCCGATGGAGCAGAAAGGAGGTCCTGGATCATAGCGAGAACAGGTATGAATGGCAGATACTCAATTGCGGATTCCATGAATTCTTCTCTAGCATAGGGGTTCCGGAACTGACCAGGCTCATGTGCGAGGTCGACAATGCCATGTACAACACCTACCTGCCCGATGAGCTGACCTTCCATCGCGGTGGAGTCGGGAAACGTATTGTCGATGGGGCCAAGACCTGCCGCTTCATCCTGGAGCGGCATAATATAAGTCAAGTATAATGAGATGCTGAGAGTTACAATCTAGAAAATGCCAAAGAAAAGAAGCAGCGAGTAAAAATGATATTATGGATTGAGGGATCCTGCTTCTCCGTTGTCTTATATTATTAAGCCTTCGGGTTGTTTCCCCTCCAGGATTGCTTTGACCTGTCTCACCACGGAATCAGAGAGGCGGTCGCCGGCCTCCAGGGTAAGAGCCCCCAGGTGGGGGGTGAGGACCACATTATCCATCCGGCTTAAGGGATGGTCCTTAGCCAGGGGTTCGGCTGCAAAGACATCGAGCGCAGCACCCCCGACCTGACCCGACTGGAGGGCGTCTATCAGGGCTTTTTCATCTATCACCCTGCCCCGGGACGTATTGACCAGGATCATCCCTGGTTTCACGCCTGCCAGGGCATTGGAATCGAGCATGTTGTGCGTCTCAGGACTCAGCGGGACATGAATGGTAAGAACATCCGAGCGTGACAACAGATCTGTCAGGGACACCGGTTCCACTCCCAGGGAGCGGCACGCTTCGGGCTTCATGAACGGGTCGTACCCGAGAACTGTCATGTCAAAGCCTTTCGCAATCCTGACCACCCTGGCACCTATCTGACCGAGTCCGATCACCCCGAGGGTTTTTTTCCATAGTTCCCTGCCATTGGCCCATCCCGGCAGAACCATACCTGCCTTTTCCCATTCACCCGCTCTGACCCATGGATCTGCCTTCGGGATACGTCTTAACAGGCCGAGCATAAGGCCAAAGGCCAGCTCGGCAACTGACTCGGCATTCTCACCCCGACAGTTGCAGGCCTTAATACCACTGTGCTTCATGGCTTCCACATCGATGTGGTTGTAACCGGCCCCGTACGCAATCACGCCTTTCAGGTCCCGGGCCCGGCTCAACACCACATCATTGATGGGTATATACTCGGATACGATGACCTTCACCGAGGGAGAACCTCCGATCTTCTCCGCCAGGCCGGCAGCATCTGCGGCATCGGCACAGGCATAACCTCCCAGCATGGAAAGCTGATCAAGAGCCTTGTCCGACATGTAGAACCGGTCGGCAAACACGGTCGCAGCAGAGGCGATCTTCTGATCGGTCATGGTAACGGTTCCCCCCTTTGAGTTGTGCTATCGCTTCGGCATAACCAGCATGAGTTTCAGATCGTTCACGTTGGTTCCTGTGGCACCGGTAATTATGGCATCCTCCAGTTTCAAAAGGGCATGGGTTGTATCGTGCCTGCCAAGCGCTGCGTAGATGTCCACACCAAGTTCCTGTGCCCGCCCAGCTGTCAGGTTGTCCACGATGCCTCCGGCCACGTCAGTCGGTCCGTCCGTTCCGTCCGAATCCTGCCCGATTATCACGACGTCTCCGATCTGATCGATCCAGAGAGCCGCACCGAGAGAGAATTCCTGGTTCGGCCCGCCCTGCCCGACTTCTGACGTGATCTTCACCGTGGTTTCTCCACCGCCGATTATTGCACAGGGGGGTTTGAGCGGCCTTTCGTTCAGGAGGATCTCCTTTGCGATGGCTGCAAACGTGCCGCCAAGCTCCCTGCTCTCACCTTCCAGCATGGTGGACAGGATCATGGTCTGGAAGTTCAGCTCCTCGGCCCTCTCGGCAGCACCTTCACAGGCAGCTGTCCCGGCAACGATGATAAAGTTGTCGAGCTTGTGGTCGGAAAGGTCCTTTGGCGTTTCCCGGGATGCATCACCGGCTTTCAGATACCTGCTGACCGACGCCGGCACCTTGTCCCAAAGTTCGTACTTGGTAAGTGTCCTTCGCGCATCGTCGAAGCTCGATGTATCAGGTACCGTGGGACAAGTGATATAGTCGAGCGGGTCACCGATCACATCGGAAACAGTCAGATTTATGAGGTGCGCCTCAGGGTGAACTGCCTTCGCTAGCCAACCGCCCTTTATCCGGCTCAGGTGCTTCCTCACAGCATTGATCTCTATGATGTTGGCACCGCAGGTCAAAAGCAGGTTGTTGACGAGCTTCTTCTCATCCAGGGTGACCCCCTCCACCGGATAGGGCATCAGTGCAGAACTCCCGCCGGTGATGCCTGCGAATACGATGTCGCGCGGAGCGGTCTTGTGCGCCAGGGCAAGGGCCTCCCCTGCTGCCTCGAATCCTGCCTCGTCCGGTATCGGGTGGCTTGCAAAATACAGCCGTGAATGATCAAGGGTTCCTTCCTGGCCGTATTTGCAGATGATCACACCGTCGTCTATCCTATCTCCCAGGATCTCTTCGAGCGCTTTGGCTATGGGAAACGTCGCCTTGCCGGTACCGAGGACAAAGATCCTCCCCTGCTTTTTCAGATCGAGGCGGATCTCTCCGACATGCAGGATGTCACCCTCGAGACGGACCAGCTCTTTGACTGCCTTGTACGGGTCCGCTTTTGCCAGGGCATGCTCAACGATATCCAAGGCGATCCGGCGGAGACTCTCGTTGCCGTGCGCCAGAAGTGTTTCAAGGTTTTTGATGTAACTCATGGGAACGCCTCCTGAGATTCTCCGTGTCCAACAGGGCTCAAGGCAGCGAAGATACGCTGCCTGAAGCCCTTGTATAACACGGGAAAAGCACTTCTGTACTTCTTTAACGGGGACCATGCAACCTGTCCCCGTACTTCATTCTGTTTACGTAAAAACTGGTGCTAAAATGCGCAGCGGAAATCCCTGCCGGCATAGCGGGCCTGTGATCCCAGTTCCTCCTCGATCTGGAAGAGCCGGTTGTACTTCGAGGTCCGCTCTCCTCGGACACCAGCACCTGTCTTGATCTGACCGGCATTGATACCGACGACAAAATCGGCGATGATGGGGTCCTCGGTTTCTCCGGAACGCTCCGAAACCATGATCCCGAACCCCTGACGATAAGCGAGTTCTGCTGCGTCGAGCGCTTCGGAGAGCGTTCCGATCTGGTTGAATTTCCACAACAGGGCATCGGATGCACCCAAAGGCGCCCTCTCCCTGATGCGGTCCGGATTGGTGCAGAAGAAGTCGTCACCGATGATCTGGATCCCCAATTCCT
>Ga0116163_1002014_pt1 | contig 12160 bp, 9 predicted proteins | sample AD_UKC107_MetaG_FD_89889 | JGI IMG/M metagenome (GOLD analysis project Ga0116163, IMG submission 89889) | Active sludge microbial communities of municipal wastewater-treating anaerobic digesters from Hong Kong - AD_UKC107_MetaG | ecosystem: Engineered > Bioreactor > Anaerobic > Digestate | place...
AATCTTTTATCAGACAAAGGCTACCGCACAAAATCAACAAAGAGGAGGCAACCGAGCAGAATTTGTATTAATGGGACAAGACCTGTTCTATAAAATGCCGCCACAGATCAATTCACTTCACTGCGGACAAATTATTTCAGTGAGATGAACTCCATCACATTCGGCAGATGGTATCGGACAACCTAAAATCATGGGAACGATGACCAACCCCTAACCATAGCTAGATTGCTTCAGCGGGATTTCGGGTTTATTTGTAGCTTAGTTTTCAAAATTCCTTTGGCACGGGCAGGCTGTGACGAACAAGTCGCGCTAAACATGCTCCACTATCCTTTTCAAGCGCTCCTATTCCCGCCACTGCTAATTGCCAGAAGCTAATTGTAACACAAGCAAAAATGGAATTAGTTGCAATCAAAGAGACCATTGAAGAAAACAAGACGTTTCTCAATAATCCTGAAATAAGTGAGAATGTGCTACACACCATTAACTTTTACAAACAAAACGGATTTATCCCTCCCTGGATAGGCTATTGTGCAATAAAAGACAACGTTATTGTTGGCTTGGCTGGTTTTAAGGGGCAGCCCATAAATGGAGAAGTGGAAATAGGCTATGGAACAAATGAAGCGTTTAGAAGACAAGGAATTGGCACTGAGATTTGCAAATTAATGGTGAAGCTGTCGAAGGAAACAAACCCAGAGGTAATCATCACTGCCAGAACACTACCCGAAAAGAATTTCTCAACAAAAATTCTTGAAAAAAATGGCTTTCAATTTCAGGGAGTTGTTCATGACAAGGAAGATGGAGAGGTATGGGAATGGAAACACCTGGATGCTCCATTCGTTAAAATCAGCAAATAAAAAGAGTGCATTAGTTCGTACACTCGAAGGAAGTCATCCATCAAAAGCTGACAAAACCGAATGATTTTGAAAGTTTGAAACACCATGAAGAATTCGGCAATATTCTGGAAATGATCATTTCCTATCGAATGACCGTGCTAAAAGGTATAGAGTGATCATGCAATCCACACATGACATGATATCCTCCATTGAAATAGTGAGTAATTCCGAAAGCTTATAGAACAAGTGAAAAGCCAACATACCCTTCGCTCACCACATAATGCTGCACACTCCTTTCACCACTCCAGCCGGAACAACTCACTTGCTGCCAGCAGGAACATCCCGGATGCATATTCACGCGAGTCGTCCTGTTCGACCTTAAAAGGGGCGCCGGCAGCGGGTTGGCACCACTGTACCTTACCGTCTGGGCTGATCACCGAGACGACGGCAGCCCACGACTTTTCGATGACAGGCAGGAAGTCTTCCCTCGGCAGGATACCATTATTAATACCCCAGGTGATGCCATAAGTGAAAAAACTGGTTCCACTGCTCTCGGTATAGCCATAGTCGTCCGGGTCGGCCAGATTGGGCGCCAGAATCCATCGGACTGCTGGCGTGTTTTCAGCTCGTATGCCATGCGAACGAAGAGGGCCTTATACCGCTCGTAATTGCCGTGATCCGGCGGCAGATATTTCAATATCCGGGTTAGACCGCCAAATGCCCACCCATTACCCCGGGACCAGAGCACCTTCTTGCCGTGTTCGGTCTGCTGATAGATGTACGTGGTCCGCGCCGCTTCACGTGGGATAGAGTCGGGGCGGAAGTAGTGGGGTTCGATGTGCTCCTGCGTCCCGATCCGGTAGCGGGCATCCCGGTAAAACAAGCCCTCATCCTTGTCATAAAGGACGCCGTAGGTATCCCAAAAACTGGCATCCATCCAATCGAGGTATTTCTCATCCTGCGTGACCTGGTAAAGCATCGCCAGGGCCGGCGGCGATGTGTAAAGTCCATCGACAAAACGCAAACCGCTATTCTCATAATGCCAGGTGAGTGGCTCGGTCACCGGGTTGCAGCGCGCCGGATCTTCCAGGTGGTCGATGGTGGGGCGCAGCATGTAATCCTCCTGCTGGTCCAGGTAGCATTCGATCCAGGTCTGCCCGCAGACCAAAGAGTAAAAGCCGCTGCCGTACACATTGGTTTCTTTCTTCGGGATCTGCCAGTGGGTCTTTTCTCCCCACGCTATGCATTGATCCAGGTAACGCTTATCCCCGGTCGCCTGGTACATAGCCATGACGCCGGTGTAATAAGTTCCGCGGATCCAGTTGTCATTGGAATAGGGCGAAGGATGGGTGTACTGGTAGGTATTGACCTTATCCGCGATAGCGCCGATGAAGTCTCTGGCAAATACTCCGGTCTGGGCTGTTCCCGGCACCACACCACACCCTATCATCAGGCCCACTGAAAGTAGCCCTACCATCCATTGTCTGTTCCTGCTCATGATCATCCGTTGTAGAAGGGTTAAGATAGCAGATTACCAATGATCGATGAAGAAAGCCTGTCAAATAGATAGGTATGTAACGATCTAAATCATCCTGGTGTCGTGGACAGCCTAAAAGACTTAACCCATTGAATTTAACATGGTGTTACACTTTTTTACGAATAGCTGACCAGGCTGGAAACATTAGAATCGTAGTTTTAAGTAACTTTTCATCCATAACCGCTCCCAGCAAAAATTGGTCATGCTCAGAAACTATTTCACCCTTGCCATCCGCAACATTCGAAAGCGTAGGTTTTTTGCCGGGATAAACATCCTGGGTATGACGGCCGGCATCGCGGCATGTTTGCTCATTGCCTTGTACGTAATGGATGAACTGAGTTATGATCGTTTCCACATCAATGCCGACCGGATCTACCAGGTAGGCCTGCACAACAAGTATGGAGATCGGGACCTGCGCAGTGTCTCCGTCTGCCCACCCCTGGCTGATGCGATGCGGGCAGAAATCCCGGAGGTGGAAGCTACCCTCCGGATGAATAGCGCAGGCAAACCCGTCTTTCGTTATGGAGATAAAGTCTTTACCGAGGACCATGTATACAACACCGAAAGCAACTTTTTTGACGTCTTTTCCTTCAGATTGAATGAAGGGGATGCAAAAACCGCTCTACAAGATCCCAACACCGTCGTGCTTACCGAAACAACCGCGAGCAAATTATTCGGCGATGAAAATCCACTGGGTAAATTGATCACCATCGATGGAGGATTGGACAAAGTAACCTATAAAGTAACCGGAGTGGCCGCGGATTGTCCATCCAACTCCCATTTCAAATTTAATGCATTGCTTTCCGCATACGGGCCAGATAATTACTTCGACGTGGATGCCTGGCTCAATAGTGGCGTATACACCTATTATTTATTGAGAGAAAACGCATCCGTTGCAGATGTGGAGAAAAAGCTGGCAGGTTTGGCAACCAAGTACGTAGCCCCTGAGCTGTTGAAATTCCTGGGCAACGATCTGGATCAGTTTCGCCAGGCGGGAGGCGTTTATGAATATTACTCTACAAAAATCACCGACATTCATTTAAAATCAACTTCCCAGGATGATATAGAACCGGGTGGAAGTCTGTTGTACCTGCTTGTTTTCGGAGGCATCGGCCTGTTTATTTTGGCGATCGCCTGCATCAATTTTATGAATATGTCGACCGCGCAATCCGCCAGCCGGGCCAAGGAAGTCGGTTTGCGCAAAACGCTGGGCTCGCTTCGCCACCAGATGATACTGCAATTTCTGTCTGAATCGATGCTTTACAGTTTGGTAGCGGTTGCATTGGCCGTAGTACTTTGCTACTTTTTATTGCCCACGTTCAATTTGCTTTCGGGGAAAATGTTGACTGCGGCCAATTTGCTGGATGCCCGATTCTTTTTAGGCATTGCACTGATTTTTTTGATCGTTGGTTTATTGGCCGGAAGCTATCCGGCATTTTACCTCACTTCATTTAGCCCGGTAGAAGTTTTAAAAGGCAAAGTAAGTGCAGGTGTTAAGAGCAAAGGGATCCGCAGCACACTGGTGGTCTTCCAGTTTGCTATTTCCATCTTCCTGATCATCTTCACCTCCGTGGTTTACAAGCAAATCCATTTCATGCTGCAAAAGCCACTGGGCATTGACAAGAACAATGTGCTGGTGATTCAGGATGTACACCGTCTTGGAAAAAGCAGTGAATCTTTTCGGAATGCCCTGGCCCAGCAAACCGGCGTTTCAAAGGTGAGTTTTACGGCCGTAAAATTTCCAGGAACCTATATGTCTACTGTGATGCGTGGCGTGGGTTCTGAGGGAGAATCTGTAGTTGCCAGCTATTATTCCGATTTTGAATCCCAGGATGTCTTGAAATTTGAGATGAAGGACGGCCGTTATTTTTCCAAAGAATTTCCCAGCGACTCCAATGCCGTGGTCATCAACGAAGCAGCCGCCAAAGTGTTTGGGTTTGACCAGGCTGAAGGACACGAGATTTTATACAGCCCTAATGCTTACGTATTCATCCGGCATCATGTCATCGGCATCATGAAAGATTTTAATTTCGATGGCTTTCATGATCACGTGCGTCCGCTGGCCGTTTTTTTAGACCGGGGTCCTTCGGGCATCTTGCTGGTGCGTTACGAAGGAAATGCCAAATCGTTGGTCGATAACACGGCAAAACTTTGGAAGCAGTATGCTGCCTCCGAGCCTTTCACCTATACATTTATGGATGAAAATTTCGACAAGCTGTACCATTCTGAGGAAAAAATTGGTCAATTGTTTAGCCTGTTCTCTGGTTTAGCCATTTTCATTGCATGCCTGGGTCTTTTTGCATTGGCTACTTTCACGGCCGAGCAGCGCACCAAAGAAATCGGCATACGAAAAATATTAGGCGCTTCGGTAAGCTCCGTTTCCATGGCATTGACGAAAGAATTTATTGTGCTGGTCTTCATCGCCTTTGTCCCGGCTGCTGCGATAAGCTGGTGGGCATCCTCCCGGTGGCTGAGTGGATTTGCCTACCGTATAGACTTTGATCCATTTATTCTGGTGGGTGCCGGATTGTCCGCGATGGTTATCGCCTGGTTAACGGTCGGCTTTCAATCGGTCAAAGCAGCACGCGCCAATCCGGTGGATTCATTACGGCACGAGTAACCTGGGCATAAATTTTGCCGGTTCGATCAATGTCCTTTTAGTCTAACACCATAATCCTACCACAATTTATATGCTTACGCATATAAATTGTGCAATATTTTAGTTTTTATATCCAAAAGCATATAATTTAGTATGTTTGTGCGTTATTATATCTAAAAGCATATAATGAAATCATTGGCTGAGTTTGTGAAAGAGCGCAGAAAAGAAGTGCAGCTGACCCAGGAGGAGTTTGCTGACCGGGCAGGTGTGGCTCTCACCGTCGTCAGAAAGATTGAGCAAGGCAAAACCAACCTTAATATGGAAAAGGTTAATCTGGTGCTCCATATGTTCGGACATAAGCTAGCTCCCGTTAAAATCAAAGATCCGGAACAATGAGACAAGGCAAAGTATATTACAAGGACTTACTGGCCGGGATAATTACTGAAACCGATGAAGGAGAATATGTCTTTCAATACAATGACCAATACGTGCAGAATCACCCGAATCAGTTCATCACCTTCACCATGCCGGTGACGCACCAATCCTATTATGACCGACGGCTATTTCCATTTTTTGATGGTCTGATCCCGGAAGGCTGGCTACTGGATATTGCCTCCGAAAATTGGAAAATTAATAAGAATGACCGCATGGGATTATTACTGGCTTGCTGTCAGAATTGTATTGGTGCAGTAAGTGTAAAGCCCACAACCTTTGAAAATGGTGAATAAGTGTTTGTATTGTTATCAATCTGTCGAGGAAGAAGGTAACTTCCATGGAAAATGCTCCATGCATTTTTTTGGCACCCGCACTCCACCGGACATCGATTATTCAATGGACCAGATGAATGAACTGGCTAAACAAGTCGTCGAACGAAGCATAGCAGTTCCGGGAGTACAGCCAAAACTATCTATGTCTCTGGTGAATAAAGTAACAGAACAAGCTGGGAAAAGACTGATCGTAGTAGGTGCATTAGGAGGTCAATATATTTTCAAACCACCTTCCGAACACTTTCCGGGAATGCCTCAAAATGAACACGTGACCATGCGGATTGCGGAAAGTTTTGACATCCGGGTAGTACCTTCAACCTTGATCCGCTTGGCTTCCGGAGAGCTTTCCTACCTCACGAAACGAATTGACCGGACAGATGCTGGCGAAAAGATCCATATGATAGACCTGTTTCAAGTCACCGAAGCCTATGATAAATATAAAAGCTCCTACGAAAAAATCGGTAAGGCAATAAGCACTTACTCTGCCAACACCTTACTGGATAAGATATTCTATTTTGAACTGGTCCTGTTCTCGTTTCTCACTGGGAATAACGACATGCATTTGAAAAATTTTTCCATGATTGAAAGCCCTTCCGGGTGGGTACTCGCTCCTGCCTATGACCTGCTGAATGTGGCCATTGTATTACCGGATGATAAAGAAGAGCTTGCCCTTACCTTAACAGGAAAAAAGAAGAATTTGAACCGATTAAATTTTGAACAATTTGGCAGCGGTCTTGGACTTACGGGTAAGCAAATTACCAGAGTATTTAGTCGGATGATTCGCAACAAACCCAGAGCAATGGAATGGATTGACCGGTCCTTTCTTTCTGAAAAAATGAAAAAGGCTTACAAGGAAATTCTGGAGGCAAAGTATATTCAATTAGATTTGATTTGATTGAATTTTCCATGAAAAACCAAGACATCCTTGCCGCCACCGCACACCGTCCCTGGCCTCTGCCCTCCGGTCCATGGCGTTATTACCAGGAATGGAACCGGGCCTTGTTTCTCCACTGGCCGGTAGATTATGGTTTATTAAGGACACTCGTGCCTGCCATGCTGGACATCGACTTACAGGAAGGCCAGCCCTGGGTTTCCCTGGTAGCTTTTGACATGGAGAACATCCGGCCGCGCATATTGCCGGCTTTTCCACCGATATCGGACTTTCACGAGATCAACATCCGTACTTACGTACGACACCAGGATAAAACAGGTGTCTATTTTTTAAGCATTGAAGGAGGCAAGCGAATTTCCTGTGGCATCGCCAAAAGCCTTTCCGGTCTGCCTTACCGCTATTCGCAGATGAGCCGGCAGGAAAACACCTACCGCTCGACCAATGCATCTTATGGGGATCGCTTTCAAGCGGAATACACCATCGGTGCACCAATAGTCCAAAAGAACGCCCTGGATCGCTTTCTCACCGAACGGTATGCCTTATTTCAGGACCACGGACAGACCCTGGATTGTTTTGAAATTCACCACATCGAATGGCCGGCATTCCAACTGGATTTAAAATCGCTAACCGTGCAGTATCCGCGCTTCAGTCACTTGATTCAGGGCTCCCCGGCACAGGTGCACTACTCCAGTGGCGTACAGGTTTTGGCCTGGGGGAGAGCGCGTTATTGATGAATTAATCACAGGGTTTCGTAGAGGGCTACACAGACGTTCAAAGAGGTTTTTCTCTATTTGATTTAAAGACGTTAAAAAAGCCAAGATTTCCATTCTATAACCACATTCACTTTTCAAAATTCAGCATTGACCCCACTCCGGAAGGTCAATTTCAATAAACCTAATGTCATTTCCGCCGAACCCGTCAGTACCGGCATGGGCGACGCCGTCAGTCGTGGATGACTCCGGGTTTTTGGCTTTTCCGGAGTGCACTCAGCATTTAACATTCAACAATTCCTTGGTGTCCTTAGTGTCCTCTTTGCCTTAGTGTTTACAATAATTTCCCAAATCATCACCTTCGGATCAGCCAAACGATGGTTCACCCGGATACTTGGTCGTGATCCACTGATCGGACCTTTTGAAAGTTACCTTTTACCAGGATTATGGCATTCTGAGGCATTCATCGGAAATTAAAGTTTTGCTTCTTGGATAAGGAACTTACCTTCGGATTTGTTTGATTTTATTCAGAAATAGCATCAATAGGTGATTAATACCATGAACAGCATTACAATTTATCAATTTGAAAGTGCGGAGATCAAAATATCAATGCAGTTGTATTTCAATGCGAAGAACCAATTAATATTTGAGGGCACTGATATAGGCAAACGGGTTGCTGAACTCACCGGTGATTCGGACTATGAATATTTCTATACCATCGAACCAACTGAAGTGCAAAAATTGGCTGATTTACTGCAAATCAATCCTGGCGACCGGTCGGCTTTACTCCTTGCACTAAAAGAAAAATTTCATGGTAATGATGCTTACTCCAAATTCGGTGAATTTATGAAAAGCCATCAGGTGTTATACAGCCCCTATTCCTGGTAATTGCAGACAGGTTCGTTATCCTGTAAATTGAAGACAAAGGTCATAATTGATCTTCCCGGCAGGGTAATTATTTAATTGCTGTCCATTCCTCCCAGGTATCGAAATAATACACTTGCATGAAGGAGTAGGCACTGCTTGAGTTATCCGAAACAAATCGGGTTCTGCAACGGATAGAAAACGAATTCGGGGAATAGCTATGAGGAATGGCTGGCACTTTCGGAAAATTCCAATTGAAACAACCTATTCTTTCCAGATCATCACCTGAGCCGGCTGCAACGGATTTTCTCCCAGGATGATTTTTCCTTGTTCTGGGATGGGCAAAACGACGGGATCGCCCGAATAATTGACACCAACGTACAAACCGTCACGCCATTCTACAAACACCCCGGCAGGAAGGTCCCCGATCGACACACCGGCTTGGTTGTATACCTTCCGGACCATCTCCCGTTCCATTTGACCATCCATCGTATTCACCCCGATGAAGGTGACACTTCCCTCCCCAATGCGCCGATGAACCACTGCGGATTTTCCCCGGTAAAACTGATCGTCATAGGTCGCCCAGGTTTCAGTACCCGTGTAGGGTGTCAGGATTTCCGCCCAACAATTCCAAGGGTATGCTCCATTTTCTGTTTTCACCAGGCCTTCCAGATCCGCTAAGAGCATGTCCTGGAATTCATGGTCGGCGCCGATTAGCGCGCTGATGGGAGCAGCCATCTCGGCTTCGAAGAAATGTCCGTCCTTATCTTTTTGACCGGTCCGGCAGGTCAAGATGAGATGCCCTCCATTTTCCACATAATCCGTCCATTTTTCCACCAGTTTCTCATCAATCAGTTGGTAGGCCGGGGCAATTAAAAAAGGATATTCAGAAAAGTCAGCCCCTTCTCCAATGAAGTCCATAGGGGCTCCGGTAGACTTAACGATCGAAGAATAGCGATTCCGGTTGTCCCAGGTATCCCACAAATCGGTCTGCGGCTGGATATCCAGATCCCATTGGACGTCATGACTCCACAAGAATGCCGTTCTTCTCCCCGACAATTCATCTGGCATAGGAGCACCGACATCAGCAACCTTTCTCAGCGTTTTGATCTCCTCGATGGCCTGGACAAACTCCTCTCCGCCCTGACTGAGGGTCATCCCATCCAATCCTACAATGCCATCGTGATACATCTCACTGTGCTTGATGGGCGACCGGTAGCGGTACGTGCACACAAATGAACTGCCACCTGCGAAGGCCTGCAGGATCCACATATGGATGGCGCCAGGTTGGATCATCGGACTGACCGATGCCCAATTCACCTGACCAGGCTGCAATTCCATGACACCGGTCACGCCGCTGATCGGACGGAAATAATCGTTGGCTTCGTACAGTTTATAGGGATTGCCAATGCGGAAATTTAATCCACCCAGGTGATTGTGTCCGCTGACCAGGTACATGGTGAAACAGGGAAAATCCAATTGCCGTGTGCGGCGCGGATCGGAATCGGCCGTTGCGTTGGTATAATTGGTCGTGATCCACTGATCCGCCCGTTTGTATGGACGGATGATGGCAGCCTGCTCATCCAGGAAGTCCGCGGTGGCGTCGGCAGTAAATCGTTTAAAGTCAAGGAGGGCATGCGGACTGAGTTTATCTTCATTATTCAAGCCCTGATTGGGAATCAATATCTGCTCAAAATTAAAGTATTTGGTACTCCAGAAACTGCCCACCCAGGCTTCGTTCAGTTGGTCGATGGAACTGTATTTTTCCTTTAGCCACCGCTGAAAAGCTACCCGGGCCGAGGGACTGTAATCGGGCATGGCCAAAGGCTCGTTGTCCAGTTGCCACCCCATGATGCGCGGGTCACCACCATAATGTCTGGCCAGTTCTTCCGTGATCCGCTGGACAAATTTACGGTAAACGGGATTGGTGATTGAGGCATAGGCACGGATGCCATGTTCTTTACGCCTGCCATCCTCACCTACCAGGTAAATCTCCGGGTATTTCTCACCAATCCAGGCCGGCGGACATTCCGAAGGCGTACACATGATCACCTTCAAGCCAGCCTTATCGGCCAGATCCACCGCATGATCCAGCCAGATAAAGTCAAACTTCCCTTCCTCCGGCTCCAGAAATGCCCACGCGAACTCGGCAAAATGGGTAAAGTCGAAGCCCAACTTCCCCATGTTTTTTAGATCCCGCTCCCATTGGGAGGTGTCCCATTGTTCCGGATAATAAAAGGCACCAAATAGCATCAGGTCAGCGGGATTGAAAAATTTTTCGGCAGCGCTATTCTCCGGTAGACGTGCCGGCTGCTGAGCAGATAGCTGGATTGAAGACCATACAGCTACGATTAAAAAGGGAAGAAATCTCATTTTCAAAGCATTAATGCCCTCAAGTTATAAAATGAACCGAGGTGTAGCGTGTGGCTACCGATGCTGGCAGCAACCAAATTCTGTTATCTTGCATAGATTGGGTTAGTCAACAATAGCTGCCGGTTCGGCTTCATTGCTTGCAGGAAAAGCAGCAAACTACGAACATGAATTACAAAGGACTATTAAAGTGTTTGGCTCTCTTCTGCTCACTCCTGCCTGGTTTAGCCAGCGCCCAGCAACAACCTCAGCGTATTACCGGCACGGTAACCGATGCCAATAATGCTCCACTGCCCAATGTCAACATTCAGATTAAGCATTCGGATCAAGGAACAAAAAGCGATGAATCCGGCCATTACAACCTGCCGGTAAATCCAGGTGACACCCTGGTATTTAGCTATCTGGGAATGCAAACTTTTACCGTATCAGTGTCCGCGATCCAATCCCCTTACCATGTCCGGCTTGAGCCTGCTGATCTGGACCTGGACATCGTGGAAGTCAAGGTTAAAAGAGCACCTAAGAGCCAAAATCAGTTGTTAAAAGAATACGCAACCAATAAGAATTTGATCAAAACTTCCTGGGGCATCCTGGATAAGGATGGCTTTTCCGGCACCTTGACTATCATCGACGGAAATCAGCTCATCAATGCAGGACCTGACTTTCTAAGCTCCCTGCAGGCTTTGGTACCCAATATGCGGGTGGTCCGGGAAGCAGAAGGCATATTTGTTTTTCTCCAGCGATTTGTTAATAATTTCTCCTCTGAAGATGGCGTGCAAATATCCAATCCGCCGGCATTATTTGACACCGACGGAACAATATCCGAGAACCCTCCTACCTATTTGGTGGGCTCTGATATTGAAAGGGTTGCCATACTTGATCGCAACTCGGGAATAGCGAAATATGGTCCCCGGGGTGCCGGAGGAGTGATCATCCTCAATACTAAAGGCCAGGCAAGCCTGGATGAATTGGACGTCGATCGCAGCTTTGACAAAAAAATGCTACTGGATAGTTTGATCGCTTCCGCCGCGAGGCCAGAAAACTATCTGCCTTTTCAGTCAGCTTACCTGCAAGCCCTGATACCTGTGCGAAATCGCAAGAAAGCTTGGGCTATCCATGAACAGCAAAAAAAGAATCACGCCAACCATCCATATTATTATCTGGATGTCTGCGATTACTTTTTAACCCGTTGGAACAATACTGCAGAAACCGATCTACTGAAAGAGGAAATTGTGCAACGGTTTTCCGATCGACCTGAGGTAATCAAAGCCCTGGCATATATCCAGGAAAAACACGGCAATTACGATCTTGCTGTGCCGTTATTTGAATCCATCCTGGCTAATAATACCATGCCGGCACAAGCCTATCGGGACTTGGCCAATGCATATGCAGAAGCTGCTGATTATAAAAACGCCATGACTTTTTACACCCATTTTGGAAACGCTTCCGAAGCGTTAACCGGTCAGGAATATGATTCCAGCGGGGAGGATAATCTTATAACCACCGAATTATTGAATCTGCTTCACTTACATGGCAGTGAGTTGCCGGAGGAAGCGCAACTGGAAGGGAATACCTTAGAAGAAGGGACCCG
>Ga0116163_1002016_pt1 | contig 12147 bp, 8 predicted proteins | sample AD_UKC107_MetaG_FD_89889 | JGI IMG/M metagenome (GOLD analysis project Ga0116163, IMG submission 89889) | Active sludge microbial communities of municipal wastewater-treating anaerobic digesters from Hong Kong - AD_UKC107_MetaG | ecosystem: Engineered > Bioreactor > Anaerobic > Digestate | place...
GCCCGCCTTCCCGGCCGCTGTAGAACGGCTGGAAGATGCGCTCCTGTTCCTCGGGGCTCATGCCTTTGCCGTTGTCCGCCACTTCGATCAGCAGCGTGCCCTCTTCCTGGTACGCGCGCAACCGGAGCTCTCCCTTGCCCTCCTCCATCGCCTCCAGGGCGTTCACGCACAGGTTCACCAAGGCGATGGTGAGCGTCTGTGCGTCCATGGGCAGCGGAGGCAGCCTGTCCTCCACCTCCAGGTCCACGCGCATGCGCAGCAGCTTGCTGCGGTCGCGCACCTGTTCCAACACCTCCTCCAGCACGGGCGGCAGGGGTGATGGCACCAGCTCGATGGACAGCGGTCTGCTCGCTTGGATCAACTGCGTCACGTGGTCGCCGATGCGCTTGGCGTTGCGCTTCAGGATGGCGGTGTAGGGCCCGGTGCCTTCCGCGGCATCGGCGGGGATCTCCGCCTGCAACTGCTCCAGCGCCAGGTGGATGTTCGTGAGCGGATTGCGCACCTCGTGCGCGAACACCCGCGCGAAACGGCCGATGCCCGCAAGCCGCTTCTCGCTTCCCTCCTCGGGACCGCGCCGTCCGGGCTCGTCCAGGTCGCGGATGGTGAGCAGCAGGCCGTCCTGCACACGTTCTGCGCGCAGTTCGTAACGCCCAGGCCCCGTGCCCAGATCGGCCTGCACTTCGGCGATGGAGGTGTAGCCTTCCTCCAGCACGTGCAACCACTGTGCGCGCAACGCGGGCACCGCAAGGGCCGGCAGCACATCACGCAACAGGCCGCCCACCAACCGGTCGCGATCGGTGTTGGCGATGCGTGCCGCGCTGGCATTGGCCAGCACCACTTCCAGGCCCGCCACGTCGCCATCGCTTCCCCGGCGCGCGGCCAGCAGCAGGATGCCGTTGCGGGCCGCCTCCACCACCTGCTTCACCCGTTGTTCCGCCTCCGCGCGGATGCGTGATTCGCGGTCCCGTTCCTCCAGCAGGGTCAGGGCCCGGCCCTCGGCCTGCCGGGCGCGCGTGAGCGCACGGAGGGTGCGCAGCAGCAGCAGGGTGAGCACGGCCATGGCCAGCACGGCGAAGGCCAGGAACACCATGGGTGGCACGCTGGCCCAGCGGCGCTCGCGGTCGGAGGTCTGCGAGAGCGCGATGCTGTTGTTGCTCTGCAGCACGGCCTGTTGTGCACGCAGACGCGCGAAGGCCCTCCGGCTGCGCAGGGCGAAGAGGCGCTGCTGCTCGGCGGTGAGCACCGAGTCGCGTTCCAGCGTGTGCTCCTGGTCCTGCCACAGCGCGCGCAGGCTGTCCATGGCGGCGCCCAGTTCGTGCAGTTCGGCCTCGGCCTCGCGGCCATCCAGCAGGGAGTCCAGGCGGTGCGTGGTGCGTGCGATGCGCTCCAGGTCGCGGTCGCGCACGTCCAGCAGGGTGCTGTCCCCCGAGTTCAGGTAGTTCTGCATGGCGCCGTGCGCCTCGATGGCATCGGCGTACAGCTGTTCGGTGCGGTACATCAGCGCCCAGCTGCCGCGCACCCGCAGGTTCACTTCCTGCAGCCGGCGCAGGCTGCTGAAGGCCATGGCCAGGAACACGAGCAGCAGCACCACGGCCAGCACGGCCACCACGGCCATCACGCGCACTTCGCCGTACTTCCAGCGCACCCGCTTCCCTCCGCCGTCCCGTGTGTCTGGGTCCATGCGGGCGGCTCAGCCTTCGATGCCGAAGGCCTTCAGTTTGTTGTAGAGCGTCTTGCGGTCGATGTTGAGCATGGCCGCGGTGCGCGTCTTGTTGTAGGCGTTCTGCCGCAGGGCGTCCATGATGGTCTCGCGTTCGGCCTGGCGCGCCACTTCCTTCAGGTCGCCATCGGGTGCCTTGCTGGTGCCGTTGTTCGCCGGTGCCAGGGCCAGCTCCGCGGGCAGGTCGCGCACGGTGATGCGATCGCCGGTGCAGACGAGCACGGCCCGCTTGATCACGTTGTTCAGCTCGCGCAGGTTGCCGGGCCAGGGCTGGCGTTTCAGCAGGGCCGCCGCTTCGGTGTCGATGCCGTCCACCTGGCGGCCCAGGCGCTCCCGGGCCAGCCCCAAGAAGTGCTCCGCGTAGTGCAGGATGTCCTCCGGTCGTTGACGCAGGGGAGGCAGGTGGATGCTGAATTCGTTCAACCGGTGGAAGAGGTCCTCGCGGAAGCCGCCCCGGTCGCTGCGATGCAGTTCCTCGTTGGTGGCGGCGATCTGGCGCACGTCCACCGCCTCGGTGGTGCCGCTGCCCAGCCGCTGCACCACGCGTTCCTGCAACGCGCGCAGCAACCGCATCTGGTTCTCGGGGCTCAGGTTCCCCACCTCGTCCAGGAACAGGGTGCCGCCGTGCGCGCGTTGGAAGCAGCCTTCGCGGTCCTGCAGGGCGCCGGTGAAGGCACCCTTCACATGACCGAACAGCTCGCTGCCGGCCAGGTCATCCGGCAGGGCGCCGCAGTCCACCGCCACGAAGGGCGCCTCGGCGCGGGCGCTGTTGCGGTGGATCTCCCGCGCCACGTATTCCTTGCCGGTGCCGGTGGCGCCGGTGATCAGTACCCCCAGGTCGGTGGGGGCCACCAGGTCGATGTGCTGTGCCAGTTGTTTCGCGAAGGCCCCGGTGCCGTGCACGAAGGCCCGGTCTCCCGTGCCGGCGGGTGCCTTGCCGGTCCTTGGGCTGCGTGCCTTTGCGGCGGGCTTCTCCGCTTCCGCTTGGCGTTCCTGCTTTTCCTCCAGCGCCTCCTCGATGCGCATGGCCAGCTCGTCCGGGTACAGCGGTTTCACCACGTAATCCAAGGCACCGCGCCGCATCAGGTCCACCGCCACGCGCACGTCGGAGTAGCCGGTGATCACGATCACGGGCACGCCGGGCGCCTGGTTGCGGAAGTGGTCCATCATCTCCAGGCTGTCCGCGTCGGGCAGGCGGTGGTCGCAGAGCACCAGGTCGAAGGTGTGCCGTTCCAGGGCCTCCAGAGCGGCGCTGCGTCGGCCGGCGGTGGTCACGCGATAACCCTTCCTTCCCAGGAAGCCGGAGATCAGCTGGCAGAGGTCGGCGTCATCGTCCACCACCAGGAGGTGCGCCTGCTGGCGCTTGTCGTTCGCGGCTTTCGGCATGGTCAGGTGGTGGGCAGTCCGAGGCCCTCCAAGATAGCTTCTTTGGCCAGGGGCTTGGCCAGAAAGAGGTCGGCACCCGCCGCCAGGGCCGGCATGCGCTCATGGTCCACCGCGCTGATGGCCAGCAGGCGCATGGCCGGGCGGCGTTCCCGCAGTTCCTGCAGCAGCTGCGTGCCCCGCCCGTCCGGCAGGTCGATGTCCACGATGGCGCCATCGAACTCGCCATCCTGCAGGGCCTCGCCCGCCTGGAACAGGGAGTGGGCCAGGGTGCACCGGGCACCCACCTTGCGCAGGATCGCCTGCAGCAGCAGGCAGATGTCCAGTTCGTCGTCCACGATCAGCAGGTGCATGGTCTTCGCACGGTGCACCACCCGCAGGTGGTGCTTCGCACGAAGATGGTGGATCCGTGTCGGTGGCGTCATGATGGACGGTTCATCGGGCCAGTTGCAACCGCACCCCGGCCTGCAGGTAGTACAGGTTCACGCGTGCGTCCGTGGGCTCGGTGCTCAGCTGTTCGTTCAGCGCGAAGTCATACCCACCTTCCAGGAACACGAAACCGAGGGTGACGCCCAGCCCGGCACCGAGGTACAACTGCGCATCGCGCGTCTCCACGTCCAGGGCATCGTTGCTCAGTTCGGTGTTCAGCACGTAGAGCAGCGACGGGCCGCCGACGGCGTACACGTTCAGCCCGGGGTCCTCGTCCGGGTCCAGCAGGTACAGGCCCACCTGCGCGGGCACGCGCAGGCTGCGGTCGGTATACCGGAAGTCGCTCGGCGTCTCGCTGGGCAGGCCGTTCTCTCCGGCAGGGTAGTAGCTGTAGTTCAGGTCGCGCACCACCAGGTGGGCGCCGGTGCGCAGGAACAACTGCCCACCCAGGAGCAGATCGGCGCCGAGCTGGTAACCGCCGCGGCCGGTCCAGCCGGCATCGCCCACCTCGCGCACGTTGCTGCCGTTGTAGCCGCCGCTCAGCCGCAGTTCCTGGGCCTGGGTGGTGAAGGGGAGAAGTAGGAGCGGAACGATCAGGAGGGCGGTGGTCTTCATGGTCGTGGGGTTTGTTCGGAACAGTACCAGCGCCGTTCCAAGCGTCTGCCTTCCCGGCCCGCCACCACATGGACCCCGCGTGCAGCGTGCATTCAGTGAAGGATCACCACGCCGCACCCCGGTTCCCCGATCGGGGAAGGACTTCCCCATTCCGTGGTCGTCCCACCGCAGCCCACCGGTGGCCGGCATGCCCGAGCAACACCCCGCGGTCCTCCTGGAACGCTTGTCCGGCAAGGCATCGGAAGGGATGTGCCGGTGCCGGCGAGCAGCTGCGGCACGGCCTTCGCACCCCTGGCCACAAAACCGAACGATCATGAAGACCACACAGCAAATAGGAACGATGGCCCTGCTGGTGGGCGCGCTCTCCCTGGGCGCCTGCGGTACGGGCAACGATGCGGACCGTATGGAGCGGGCCGTGGACAAGGAACTGAGCGACCTGGACCAGGCGCTGGACGCGGGTGATGAGGCCGAACGTCAGGAGCTGATCGCCGACCTGCGCGAGATGCAGTTGAAGCTCGAGCGCCGCATCCACAAGCTCGAGAACGAGCTGGAGGAAGGCGGGGTCACCGAGACGGAACGCAAGGAGCTGGAAGCCGAGAAGAGCACCTACATGGAGCAGCAGCGCCGGATCGAAACCGAGGTGAACGACGTGACCCAGGCCACCCGCAAGACCTGGAACGACGTGAAGAACGGCACCGAGAAGGTCGTGAACGATGTGGGCGATTGGATCGATCGCCAAGTGGAGAACGTGGATGAGGCCACCAAAGCGGACACGGACAAGGACGGCCACTGACCACGGCTCCGGACACCCGCCGACCTGGGAAGGGAGGCTGGTGCGAATGAACAGGCCCGGGCGTTCTGCCCGGGCCTGTTCCGTTGTTCATCAGGACAACAAGTATCGCGCTGTCATGATCGCCTTCAGACGAAGCTCCTCTTCCTCGTGCATCGGAGGAATGACCCAAACCCCATCACCCAATCGACCAGCACGGCCTCCCCTCAGCGATCCCCCTCCCTGGCGAAGGAGATGTGATTGGCGCGCATCAGGATGTCCACGCCGAGCTTGTCCACCACGGCATTGGCGCCACCCTTGTTGGCCAGCACCACCACGCCGATGTGCCGTTCGGGGGAGAGGCCCAGGTAGCTGCTGAACCCGCCCGTGCCGCCGTTGTGCCACAGGATGCGCGGCATGCCGAAGAGCAGCCCCGTAAAGGTGTCCAGGTGCCAGCCCAGGCACACGCCCATGGCACTGCCCGCGTAAGCGGCACGCTTGCGGAACGAGGCTTCCCAATCGATGCCCGGCACGGGGGAGGCGTCGATGGCCGCGTGCAGGAAGCGGGCCATGTCCGTGATGGTGCTGTGGAACGCGCCCGCGCCTTGCAACGCACCGAATTCCCAGGGGCAGGTTGGCCTGCCCTCCTCATCGTGTCCCTCCACGTACGCCGGAGGGTCCTCCCCGGGCCGTTCCGCGATGAAGGTGGAGTGCATGGCCAGGGGTCGTAGCAGGTGTTGCCGCACCAGGTCCTCGTATCCGGTATCCGAGGCCAGCTCCAGCAGGTGCCCCAGCAGGCCCATGCCCCAGTTGGAGTACTCGGCATCACCGCCGGGTGCGGACTTGCCCTCCTGCCGGGCGTAGTGGGCGAACACCGTGTCGCGGGTCAGCGCTGCGTAGGGGTCGCATGTATCCACGATGCTTTGCAGGAAGGTGGGCGAGAGGCGGGGCAGGCCGCTGGTGTGGCTGGCCAGGTGCGCCAGCGTGGTGCCATCGTCCTGTGAGGGACGGTGCTCCGGCGGGAGCAGGTCCGCGACATGATCGTCCCAAGTGAGCGTACCGGCGTGTACCAGGCTTTGTGCCGTGAGCGCGGTGAACAGCTTGGTCACCGAGCCGATCTCGTACACGGCATCGCGGCCGGGCAGGGGTTCCGCCGTGCCGTAGGTCTGGAAGTACCGCTGCCCGTCCTTCTCCACCACCACCGCGAGTGCGGGGATGCCCCCTTCCTCCACGGCCCTGCGGGCCACCTCATCCACCTGCGCCTGCAGGTCGTGGCTGTCCTCCAGGTGCCGGGCCTTGTACACCACGTAGGCCAGACCGCCCACCGCCAGCAGCACCAGCACCCCGAGGGCGATGCCCACGATCTTCAGCGCTTTCATGGGGCCGAAACTACCGGGAGGAAAGGCATGCCAGGGGGGCGATCACATGAATGGACGGGGGAATGGACTTTCGGTCCATGTCCATTGGTACGGAAGAAGAGTGAGGTTTCCTGAGCCTGCCCTAGTGGCCATCTGCGAGGCCTGGCGTGTACAAAAGGTTAATATGAAGTGAACATTGGTGGGTTAGGATGTCATCTGATGCTATTTTTCCACATCTTGTGAATATGTCAGTATATGTGGATACTTTCATAGCATGTATTGGACAAAGGTCATGGCGCTCTTGGCTTTGCTTGGTGGGATGGGTGCCGTTGTTTGCAAGGCCCAGAACCCCGATAGCAAGCGCATCGACCATTGGTACTTCGGCCAAGGTGCCGGGCTTAACTTCAGTGGAGGCGCCCCCGTGGCGGATACCAGCGGGGCCATGCACGTATGGAAGGGCAACACCACCATGAGCGATACGGCCGGCAACCTGCTCTTCTACAGCGATGGCCGCCATGTTTGGAATGCCCAGCATGACACCATGCCGAACGGTGACATCTGGGGCATACCACCTGGGGTCTTTCCCATGGATTGCGCCATTGCGGTGCCCAAACCGGGCGATGACAACATCTACTACATCTTCACCAGCGACGGCTACAAACTCACCCAGCAGAACGGGCTGCAGTACCACATCATAGACATGAGCCTGGATGGTGGACTGGGCGATGTAGTGCAGAAGAACATCCCGCTGTACAGCCCGGTGACCGAGCAGTTGGCCGCCGTGCGCCACGGCAATAACTGTGACTATTGGCTCATCACTCACGAAAAGGATACGGAGAACCACTTGGCCTTTCACATCAGTGGGCTGGGGGTGGATCACACGCCGGTGGTGTCGGCCAGCGGGGTAAGCAATCTCCCTTTCACCTGCTCTTTCTGTGAATACACAGGGGCCATTATACTCAAGGCCAGCCCACAGGGAGACAAACTATGTTCGATCATCCATAGACGCTGGCAGAATACCGGGTTGGGCGATCAAATCCAACTGAGCAGCTTTGACCACCTTACGGGGCAGGTAGCGAATTCGTTCCTGATTGAGTTGGATTCGACGTTCGGCGGTACATCTTTCTCGCCAAGTGGTGAGATACTTTATACGGAATATGGCTACAGTATAGCCAAGTTGGTCCAGTTCGATCTTTCCCAATTCGATTCGATACCAGTAAATGCCTCCAGAACGATCATTCGTTCCAGTTTGACCAAAGAGTTTTCTTCCGACCTAGCTATAGCGAACGATGGGAAGCTATATGGCTGCACACCATGGGCTTGGGTCTTGAACAAGGATAGTCTGGCGGTTATCCATCAGCCGGATGAATGGGGTCTGGGTTGTATGTTGGAAGAATGGGGGCAAGGATTGGCGGGTCGCTTACCAGACCAGCAGTTGCCCAGGTCTGTGGCTGATTACGCGGCCTCACATGCCCCTGAATATTGCTGGCTTGGGGTCGAAGATCCGGATGGTATAGCTGACCTGATCATATGGGCGGATGTTGACCTGTTGTGGATGCGCTTGGATAAGAGTGGCACCGCCACTGACCGAACATTTAGGCTCTATTCCACCATGGGAACTCTTTGTGCCCAAGGGAATGTTCGCCTCTCACCAGGATCAGCTGTCGCGATCACAATTAGCCACCTGCTTTCAGCCCCCTACCTGCTTGAACTCAGCGCACCAGGCGAACCCCGATTGGTGCGGCCTTTTGTCAAACCCCAATAAACCATTGGTCATGAAACTGAAGGACATACCGAGAATCGCTCTACTGCATTGTGCCGCATTCCTTGCGGGCACTTCACTAGTAGCACAGACTTGGATCACCGCTGGTGCAGCTGGTAGCCTTTATACCCAGCCGGATAACACTTCGCTGCTCAACAATGATTGGGTCCGCGCCATAGGCGTGGGCTACTTTACGCCTAACGGTATCGTTCCGGAGAGCTACCTGCATGTGAACACGCAGTTTAGCCTGCTTCCACAGAATGGCTCTATTGCGACAGTCGGCGAGACCTTCCGCACGACAGTGGGTGGTGGAGTGGCACAACGTTGGCGCATGGAGCGCGATAACAACGAGATCGGACGTTTCTGGCACCAGGGAACACATCGATCGCTCCATATCATGGCGCCTGAGCAGAGGGACGACGCACAGGACCGCTACAGTGGCGTTCTTATTCAGAACAACACGGAGGACGGTCTGTGGGTGATGAACGATGGGCCGCCAACCGGTGGACGGGCGTTTCCCAATGCGGTCCAATTGCTGGATGCAGTAGGCTTCGCAGCACTGGGAAGGCTGAATGATGCAACTGCTCCCGGTGCGGGCATGCCGCGCGGCCCATGGAGCCGCCTTCATTTTTTCCATGCGAATGCGGGAGGGAGCACCCCATGGTTCGCCCACCGTTCTCAAATGCGCAACGGCGTCACCTTCACGGGGAACAGCGACCATGCCTACATGGGCCAATGGTACGATCAAGGAACCAACGGCACGGGGGCCGAGGTGGACGACCGAACGAACTTGGTGATCGCCACGAGCGAGGATGAGTTGCCTTCCGGAAATGCGCACCATTGGGACCACATCAGTTTCCGGTTCATGGGGGACATGGCCGCCAGCCAAGGCTCCGCGAGCAGTGTGGATGGGATGGAGATGCTGCGTATCCGCCCTTATCATGATGCCAGTACAAGCACCTTCGAGGGGTTTGTCGGAGTGGGGGATTTCCTGGCAGCGGCCACCGGGCCGGAGGAGCGGTTGGATGTGCTGGACCGCACGGTTAGGATCCGTGACCTCCCGACGGATTACGAGGATGTGAGCAAAGTGATGGACAAGGTCGTTGTAGTGGACAGCGATGGCCGGTTGCATTGGCGTCCCATGACGGACCTGACGGCTCAATCTGATGTTCTGGAGCTGTACGCCATGGTCCAGGAATTGTCCCGACAGATCGAGGAGTTGGAGGCAGCGCTAGCATCCAGGTCCCAAGGAACGCCGCAAACCAAGGCAGGATCGTGATCAAGCTGACCCTCCCTACTGGCGCAAGTGTTCGGCAGGCGCAGCAGCGCGCAGCCTGACGGCCACTTGGGCCAGTTCTCCCGAAGCCCGAACTCGCCTCTGGGACGGGTCTTTCCTCATCAATGAATGAGGACGTATTCACGGGGTGTATACGCGAGGCCTGGTCTCACCGGAGGCGACGAACCTGAAGCGAGATCACCACGGTATTCAATGATGCACCATCCGTAGATCGAGCCGTCGAAATAGGAACTGTTCGGCGTATCTTCATCCGTGATCAATTCCTTAAGCCATGAACCGCTCGTTCGTATTTAGGATACTCCTTTTCCTGTTCATCCATGGCTTGTGTTGGACGGGTGCACGGGCGCAGTTCATTCCCGATCCTGGTATGCGGAACTGGCTGAACGGACTTGCGCCTGGTTGTGTGGACGGAAACGGGATCCTGGACCCGCAGCATCCCGACCTGTTGCTCGTGGAGGATGCGTCCATCTTCGTCAATTGGCAGGACTTGACGGGTATCCAGTATCTGACCAACCTGCGCAGGTTGGTCATGAGCCACGGAACGTTTCCCTTTCTCCCGGCATTCCCCGATTCCTTGGAAGTGCTTGAGATGTTCACGGTCCCCTATGCGACGCTGCCACCCTTGCCCCCGAAACTGAGGGTACTCCGTGCTTCCACGGGCTACTCGTTCCAGGGTTTCCAGCACCCGTTCCCGGAGACCTTGGATACGTTGGACCTGAGCACCCTAAGCCCCATGAATTCCCTGCAAGGGCTCAACGAAGGGCTCAGGTTCCTCCGCTTGTCGTGCGATTCCGTGAACGGGCTGGGTCCCTTGCCAAGTACCCTACAGGACCTTCTGCTGTCCACCGCTCAGTTGGAATGTCTGCCCCCGTTGCCGATCGGGCTCCAAACGTTCCTTGGTGGGGTGCCGAACGTGCCCTGCCTGCCGAACATGCCGGCCGCATGTACGTTCTCACCCTTCGTGCCCACGTCGGTATGTACGATCGTTGACCCCTGTGCTTCTGCCTTTGGGGCCATTACGGGAGCGATCCATGTTGATTGGAACGGGAACGGTGTTCAGGACGATCCCCTGTTCCAGGTGCCGGTGGGTCATGTTGCAGCCCAGCCTGGCGCTACGGTGTCCGGCCTGGATGCCAATGGACGATTCTACCTGGGGGTCGACGTCGGAACGTACCAAGTGCTGCCCACGGTGAACCTGCAACATATGGGCTCGGTTTCACCGGCCAGCCATGTGACTTCCGTCAATACGGCGTTGGCGGTGGACAGCCTGAACGACTTCCTGGTGACGTTGCTGCCGAACGTCACCGACCTCCAGGTGGAGGCCTATGTCTCCTTGTCCAGGCCCGGGTTCAATACCAGCATTTCCTTCGTTGCACGAAACGTGGGTTCGCTGCCGGTGTCGGGATCGCTTCAGTTCGCGTTCGATCCGATCCAGGACTATCAATGGTCCGTGCCAGCGGCGGACCTGGTCCAAGGGAGCTCGGCGGTCTGGGACTTCACCGGGCTGCAGCCCGGGCATGCCGACACGTGGGCTTGTGTGTTGAGCACACCTGCGACCGTGGCACCTGGTACACCGATCCAGTTCATGGCAGAGCTGGTCACCAACGACCCGGATGCCACACCACAGGACAATGTCCGCACGATCACGGACGTGGTCGTTGCGGCCATTGATCCCAATGACAAGCGCGTGAACCCGGATACGATCTCGCCCGCCGAGGTCCTTGCCGGTGTGCCGTTGACCTACACGATCCGGTACCAGAACACGGGGACGACCGCTGCGGAACGGGTGGTGATCACGGACACCCTGCCGCCCGGATTGGACGTACAGACCTTCCAATACATCATGGCCAGTCATCCATGCACCTGGTCCATCCAGGACGGGGTGCTCCATTTCGTTCATGAGAACATCATGCTTCCGGACAGCACGTCCGATCCGGAGGGGTCACAGGGCTTCGTGCAGTTCAGGATCTCACCCGTTCCGGGCTTGATGCTCGGTGATGAGGTGCACAACGTGGCCAACATCTACTTCGACTTCAACGAACCGGTGATCACTGAGCCCGCCGTGCTGGTGGTGACCGAAGCGCTCGGGGTGGAGGACAAGGAGCGGGAGCAGCTCCTGATCACCCCCAATCCGGTGCGTGATCGCCTGATGCTGCATGGAGCTTTCGGCGCGTGGCTGCAGGTGGACGTTCTCGATGGCCTTGGTCGCCGGGTGACCGGTCTGGTCGGTGATGTGCGGAGCGGATTGGATGTGAGCACCTTGGCCCCGGGGGTGTACCAACTTCTGGCCACCACCAAGGATGGGCGCAGGATGGTGGCAACGTTCATTCGGGAGTGACCGGAGAATCTCGTGACTGCCTTTCGCGATGCCGGGTCAAGCCCGGCATGACAACGAGATCAATTGAAAGGGGGCGGCCTGCTTCGGTGGGCCGCCTCTTCTATTGGTGGGTCAGTGAGCCACCAACGCGAAAAACCCCGGCCGATCCCGGGTCAAGCCCGGAATGACAAATGCAGTGCGGGTCGATGGATCGGAACGCGAAAAACCCCGGCCGAGGCTGCCGGGGTTTTCGCGAAGTGTGGGGCTGGTCTCCTGATGGGTGGAGCGTGGCGGTGCGCTCCGTCCCGAAGGGATCAGGCCGCGCGGCCCATGGCCGGGTCGCTCTGCATGCCTTCACCGGCGGTGCCGATGGCCAGCAGGCGGAAGTAGTACGACTTGTGGCTTTCGAGGCCCTGCACCGTGTGGAAGTTCTTGCTGGTCATCAGCAGTTCCTGCCACGTGGCCTCGTCCTGCGGGTCGCCCGAGGTCATGAACAC
>Ga0116163_1002025_pt1 | contig 12127 bp, 10 predicted proteins | sample AD_UKC107_MetaG_FD_89889 | JGI IMG/M metagenome (GOLD analysis project Ga0116163, IMG submission 89889) | Active sludge microbial communities of municipal wastewater-treating anaerobic digesters from Hong Kong - AD_UKC107_MetaG | ecosystem: Engineered > Bioreactor > Anaerobic > Digestate...
GACTGAGGGGCTGCAAGCCGTGCCCGCCACCGACTTGACGAAAACCGACGCTTTGGGATACGCCTACTCGACGAGCGGGCCGACCTCGGGAGATCTTTCGCCGCAGGGGCCAAAACTCGAAACTGCGGGCTACTCGTACACGGCTGAGGGTCTGGCCTCATCCTATCTATCCTCTCCGTGGATTTCGCCGGGACCCGCGGGGTACACTTATTCGGCCAGCGGCCACGACTTTGCATATCTCTCGTCCCCCTGGACCTCGCCCGGGAGCGCAGGATACGCCTCTTGCGACGGGGGTCCCTTCTCGGCCCCGACCTCGCCCGCGGGAGGATCGTCCACCCTCGCGGGTTCCGCCGACCCCATCGGATACGGGAGCGCCGACCCCAGATCGTCCTCGGAGGCTTCGCCAAAGGTGGCCGAGTCGAAAGCCTCTGCCGAATATTCAAGCCTCCGCGGCCGCTCCGAAGTCTCGCCGGGTTACGCAGAGGCGTCGGCTCCTGCTGGCAGCCTGAGCCTAGACAGCCCCTCGCAATCCAAGTCGCCATCCAGGAACATCAAGCTGGTGATAGGCGACCCGAGCACCCTGGAGGTCGACCGCCCACCGAGGATAATTGACGTGGGAGCGTTCCCCCCGGAGCCGACCGCCTGGTCGCCGGTGGTGGTGGCGGTCCACGCCTCCGACGACTTTGGGATCAAGTCAGTGGATATGCTCTGGGACACCCCCACCACCACGGTGACCAGGCTGGATCTGGTCGACATCACCAAGATCAACACCCAGAGGATGGAGATCGAGGATGGCGACCTCAAAGAGGGGTACTGGAGCTACGAGATCCCCGGCCAGCCCGCGGGGACCTACATGGCGGTCTTCATCAAGGTGAGCGACGGGGAGAGATGGGCCGAAGACGGCCCCTACATCCTCTTCTGGTCAGAAACTGCCCCCAAAGATACAGCCGAGCCCGCCGCCCAGGAGACAACGTCAAACGATGGTGGAAAAGGAAAGACCGTCGAGACCAAGAAGAACGGGATGCTCTTCGTCGAGTCCACCACCGTCATCGGCAAGGGTGACGTCTCCATCAAGAACGAGGTCCGAGAGGCCACCGCCCGGTACAAGGAGGAGCTGAAGGGCAGTGGGTCGATAGAGATGCAGTCCGAGAAGACCGTGAACAAGGGAAACCCCATCGTCAACATAACCGATTCCAGACTTCTTGTATTCGACCAGGGTTACCTCAAAGGGTTCAAGGTCATGCAATCTCCGGGATTCCACGGCGGCATGGGCGCCAGCGTCACCGAGCAGTTCAACGCGACGACCTTAGAGAAAAGCGAGTCAGGGACTATATCGTCGGTCAGCAGGTCGGAGAACACCCTCCTCTTCAACACCCAGCAGGCCTTCGAGGGGATATGGGGAACCAAGACCGAGTACTCGAACTTCAACAAGAAGATAAAGGCGGACCAGAAGCTGAATGGAACCTTCGAGACCCAGAAGAAGATTACCTTCGAGGACTAAGACATTTCCGGCCCTTTAAACTCCCGGTCCGATTTAAAAGAATGAGCTACTCTGTTACATGCCAGACTCCACAAGGATTATTAATCATAATGATAACTGGATTGTAAGATAGACGCCGATGGATCGGCCAGGATAGGATATGCAGCGTGTTGCCGCCAATTCCTGGACAAAGATCAAGGTTCATCAGCACATCGGCCAAAGCCGGATTATGTATCTGAAACCTTTTGCCGATGAACTGAACTATTATTTCGAAAATGGAGGTAGGATTTAAATGAGCGAAGAATCTTCGGAAGGGCGGAGCAGCCAAGAGCTGGACGACCTGAAAATCCTGCGGGAATATAAGGGATGGTTCCTCGGGATGGGCATAGCCTTGATAATCCTGGGCATCGCAGCCATCAGCTTGCCCATGTTTGTGGCCTTCGCCATCGACGTGATCGTGGGCGCGATTCTGGTGATCGGCGGCGTGGTCCACGTCGGCCACGCTTTTATGTCTCGAAAGTGGAAGGGATTTCTTCTGGGGCTGTTGGTGGGGGTTCTCTATCTCGTCGCGGGCGTCATAATGCTCGTCCACCCGCTAGAGGGCGTGCTCACCCTGACGCTATTGCTGGCGGCGTTCTTCATAGTCGACGGCCTCTTCAATATCGGCTTGGCGTTGAAACTGAAACCGATATACGGCTGGTTTTGGCCGCTTTTTAACGGCGTACTGTCCTTGGCTATTGCCGGCATGATCTGGTCTGAATGGCCCAGCTCTGCGGCATGGGCGATCGGCCTTCTGGTCGGGATCGAAATAATATTCAGCGGCGTCATAATGGTGGGCTTCGCTCTGAAAGCGCCCGATCTCTGAGCAAAGTGCGGCCATCAGCCGAGAAGGATAAGAGACGAACGGCTTTGCCGAAGGAGCCTCAAAGCGGGGCGGTTCGAATTAAAATTGGCCTGGGATGATCAGGGCCTTCCGGCCCTGATGGCCCCTTTCCAGATCTCGTCCGCCCTGTCCACCACCGCCACGATCTGGTCGTGGATCTCGAGACGGTGCTTGATATCTCCGGCCTTGAGGCCACAGTCTACGGAGAGCCTCATCGTCTCCCGGCTCTCGGCCCGGAGCTCCTCGGACTTTTGCCACATCTCCTCGGCGGCCGACGGGTCATCCGACCGGAGGTCGATCGATCGGCTCCGAAGATCGTCGGACCGCCTCAGAAGCTCTGTCGCCTCCTTTTTGAGCCGTTCCGACTCATTCTGGAGCCTCCTCATGTCCTTCTCCATCTCCTCGAAGCTCTTCTCCACAAACTCCTCGTCCATGCCGAACATCAATAAAAACCTCCTAAATCATATCCAAAAAGATCTCGTGGAACCTGAGGTCTTCGGTAAGCTCGGGGTGGAAGGCGAGTCCCATCAGGTTATCCTGCCTCGCGGCCACAGCCATCTCGTCGATTTTGGCCAGGACTTCGACGTGATCTTCCCAGCCAACTATCGCCGGTGCCCTGATGAAGACGGCGTGGTAGGGCGAGCCAAACCCCTCGACGTCCAGATCCGCCTCGAAGGACTCCTTCTGGGACCCGAAGGCGTTCCTGGCGACCCTGACGTGCAGGAGGCCGAGGGGAAGAAACCTCGTCTCCTCGACGATCTCTTTGGATATGACGATCAGCCCAGCGCAGGTGGCCATGATGGGGACGCCGGATTCGGCGGCAGCCCGGATCTCGTCGCCGACGCCGGTCTTTGCGAGGTGCCTCGCGATGGTGGTGCTCTCCCCGCCGGGGAGGATTATGCCGTCGCAGTCGGGGATGATCCCCCCCTTGCGGACCTCCACCACTGATCCCTCGCCCCCCAGGGCCCGCTCCATCGCCGTCACGTGCTCAGAGACGTCACCCTGGAAGGCGACGACGCCTATCCTCGATCTACCAACCCCTGGTCTGAAGGATCTCGCCCTCTTGGAGCGTTCCAGCATCGATCCCCTTCATGGGGTCGCCGAGGCCCGTGGAGATCTCGACGAGCTTTTCAGGGTTGTCGTAGTTGTTGACCGCCTCCACGATCGCCGAGGCCATAAGCTCCGGATTTTGGGATTTGAATATCCCGGACCCTACGAAGATCCCGTCCGCCCCCATCTGCATCATCAGGGACGCGTCGGCAGGGGTGGCGATCCCTCCGGCGGCGAAGTTGACGACTGGAAGCCTCTGCATATCCTTGCACTCGACGACCAGCTCATAATCCGCCTCGATCTCCCGGGCGACCTTCATCAGCTCTTCGTGGTTCATGCCCTTGAGGCTCCTGATCTGGCCCATTATCATCCTCATGTGGCGGACCGCCTCCCGGACGTCGCCGGTACCGGCCTCGCCCTTGGTCCTGATCATGGCAGCCCCCTCCTTCGTCCTTCGCAGGGCCTCCCCAAGGTTCCTCGCGCCGCAGACGAAGGGGACTGTGAACTTGGCCTTGTCAACGTGAAACTCGTCGGCGGGGGTCAAAACCTCCGACTCGTCGATCATGTCGACCCCGATCGCCTCCAGGATCTGAGCCTCCGCGAAGTGGCCGATCCTGACCTTGGCCATGACCGGTATCGTGACCGAATCGATAATCTCCATGATGATCTTCGGGTCTGCCATCCTGGCGACCCCGCCCATCTTCCTTATGTCGGCCGGCACCGCCTGGAGGGCCATCACCGCCACGGCCCCAGCCTCCTCTGCGATCACGGCCTGCTCAGAAGTGGTGACGTCCATGATGACGCCCCCCTTCTGCATCTTGGCAAAGCCGCGTTTGAGCAGCTCCGTGCCGAAACGTAGTTCTTCAAGTTGCATGATTGTCAGATGCCCCGATCTTTTTTAAGCCGCTTACAAGTGAGGGCCGAATAAATAAACTTTGCTCCCAACGCCGCCCTCCGCCATCGGAGAAACGGTATCGGAAGAAGAGGTAGACGGACCATAACTCCCGCGGCGAGGAGTTATGGCGCCGATCGGCCGTAGCACCCAAAGGGGAGCTGTAGCTTCCATCGTCGACAGACGGACTATTCCACGTAGATCTCGTACATGTAGACGTCCTTCTCCCCCGTCCGGTCGTCCACCCAGACGACCTTGGCGTTTCCTGTCCGGGGGTCGGTCTGATCGCCAGGACCGGTGAAGATCTCCATCTCCTTTCCGGTCGAGAGGTCTTTTGCGCGGACGTCCCAGTCGCCGTTCCTGTCGTCCATCCAGACCAGGATCCCGTCCCTGAGGTGGGGCCTCTCCTGGTCCGAGGGGTCGGAGGTGAGCTGGGTGACCTTTCCTGTGGCGAGATCGCTGGAGTAGAGGTCCCAGTTACCGTTCCTGTTGTCCTGCCAGACGACGAGTCTCCCGTCGGTGGTGGGATGGGTCTGGTCGCCGGGGCCTGAGAAGACCGGCTTTCGGGTCTGGCCCGACCAGATGTAGACGTCCCAGTCGCCGTTCTGGTCGTCCTGGTAGACGGCCACGGTCCCGCTGGCGTCGGGGTTCATCTGGTTGCCCCTCGGCGGGATCGCCTCCCTCGCCTCGGTGCTGTATAGGGGCTTCTTCTGGACGTCCCACCCGAAGGCGGCTATGGGAAGATCTCCCCAGGCCAGGATCTCCCCACTGATGGAAGGCTTCGATGGCACGGATAGCCCCCTCACCAGCTGGGTCCTGTTGACGGTGGGGATGTCCAGGGTCCTGATGGCCCAGGCTTCGAACTCCTCCTCGAGGTGCATCCATACCGCGACGTCGTTTTTGATGTCCGGGTACATGTCGAACTCGGACCCTGCGGCTAGAGGCCACTCGACGTTCTCGATCAGGTTGTAGAGGTATATGTCGGGGTTTCCGGTCCTGTTGTCCATCCAGACCACCCAATCGCCACTGACGGCAGGGCTCGTCTGATCGCCCGGAGCCTGGCAGATCACGCTCATCTGGTCGGAGCCCAGGTTCTGGAACCCAAACTTTCCGCTGGGATAGATCAGCCAGGCCAGCCTCGAATCGAAGTCGAGATCGATCTCTCCTGAGCCGAAGGCCACCTCCTTGTCCTTCCAGGTGTTTGGATCGAAGCTGTGGATCGACCAGCCCTCTTCGGTCGGCTCCTGGTAGACCACGCGCTTTCCGTAGACCTTCGGCTGTACTTGGTCACCGGGCCTAGCATAGGCTCGGCCCCACTTTTTGTCCCAGAAGTAGTAGCTTACGTCTCCGGTCGTCGAGTCCTCCCAGACGATCGTGTTGCCGCTGACGTGAGGACTGACCTGGTCGCCCTCCTCGGTGAGCTTCGTCTCCTGGCCGGTGGCGAGGTCGAGGGCGTAGACGTCCCAGTTCCCGTTCCGGTCGTCCTGCCAGACCAGGAGGTCGCCGCTGATGATCGGATACATCTGATCCCCAGGCTTATGCGAAGGCGGCTTGATCGATCCCTCGTCCAGGTCCTTGACCACCACGTCCCAATCCCCGGAGGAGTTGTCCATCCAGGCGACCCGCCTTCCATAAACCGAGGGGTTCGTCTGGCCGCCCCGCCCCTCGGCGACGATCGTCTCGACGCCGGTGGAGAGGTCCAGAGCCCGAACGTCCCAGTCACCTTTCCGGTCGTCGGTCCAGACCAGAAGGTCCTCGCCGACGTCGGGACTCCTCTGGTCACCAGGGGCCCGGACCAGAGGCCGCTCGAACCGGCTATAGAAGTCGAAGCCGAAGATGTCCCAATCTCCGCCCCGGTTATCGGACCAGACGATGAGGCTTGCGTTGGTGGCGAGGTCCGCCTTCTCCAGGAGCAGGATCGGATCGTCTTCCACCGATCTGGTCATGATCTTGGGCGAGCCCTGGCTGTAGTCCATCCAGACGATACGCCCATCGCTCAAGAACGAAGAACCTCCGGCGACGTTCACGTAGAAGGGGAAGCCGACCCCGTCGTTCGGCTTCTGGTGCAGCGGTCCGGTGACGGCGGGGATCTCCCTCTCCAGCTCCAGGTCGTAGAGGTAGATGTCGTAATCGCCGTTACGATTGTCAAGCCATGCGACGCGACCTTCGGAGATGACGGGCTGAACTTGGCTACCGGTGTTGGTGGTGATCACTGTCTCCTCGCCGGTTTTGAGGTTTTTGGCCCTTATATCCCAGTTCTCGTTCCGATCATCCATCCATACGACCACATCGCCGCCGATCCATGGTGCCTCCTGCTTTCCGGGGTCGGTCGTCACCTGGGTCTCGGCCTTGCTGGTCAGGTTGTAGACGAATACGTCCCAGTTCCCCGCCCGGTTGTCCATCCAGGCCAAAAGCTCGCCATCGATCATGGGCGTCGCCTTCTTCGAGGGGGTCGTGGTTATCTGCTGTTCTGACCCGGTGGCGACATCGTAGAGATATATCTGGTCTTCGCCGGTCCGATTGTCGATCCAAATCACCTTTCCGTCGCCCACCATCGCGTACCTCTGCTCGGAGGGGTCGGCCGTGACCGTCGTCTCCTTCTTCGTCGAGAGGTCGTAGAGGAAGAGGTCGAGGTTTCCATTTCTCTTGTCAGTGTAGAGGACGAGGTCGCCGCTGATGCTGGGTCGGCTCTTCTCGTCATCGGAGTCGGTGATCCGAGCCTCCTGGTCGGTGGACAGGTCCATCATGTAGACGTTGTACTTCCCGGTCCGGTCGTCGGTCCAGACGACCCTGTCCCCGTCGATCCAGGGGTTGGTGTGGTTGTAAGGTCCCGAAGCGATCTGGTCGTCGGCCAGAAGGCCGAAGTCGTAGATGTAGACGTCAGAGTCGCCGGCCCGATAGTCGGTCCAGACGACGCCCGCCTCGCCGACGGCAGGCTCCATCTTAAGGGAACCAGGGCTTGTGGCCGTCTCCTCGCCGGTGGCGACGTCGTAGATGTAGACTTCCGCCACACCGCTCCTGTGATCCTGCCAGGCGACGAGGTCGCCTTTGACCGAGGGGGCGGTCTGAAGCCCCGACCTCTCGATCACCGTCTCCTTCTTCGTCGATAGGTCGTATAGGACTATATCGTAGTCACCGGTCCTGTTGTCGGACCAGACCACGAGGTCACCGTCGACGGCGGGGAAGACCTGGTCCCCCGGAGCCGTGGTGATGGGGCTCTCGCGGCCCGTTCCCAAATCGTAGGAGTAGATGTCGGAGTTTCCGTTCCTGTCGTCCACCCAGACTACAAGGTCGCCACTGATCTGGGGCTGGATCTGGTCTTTTGAGTTCGAGGTGATCCGGCGCTCCTGGCCCGTTCCCAGATCGTGGAGATATATGTTCCAATCCCCATCCCGGTCGTCCATCCAGACCACTCGGTCGCCGTCAATGTCCGGGAGAAACGAGCTCCCGGCGGCGGTGGTGATCGGCATCTCCTCTCTTGTCGCAAAGTCGTACATGTATATGTCCGACTCCCCGGTCCTCATGTCCTGCCAGACGATCCGGTCGCCACTGACCGCAGGATGGTCCTGGAAGCCGGGATAGAAGGATACGCCCCTCTCGGTCCCGGTCTCCAGGTCGTACATGAATATATCGAAGTTGCCACTTCTGTTGTCCGCCCAGGCCACAATGTGGCCGTCGATGGCAGGCTGTTCCTGCAGGCCGCCCCAAGTGCTGATGGGACGCTCTTTTCCCCCACTCAATCCTGAAGCGACGCCCGCCAGAAGCAGCGCCGCCGTCAATAAAACGATGATTCGCCTCGACATCTTAGCACTCATCCTGTCGAAGTTAAGCTGATGATCTCAACCCGGGCAAGGTGGGCGGCGAATATATAAGGTCTTACCCTGCAAGCCCCGAGAATTCACCCTTTGAGGAAGATTTGGGAGACGTGTGTGGACAAATAGGAGAAGAGGGAAGAATGTGTAGATGCCGAAAAAAGAGGGCGACTACTTCCCCCGAACGACGATGGTGAGGACGTCCTCGTCGGCGAGGACGTGGTCGAGGCCCACCGACTGGCCCGGGAACTTGGCGCTCTTTCCCCAGACCTTGGCGTACCGGAAGAGCCGCACGAAGTCTCGATGGAGGTGCTCGCAGACCGTCCGGACGGTGGAGTCCTCCAGGATCACCAGGGGATCTTTCATGTCCGCCTTCCCCCGCTGGGGCTTTAGGTATACCCTGATGAAGCCGAGTGTTTCGTATATCAGCTCTTTAAGCTCCTCGACGCCGACGTCCTTCTCGACGGAGAGGGGTATGAAGTCGCGGCCGATCGTCCTCTTTATCTCCTCCCGGACGTCGTCGTACTCGAGATCGATCTTGTTGATGACCGCCAGCTGGGGGACGTAGATCCTGTTTCCGGCGAGGAAGTCGACGAGGGTCTCGGTGTCGATGTCCTCCCTGATGGTCACGATCCCGTTGACGATCCCGTAGGCCCGGAGGATCTCAGCGATCTCGATGTTGGTCATCTTGGTGAGGTTGACTGTATTTCGAATGATGATGCCGCCCTTCTCCGAGGGGTTGAGGGTGATGTCGGGGGGGTCCTTGTCGAGCCTGATCCCGGCATCGTAGAGCTCCCGCTCGAGGACGTCGAGGCGAAAGTTGTAGACGTCTCCCATCAGAAGGATTATGTCTGCGGCCCTCGCCGCGGTGATAACCTCTCTGCCCCGGCCCTTCCCCCGAGAGGCGCCCTTGATTATGCCGGGCATGTCCAGGATCTGGATCTTGGCGCCCTTGTAGTCCATGACCCCCGGGATCACCTCCAGAGTCGTGAACTGATAGGAAGCCACCTCGGCGTAGCTTCCCGTGAGCCGGTTCAGGAGGCTCGACTTTCCGACGGAGGGGTAGCCAACGAGAGCGACGGTGGCGTCGCCCGACTTCTTGACGTAGTAGCCCTTGCTGCCGCCGGCACCCTTCATCTTCTGCAGCTCTTGCTGCGCCTTCAGCTTCGCTATCTTGGCCTTGAGCTTTCCTATGTGGTGCTCTGTCGCCTTGTTCTTCTGGGTGCTGAAGATCTCTTCTTCTATCGCCTGGATCTGTTCGTCGATCGTCGCCATCTACAACCTGCCTTCAAACGGCCCCGGGGACGCTTAGTCGCCGCCGGGAAGACGCATTTCTCAGCCCCCTGGGGGCCGCTTACATATTAATGGTTTGGGTTCGTCGTCGATGGGTCGGTGAAAATGGGTCGGCGGCGAGGGGCATCTTCCCCCACCAAAGCGACTACCAAAAGTATAAATATCGCCCCCCCATGACTATCCCCGATCCGGGGTATAGTATGAAGTGGCAAGGAAGTTCAAAGAGGAAATTCACCGGCGGAAGGCTGATCTCAAACCGGGGAAAGCGCAAGTACGAGCTGGGCAGAGAGGCCGGGGAGCCTAACGTCGAGACCACCAGAAAGAAGGAGATCAGGACTATGGGCGGCAACTCCAAGATCAGGCTCCTGCGGTGCGACATCGCCTGCGTCGCCGATCCCAAGACTGGAAAGTCCAAGACAGCGAAGATCGAGAGCGTGAAGGACAACACCGCCAACCTGAACTACGTCAGGAGAAACATAATCACCAAGGGCGCCATCATCAAGACCGAGCTGGGAGAGGCACGGGTCACCAGCAGGCCGGGGCAGGCCGGGGTCGTGAACGCGATTCTGGTCGCATAGCTATCCGAAACCATCCATCCAACCTCTTTTGATGTACCTGATATTCAGGTGTGCCGGGTGTGGACGCCACCTCTATGCCGAGGAGGGCGTCGCCACCAGGACCTGTCCCTGCGGGAAGCGGATCAAGCTCAATAAGGTCAAAGTCATCTTTAGGGCAGAGGATGAGAGGGAGGCCGGGGAGATGGTGAGGGCCCTCCAGATGGAAGGGCGCGATATGACCGGCTTTTCTCCCGCGGGCTGATCAAACGCATCCAAATAAGATCGTTCTCTTCAGGTTCCCGATTATTCTCCCGGAATTTTCCCGTGCCCTTTTCCTCCATCTGGCCGTTTTCAATAAGTTTATAAACCTCCGGGGCGACGCCCCTCCTGGGGTGATAGATTGCCGAAAGGGCACATTATCGTAAATACCATGATGGTGATCGCCGTCGCCATGACGGTCTTTGGACCCTTGGCCGCAGCAACCGTCTGGAGCCCAGCCATACACGGCCTTGAACACGGCTCTGTATCGTGGCCTTTCCAGGACGCGGGCGCCGGTGAAGGTATTGTGCAGCTGGGCGGCGCCTCCGGCCAGGCGAGCCTACAGAAACAAACAGTGGAGACGGTGGATCTTGGAGGCAACGGCAGCCAGTTGACCTTGCAGGAACAGACCGCGGCCACGGTGAAGCTCGGAAGCGGCAGCCAATCGAGCACACAAGCGCCCGTCGCGGGTGCTGTGCAACTGAGCGGTTATCATGATAACATGGGAAGTTATACTAACATATTCTACCCGTCCATAATGCTCGGCGGCACGTTCGGCTCCAGTGGCGGTGGCGGCTGCTGTGGCAGATGATCCCTCGCGATAGAGCGAGAGCGACCATATACCCAATATTTCCTTCACCGTCACATCCAATCGTAGTGGGCGAGGACCTCGGGACGAAAGTCGTAGAGGAGGCTGTTTTCGACGTAGCCGAAGAATAGGCAGCCTTCACAATTCCGGACGATCTCCTCGCGCCTCTTTTTCGAGGATTCCCAGACCCTGGCGAGGCCCTGAGAAACGTGGCCGAGGGGCTCCTTGTGGACCCTGCAGATCTGGACGGTCCCATCGGAGGAGACGGAAAGGACGATCTCTGGAGCGTGGCACCTGAAGTCTGGCTTCTGGTCCCGGACCATCTTGAGGTAGGTGAGGGAGTTTATGATCGGCTGCCCTTTCCTCTTCATCTCGATCAACCGGTCGACCGACCGCCTGTACTCGGGAAGGTCGGCTTCCCTGATCCCCATATCCTCCCAGACGCCCCCTTCGACCTCCGGGGTCTCGTGGAGCGGCTCAAAGGATACGAGGGCTCCCAGATCCTCGGCGAGACCGACGAGGTCCTCAAGCTCGGCGAGGTTTTTTTGGCTGATGACGCAGTTCATAAGGACCGTGTGGCCCGCCTCCTGGGCGGCCCTGATACCCTCAAGGACCGGCTCGATTGAAGCGCCCCGAATCTCCTCGTAGGTCTCGATCCCATCCACGGAGACGGAGAGGTAGTCGAGGTCGCAAAGCTCGTGGACCCTTTTGGAGAGGAGCTGACCGTTGGTGATGAGAGATGTCATGATCCCCAGGGACTTGGCGTGACGGAGGATCGCGGGAAGGTCGCGCCTCAGGAGAGGTTCTGCGGTCCAGGCGTTGTAGACCCCGATCCCGAAGGATTTTGCGTCCTCCAGCATGGCGAAGATCGCCTCGGTCGTCATCTCCGGGCCGGGAGCCCGCCAGTACTCGCAAAAGGGGCACCGGAGGTTGCAGCGGGCGTTGATGCCGTGGGAGAGTACGAAGGGCCTCTTTCTGACCCTCATCTGGACCAGGGCCTTGAGGGCGGTTTTGGGGTGGAAGGTGGCCATATCTGCCTGAGAACTTATTCAGCGGATCGCTTTTCACTTCAAAAGCCTCGGGGGGACGATCTGTCCCGAGAGGAAGACGCTCCGATCCTCACCCCGGCGGATCAGCTCCGCTTTGCCATCGTTCACCAGGACCTCGGGGCACCGGGGCTGGCCGTTGTAGACCGAGGCCATGGAAAACCCGTAAGCTCCGGCGTCCAGCATCGCTACGATGTCGCCTCTCTCGACCTTGGGGAGGGTTCGGTCCTTTGCCAAAACGTCGCCGCTTTCGCAGATGGGGCCAAC
>Ga0116163_1002030_pt1 | contig 12095 bp, 15 predicted proteins | sample AD_UKC107_MetaG_FD_89889 | JGI IMG/M metagenome (GOLD analysis project Ga0116163, IMG submission 89889) | Active sludge microbial communities of municipal wastewater-treating anaerobic digesters from Hong Kong - AD_UKC107_MetaG | ecosystem: Engineered > Bioreactor > Anaerobic > Digestate...
GCGAGATCGCAGGCGGCAATTGCGATCTCTCCCAGGATCCAGAGAACGAAGGAAGCCCACCTGGAATACTCCGATCGACAGGCCTGCGCCAGGTCCTTCCCTGTGACGATTCCCAGCCGTGCGGACAGGGTTTGAAGGAGGATCGCCATCATGTTGGACATCAGGATCACCCAGATCAGGGCGTACCCGAAGCGGGATCCGCCCTCCAGATCGGTGGCCCAGTTTCCCGGATCCATGTACCCGACGCTGATAAGGTACGCCGGCCCCGCAAAGGCAAAGATCCGTTTCCAAACTGAAAGATTCTGGGTCTTCACGCTCCCATGAACCTCTTCAAGGGATGTATCCCCGGAGGAATGCAGAAGGATCTTTCTTTCTTCTTCAGTCGATGTCATCGTCAAAGATTACGCCGTTTCTTTGAATTTACCGATTCTTTCTCCATTATTACAACGGTCAGAACCCTTTTTCGATTCCTCACCATCACATTTAGTTTATCTGCCAGGTCCATTAAGAGGGCTTCGACCCCGTCTTTTTCCTCGAGTTGCGAGGATGATCCTTCCAGTTCCACCACTTCAATTTTTCCGGATCATGATTCGTATGGGAGGCATAGTATACGACACATCGAAAGACATAGAGCTGACATCGATCGATCCTGACCCTCCGCAGGGTACAGAGATCCTCATAAAGAGATTCCGGACTGGCGTTTTTCAGTTGTTCGATCCTGTAGATCCCGAGATCGTGGAAATCTTTTTCGGTCGCAGGTCCTACCCCCGGAATAACCTGAAGACTTTCCTGAACCTTATTGTTATTTTTCATTTCCCCGGATTTTTCTGGCGGTACAGGCTTCCCTGAATATAGGTTTCCGCAACTTTCCGCAGATCGGAAAAGAAGAAGGCCCCCCAGGCTGAAAGACCTTTGAAGTAATGGGCCTGGTTCGTCGCCAGGTCAACAACCACCGGAAACTCGAAGAGGGAAAAATGCTTCTGGGGTGATTTCGAAACGGACTCCACCAGATCTGACGCCGGGGACTCTCCCACGAGAACGGGAATGACCATGAACCCGAACTGCAATCCACGGGGCAGGGGGACCCAATTCATCTTCTTCGCATACTCAAAGCCTGCATCAAAGAGAACCTTCATGTCGGGCAGGGATGCCTGGTCGATATGACGGACCACGATGTGCTGGGAAAGAAGAACGATACCTTTCCAGGAAAAGTAGGTCCGGGATGCAGCAACCGCAGCCCTTCGCCCATCCGAGAGTGTTACGTTGCGCGCCACCTTGAACGGCCCGTTTCTCAGCGCTATAGCGATCTGGTTTACCACCTGGGCTGGATGAGTCATCCCGTTCCGCAATTTACGAACTCGATTTCTCTGTCTTTCCAACGCGAAATAAGAAGATGAACGGGATCACGCAGAAAATGATAATTTCCGCATAGAGAATGTAGGAAACCAGGTTGAGCCACCCGCTCTCTTCCAGACGGGCGTACAGGGGGGTTCGAGGTGCGACAAATGCAGCGGCAAGCATGGAAAGATATGTGAAAATCAGAACCCATACCAACGAAAAAATAGACAGGAATTTCACCCGGAATTCTAAGGACGAGGTAGATCTGGAGAGAAGCCAGAAAAAGGAGATCGGCAGGAGGAGCCAGAGGATGAAAAGAATCTCCATGGAAAGGCCATGATAGCCGCCTGTGAGCCGCGCCACGATCTCCGTCAGATGCGGCGCATTCGGGGCAAGGGACTCCTGCATGAGATAGAGGTTGATCGAAAGGTGGTCTGCGACAACGCTGAGAAAAATGACCGGGATCAGGGACAAAGCGCATAGACTGAAAAGCACAAACTCTCGAGCCAATAAAGAAAAACCTTTCTTGCTCATAAACGAATCCTTTGCAAACGGATTGAAAGAAAATTCCTCACCCTGGATTCCGAGTCATCCACAATATGGCAAGATAGAGGATACCAGCAATATAGAGCCATCCAAAGATCGCTTTATTGTGCCTGGCCAGCCATTCCGGAAGGAAAATATCGAAATTGTCTCGTCGGTCCTCAGTATACCGTGCAGCCAGCGGCGTAAGGGGACAACGCCATCGATTCACCAAAATGATTAGAACTTCGACGAAAACGATGCCGGCGAGCCATGTTGCGGTTCCGTACTGCCCTCGCCATGTCATGATGGGTATTCCGGCGATGCATAGCACGAAAAACGCCCACGCAACCGTGTGGATGAGCTTCACCGCAACTAACACCCTTTGATCGGATCTGGTCACGATTGAATATGATATCTCATCACGTTTAACGATGTAACCTCAGGTACGTTGGTCATTATTTATCACGCACGTCCGTAACAGCCATATTTTTCACCATGCAGTGATTCCGGCGCAAGGGATTACCCTTTGTTTTCCTTTTCCTTCTCCCCGCCTGAATGTTTTAACTCAAACCCGCGGACCACGACGTAGGCGACCAGGGCAAAGAGAAAGAAGATCAGCAGCATCCAAGCCACGGCCTGGAGCGATCCCATGATGGTTTTGTAGACTTCGATGACCCAGCGGTCTGAATTGAGAGTAAGGACGTTGCCCTCTTTATCCGGATTGATGTACCGCTCAAGATCCCAGACTCTCACACCCCCTGAAATTCCGACGACGTAGATGGCAAAGAGGATGTACCGTCGCCAGATCGGGGCCAGCTGCTCGGACACCAGACGTCCCAGAATCTTGTTCACGGGCCTGGAAAAGAGCAAAGCCGCGATGGTGCTGGTCACTGCCGCGATGACAAAGATGATGATCAGTAATTGGACGAACATGTTCGCCTCCTGGGATGAGCGGGAATGGTTTCCCGTTCTTTGTCAGAAACTATGCTTAGAACAATTGAGCTGCATCTCCTGTATCCAAGTCTACCACCCTTTCAGTTCCGATATTCGTGCTGCCGGGTCGTCAGGGTGTCAGGATTCCAGACTCTCCATTCACCAGATAGACAAACCAGAAAACCAGAAGAACCGTGGTAACAAATCCCGCCGTGAGGAGGGCATAGGCCGGCGCCAAATGCCGGTCGAGCTCAGGAATTTTCTCACGGGGATAGGGACGCAGAAAGATGAGATGGGCCAGGTACGCCAGCAGGATACCGGCCAGCACATCCACGGCGTAGTGTTGTTTGGTATAAAGTGTGGAGACCCCAATCAGGAGTCCAACGACCGCCCCGCTGAGTCCCACACCCCGGTGGATTCGATAGCAGGTAAACACCGACACGAAAGAGTGCGCAACGTGGATGGAAGGAAAACAATTGTAGGGTGGGTCCATGGAATACAGAAGACGAAGGGCCCAGGGAATGAAGCCACTCCCGGCCACCTGTTCCGGCCGGGGGGCTGCCGTGGGGTAGATAAGGAAGCAGATGAAAGCGACGATCCACACCGTCAGGTAGGCCAGGATCGTACGGACCACATGCTTTTCCTGGCGCACGGTGAGAATTGGCAGTACGATCAGGTACAGGTAGAGCGTCGCGTACACCAGGACCCAGGAGGGCCGCAGAGGGAAGAGTGCATCCAGGCCGATCTCCGGAACATGAAGGAACCGACCGGGCATCATCACGTCACCGATGAAAATATAGAAGAAGGCACATGATACGAGAATCAGCAGAGGTAAAACGATGGCGGCAGTCAACGGATAGGGCTGGGTCAGGAGAAGCCGCAGCGAGATCCTCGAAATCGGGATAGAATCGGCAGAGCTTCCGGAGGTATCGTTTCTCATTTCCTTCTCAGGACCCGATTGCATCGTCAGGAATGTTCCTGTGTGATAAAGAGGGCCATAAGCTGGCTGTCCTGGTAACGGCCTTCGAGCTTCCTGGCCCGAACCTTAACCCCTTCCACCTTGAATCCCAGGCTTTCATAGAGCTGGACCGCGCGCACGTTGTCGGTGAAGACTTCCAGCTCAACCTTTTCAATCGGAGAACGGCGGGCCAGCGAAAGGCAAGCCTCCATCAGGCGGCGGCCCAGGCCTTTTCCGCGATACTCCCCGGCAACAGCGACTCCCAGGCGCCCTGAGTGGGCGTACCCGGACCCCGGGCTGGGGACAATGTCACACCACCCCACGATCCGGTCCTGATGGATGGCCACCACATAGGGAAAGCCGTTCTCGATGACCCGCTGAAGGTAGGCCCGGCTCTGCTCCAGGGAGAATCCTTCCGCAGTGGCCAGGTACCACTTTTCCACACAGATCTGATTGATCACCTCCCGGAGCGGTTCAACGTCCGATTCCCGAACACGGCGAATTTCGATATCCGAGTCCATAATCATCCGATCTGCTGTATCAACTCAACCATGGGATAAAAAAAGAGGGTTGTCATCCAGTGCCACACAAACTGCCCCAGGATGGCCAGGAGGAAGGTGACCATCGTGCTGATGCGCTTATCCCGAATCACAAATTCCTTGGCAAAGACAATCAGCGTAAAGAAACCGAAAACCAGAGGATAGAACCATCCGCCCTGCTGAACCAGAAACCGGGTGAAAACAGGAAGGTCGGCACCGAGACCCTCGTACAGATGGCCTAAGTTTGCTGTGCCAGCCCGGAGGGAATACCCCATCCAGAGGAGATAGGCCGCGGCAAAGATGTCGGTAGTCCAGGAAATAAAGGATTCCCGACTGAATTTCGTTCCACTTTGTTCTGTCTTTTCCCTCATCTCGACCGGTGACATTTCCACATTCCCTTCAGGATATACGGTTCAGGCATATCCATGGCGTTCTCCTTCCCTGCGCTGAACTCCAGCCACACCCGCTGCCTGCCGGGTCTGCGTTCTGCAACCTTATTATAGCGAATGGAGAAAAAGGGATCGTCCCCGTGAATTACCTGCTCATCTGCCTACCACTTGAGTCCTGTTCGAGGTGATCCAGAACCACACCCAGTAAGCCATCGATGATGGGGAAACCCTCATCGGTATCGCTGTTGTACATGATCACCATCGTCACTCCAGAATCCGTGAAGTGCCCCAGAAAAGTCCGATACCCGGGAATGCTGCCCAGGTGCCCCAGAACCCGTTGACCCCGCATAAGGTGAGGGTTGATTTCCATGAGCCCAAGGCCGTAATCAACAAACAGGGGGCCGCCGGTCTCCTCCGGTTTGGGATGAACGAAGGTCATCATCTCTTGAAGAGAATTCGGTTGAAGTACCTTTCCGGCAAAGAGGGCATTCATCCAGACGGCAAAATCTTCCGCCCGGGAATAGAAAAGGATGCGGGACAGAGAGGCGATCCAGTTTCTTGACTTTGAAAATTCATCTTCAAAAACTCCATCCCCATCGGCATCGATCCAGGGATGAGCAATGGAAAAACGGCCCGGGATCGGCTTTGAGAAATCGAGGAGCATACCATCAAGATCCTGCGGATCAAGCAGTCGTTTCTGGATCTCAGCGGAAACCGTGGACCGGGTCACCTTCTCGACGATCTGCGCGGCCAGCTGGTACCCGGCCTGGGTATAGTGAAATCCTTCACCCGGAGCCAAGTACGGTGCCCCTCCCAGCCGGGTGAAGATTTCATCCATCGTCCACCATTTGTCAAACTCGATCTGACGGTATGGCTTGCGGAACGGCCCGTCAGGATGTGAAACCATGTCGTACAGGCCGTTCGTATGGTTGAGAAGCTGTCGGATTGTGATAGATCCGTCGACGTTCGGGTATGGGGGAAGGTACTGACGGATTGGGTCATCCAGAGAGAGCAATCCATCTTCTGCGAGATCCATCACAAGGGCGGCCATGAGCACCTTCCCGGCACTGGCCGTGTCAAACAGCATATCCTCCGAGATGGGATGATCCGGGTAGGATTCACCACTCACCCCAAGCCACGGCTGGTACCCGGGCACAATGATAGCCGCGGATACCCCCATGATATGGGTGGATTGCCGGGCCTGGCCCAGCACGTCCCGAAGCTGCCGGGAGTATGGCAACTCCGGCTCAACATGGGTTCTGCATGCTGGGAGCAGCAATAAAACCATGACGGAAAGCAAAATAAGGTGACGTTTCATACCGTGATTTCCTTTTCCGTTTGACGTTTCACCGCCTGTATTGTTCTCTCTGTACAACGGAATTTCCGAGATAAGGTTCCGTGACTCAGGTCAGGCTTCCCCCCGGTCAAGAGGACGTTGGGATCACAGGGGTCTCGTCTTTTTCAGAGGAGATAAAGCCCGATCAAGGACGCGGTCGCGAAAAGGATCGCCGCGACCCAGTACCAGGGCGTAGAGAACTCTTCGAGTTGGGATACTTGCTGTATACAGCCTCGCAGATCACGGCCAGGGACAGCTGGATGTGAGGTGATTTGATCTTCTCCAGAATTTTTAACAACAGAAAAACCTTTTTATAAGTGTCGTCATAAAGGGGCAATGAGGAGGCTTTGGAATTCTATGAGACAGGTTCAGGCTCCGGACCGAAATTAATTATCATCCTCCCCCTCTGGATCCCGTCCCCGTCGAAATCCACGGCGACCCCGCTGATATGCAGCATCATCCGAAACTTTGTCCTGCCATCCGGAACGGACATCCTCCCTCGTTTCAAAGCGGGCGACGTATGGCTTGATATCGAGAAGCGGGGTCCCATCCAGAATGTCGACATCTTCCACAGTGAGAACATTTTCCTCGATGGATACCAGCCTTACGAGGCTGATCCCGATCTTGTTCGGCCTTAAGGGAGACCGGGTGGCAAAGATTCCGCGAGCCGCATCATCCAGGAATGGCTTGACGGTAAGAAGGGTTTCCTCGGCTCTGTCAAATACATAGAGCAGGTAGATGTGGGAAAAACCATCCAGATCCGCAAGCCCTTCCATGTAGTCCAGATCCAGGATCACGGTTCCCCTCACCCCCCGGGCGAAAACCGGCTGAATCGGCGTCCTGGAAGGATCAGTGTGGGGAGATCGAACAACCCCGATGGCATGAAAAACAAAGTTCGTGTCACTCATCTCCATTGCTTTTCCTCCGTGAAAACCGCTTTCTCACAGAAAGCTTTTCCTCTTCCAGGAAAGCAGTCACCCTGGATATGAAGTCCTTCTCAAGGGCTTCAGGAACAAAGAAGAAATTGTTCAGGTAGCGTAAAAATTGTCTCGATTGGAGGTGTTCCTGCTTTTGATCCCGTTTGCAATTGAATTGCCCGGTTTCGACCAGCGAATACGACTCAACGTTGATGAAATAGCCCTTGTAGCCGATATCTTCCAACGTTGAAAAGATGGTGGCGATGGGAAACCCGTGGTGACGTGCCTCGATTTCAATGAGAATGAGGGGCGCAAACCGGGTTAAGGTTTCTATTCCCCCCTTTAACACCTCGGCCTCATGTCCTTCCACGTCGATTTTCATGAAACCGATGGAATCCAGTCCGAGCTTCCGGGTCAGGGTATCCAGGGTTGTCAAACGTACCTCAATCTCTTCAAATCCTGTCTGGCCGGGTTCCCTGTGTTCACCAAAGGTTGCCCGGGTATCAAACCGTTTCCCGTCGATAAAGGGTACCCTGATGGTTCGCGAGCCTTCCTGGTTCGACAGGGCGAGTTCGAAGACATGGGCCTTTCTGAATCGCTTTTTCAGATAGTTGTGGAGATGGGGAAGCGGCTCAAATAGATACAATTGTTCGGACCCGGCGATATCTTCCAGGATATCGCTGTAAAATCCGGTGTTCGCACCAATATCGAACATCGGAGGTTTGATCCCGATCGATCGAAGGAGCTTGGCTTCCGGATCGAAGGGATACTCGAGCGTCACCGGTAAAGCCATTACATTCCGTCGCAGTTTGGCTTTCTCCCGTTCGTCCATAAACGGTCCGAGACATGTCCTGCAGACCGAATAGAGAATGTCTCTGGCTTTTTTAGCGGGATCCATCACGTAGTTCCTGCATGGTAAAAACAGTGTACACGAATCCGCCGATCCTATGGTGGATCGATTGTGCCCTTCAAATATTGCTGGCGCAGGTCTTCGGGAAATTTTTCGATCGCGTACCTCAGCATCGTCCGCGGCATGACCCGATAATGCTTCTTCAGGAAGGCTTCCTCCACTCCACGGTCGCGTTTTCCGACCTCCCGCAGCATCCACCCCACAGCCTTATGAATCAGGTCTTCCTTATCTCGAAGGAGCATTTCGGCAATTCGTAACGTTTCGCCAAACTCGCCTCTCTTGATCAAATGAAAGGTGGACAGGACCGAAATCCTTCGCTCCCACAGCATCGTCGATTGCGCCAGACTGTACAGCGGTTCACGGCTCCGGTCCCTGAGATAGGCACCTGCAATATGCTCCGCCGACAGGTCCACGAGGTCCCAATTGTTAATATACCGGGTGTTGCTCAGGTAGAGTTCGTAGACCATCTTCTGCTCGTCGTCGGTCCCTTTCCGGTATTTTTCCGTAAGGATGATCAGAGCGAGTAACCGCTCCTCGTGGATGTCCGAATGAAGAAGACGGATGGTCTCGTCCAGGGTTAGATCGCGGAAGGTTTTCGCTACCCGGCGAATCGCCGGGACACGAACGCCGATAAACCGGTCCCCCTCCCCGTACTCCCCGGGACCGGTCTTGAAGAACCTCTGCAGGATTTGAGCATCTGTCTCTGTGGCGCATTCCCGCAATTCTTTCCTGGCTGACTGCAGTTGGGTCATCCTGTTTGTCCCGGTCCCCTTCGTAACCGTGTTCGCACCTGTATCATGGATTCTCCATCCCGGAAACAGTTCCGCGACCTAGCTGGTAACGGCCGTGATCGCGGCGGTTGTCCCGACCATTGTATCCTCCTGGTGCAGAATCATCAGATACCAGCCCAGCATCAGAAGGAGAGATATTTCTTCAAGACCGTTTCCTTCTGGCTCAATCTCAACGACAGCCTGTGACTTCAGCAGGTCTGAAAGCGTTGGCTCTTCCGTACCTTTTTTCATTACAAAGAGCGGTCGGTCATCCGATTGAGCAAATCCCCACTCGGTTCTCCAGAAGTTTGTTGACAACCAGTGAAACCGGGAGCCTCTGGAGGTCTCCAACCAGCCATCACCCCAGAGCCTGGGCCAGTAAACCGCCAGATCATCCGTGCGCCCGGCCTCCCGGATTGTTACACGCACATTAAGAAACCCCACTCGTTTGAGCGTCCAGCTCCCCGATTCCGACTCGGCGGTCGCCAGCGTACCCAGGGCCTGTTCAAAGCGCAGAGTCCCGAACAGCATATTCTTTGCGCGTAACTCGAATTGACGCCCAAACGCTTTGTTCTGAACCCAGTAAAGTGGTAATCCGATAGCTGAGGATAAAGGTTCCATAACATATTTTCCTCACTTTCACGATCGTACATTCGTTGCAAAATGATCAGCGGTGTTTCTTAGCGGTTTATCATACCAAGAATCATCGATCTGGTTCCTATTGCTTCTTTCGTGTGACAGGGTCTTTCACTTTTGAGGACTTCTGGTCCCACACGACGGATGCATCCACCCAGTACACAGATTTTTCGTTCTTATTCAGAACAAGGAAAAAGAGGTAGCGCTGGTCGGGTGAAACAGTAGGACAGACCACGTCTTCCAATGGAACTCCGGACAGAGGAACAGCTCCCGGCTCACTCCACGATCCATCTTCCTGTCGAAAGCTCACCAGCAGGCCGGTGGGAAACGGCGGACTCCCGGCACCGAAATATGACCGGGTGAACAACAGATAATCTCCGCCCGGACCAATGAATGGCGTACTTTCGTGCCCTGCAGTGTTGATCGGCGGAGGAAACCCTGCCGGTGTCGCGTACCCCTCTTTCGTTTTAAGTGAAACGAAAATATCATCTCGGCCTATTGAGCCCTTCCGGGAGGATGCAAAGTAGATATTTCTATCACGATCCATCGATGCCTGCCAATGGAGGTGCGATCCATTGATCACATCATCCACAGGCCGCGGTTCGGACCAGCCGGAGGATCGACGGGAAACAAGCCATAACCTCTCTCTTCGAGTTGTATTGTCTTCTCCCATCGGCCGACTGGAAGTAAAGATCATTGTCATCCCATCGGGAGACAATACCGGACAGTCCCCGTCTTCGCGGGACGTGAAGGGTACGATGGAAGGAGCACTCCAGGATCCGTCTTGAAATTGCATGAAAAAGATTTTCCGGCCGGATTCACCTTTTACGTGCTGTGCCCAGAATATCTCTTCTCCATCCGGTGACACAACTGCAGAGCAGTGATCGGAATGAACAACCTCCGGGGCAAACCGGACTGGAATTTTCCCGGGCGGTTCGTAGCCCGGCGGCCCGGATATAGAAACCCCTGCTGCGCAAAGAAGCAAAATAGCGTTAATTGAAATCAATATTCACGACCTGCCTTCATATGATCCCATTCAAATCAGGGACCTGCAAAGGGTCGGGAATGACTCCGGCTGGAAGACTGATCCGGCTCCCAGCCTGCCAGGCGGGCCATCATCCACCAGAAGGCCCTGGATTTCTGGTTGCAGTTCAGCGGGTGGGAATGGGCGCAATCGCAGTAAGCACACAATTCGGAATTCGGATGAACCGCGCACCACTCCTCGGCCCAATTCCCGCCGTCGTAGTAACATCCGTCGTCGGCCCAGCGGTCCAGGTAGGCGTTGCCGTCCGGGTCGTAGCTTTCGATATCGGCGAAATCAAAGAGGACCTTGTTATGGTCACGGCAATACTGGCGAATAATATCGTTCAGCTGGTTCAGCAAGCCGTCGGTGCCGGACCCGTCCAGATGGCCCGTCATGTAGATGAATCGCATGGATGGGAATTCCTGTTCCAGCTGATTCATGGCCGCCAGGTAACCCTGGACTTCACTCACATCGTACCAGGACAACTGTCCACACCAGGACCACATGGAGTAGTTGTAATCCCCGGTGGCGGCCACAGATCGCGTGGCGTTCAGGCCGTCGATGCCGTACCAGTAATTTTCAGGCTCCACGTAGGTGGTCCCGGGGTTTCCGTCATAGATTCGAAGAGCCGGCGGAATTTCAACGGGAGGCAATCCCGGCGTATCGCTTTCATTCACGGCCACGGAATACTGTGGGTGCAGTTCCTCCAGGGAAAGAATTCCGGTAATGATCTGCGATCCGTGGGACGTGTGGGCGAAGTGCAGGGTGAGCTGTTTCGCCTGTTCCAGCCATGAAGACGGAATTTTAGAAATATCGGTGCACGTGTGATCGATGATGATGGCCTGGGACCAGCACCAGCCTGCCAGGCCCATAAAAATGAATACAGCGACCAAAACCCGCCAGGATGTTCCTGCCTGAATGGTTCTTCTCTTCATTTCATCCCTCCTTATACGTCGATTTCGCCTCAACAAGTTACTCAGGAAAAAGCCCCACTTCTCCTATTATGTGCATGTCTTGATGGCTTTTCAATAGTTGACAACGAATAAGGAGAATTTTTCCCGATTATGTATCCTTTTCCGTCAAGGGGCACTATCTCAATGAAAAGATTACGCCTGTTACTGGACTTTTCATAGCTACCGGCTTTCAAAAAACCCCTGGTTGAGCGCCTGTGAATATTGGTCTTCATGAAATCCAGGACATCGGCTTTTAAGTTCTGAGACCAGATTAGTCCAGGTTTCTGACCACTCCTTTGCCCTGAGATGCTCTAAACCCCCTGCACGGAAGAGATCCGCCACATCGTACGCGGCTGTATGAAGCTCAGAAAAATCTCTATTCATCGACTACTCCATGATCGGTTTTCGACATTTGAAATTTGGTTCCATCGAATCATAGTGTTCAGGACTCCCATGTCAGCGAAAACAAGGAAAAACACCGTGACACCGCCCCTGTTTCCCTCTCCTCTATCTGAATCCACAACTCTTCGTATTTTACCTGCCATAAGATATACGCATCATGTCACCTGATGATCGCAAAGATGAAATGGTGTGCTCCCCAATCGGAGTCAGGTCTTGCGTGACCTGCGGAACTTCATACCCGGAATGAACATGGGCGTTTCGTTCTTGTACCTGCGATAGTCCTCTCCCAGCCGTTTTTCCAGTTCCGGCTCTTCAATCCGCTTGAGCTCCCAGACATTGAGAAGGATATAGGCCGGCGTGAAAAACAGAACGAGCGAAAATGAATTGAGGGCTGCCCCTATGCCAAAGAGCAGCAGGAACACACCCGACAACATCGGGTTCCTGGTCAGGCGGTACGGACCCGAA
>Ga0116163_1002033_pt1 | contig 12090 bp, 9 predicted proteins | sample AD_UKC107_MetaG_FD_89889 | JGI IMG/M metagenome (GOLD analysis project Ga0116163, IMG submission 89889) | Active sludge microbial communities of municipal wastewater-treating anaerobic digesters from Hong Kong - AD_UKC107_MetaG | ecosystem: Engineered > Bioreactor > Anaerobic > Digestate | place...
CATGTCGACGAGGATATCGTCTATTTCTATCAGGAGGTGGTGGGTTACAATGAAGATTACCGCCTGGAAAGCGACACCGTCAAATACAACACGGCCACCGGCATTTTTTACATCCAGGGGCCGACGACCATCCGCGACTCGGTGAATACCATATACGCCGAGGACGGCTGGTACAACTCCCGGACCGGCGAAGCACAACTCCTGAAGAATCCACTGGTGTACAATGAAAAACAGCAGATGAAGGGCGATGTCATCGATTACGACCGCAACAAAGGCTACGGAAAGGCCCGCGGAATGATCGAAATCATTGACATCGAAAACAATGTTATTGTCAAAGGCCGGAATGCATGGTTCGACGAAGTCACCGAAACGGCCTTCATCACCGATTCGGCACAGTTTATCATGATCAGCGAAGGAGACTCCCTCTTCCTCCATGCCGATACGCTCAAAACCGTCGCCGACACCATCCCCGATGAAAAAATCATCAAAGCCTTTCACGGTGTGAGGTTTTACCGGACCGACCTGCAGGGGAAATGCGACTCCCTGGTATATTTCAGCCGCGATTCGACTATCCAGCTCCACCGTGAACCGGTTCTGTGGTCTGAAATCCACCAGATGAGCGCCGACTATATTGAGATGATCACCCGGAATCCCGCCCCCGACGAAGTGCAGCTCCGGAACGACGCCTTTATCATTTCAAGGCAGGACTCGGCGATGTTTGACCAGGTGAAGGGGAAAAACATGACCGGGTACATCGTCGGCGAACAGCTTGACCACATTTTCGTCGACGGGAACGGCCAAACCATCTATTATGCCCGTGACAAGGGAAATATCATCGGTCTTAACCGGGCCGAGAGCAGCAAACTGGCCATACAGTTCAAAGAGGGGAAAGCCTTCAGGATTTCATTTCTGGGCAATCCGGAAGGGCGGCTCACTCCCCTGCCCCAGCTGAGTGAGGAAGAGCGCCGCCTCTCAGGCTTCGATTGGAAGGAACGTATCAGGCCCCAGTCACGTGCCGATATCTTCCGCAAAACAGAGACATCCGCCGCCCTTAGGCCGGTGCCGCAGGAGGAAGCGGGCCCTGGCCCTCTGTCCACCCCCGAAGAAGAGAAGTGACTTCACCGGGTTCCGTCATCATGTGCTGACCGGGTCACTCAGGTGGTGATGACCTTACGGCCAAAGGGAGTGAGCGCCAGTGACATCAGCTTGAAATGCTGTCTGCCCCACGGAATACCCACGATGGTGATCACCAGCAACAACCCGAACAGCAAATGGGACAGGGCGATCCAGAATCCCGCCACCACCAGCCATATCAGATTCATGAGGGTGGAAAGGCAGCCGGGAGCCCATTCCTTCAACTCCCAGCTTTTATTGAAGGGCCACAGGGCCACCTCCGCCAGCTTGAACGCCTGCAAACCGAATGGAATCCCCACAATGGTCAGGCAAAGCAGCAGGCCCCCGATCACATACCCCAGGAATGCCTCCAGTCCGCCAAACAACAACCAAATCAAATTGCCAAGTAATCGCATCTTCTTTTTCTTTATTGGTATTCACTACACCCTGTGTTATTACACTCCTTATGCCAGAACGGCATCTGCATGGCAGGGGGTCAGATTTTCTCGGTTTTCCATTTTCCCTTGCGGAAGTACCACCAGGCCACCACGGCGACCAGGGATTCGGCGATGACGATGGCCAGGCAGGTTCCCGTGAGGCCCCACTGAAGGGTAAAGGCGAAAAGCCAGGCCAGGGGGATCTCGACGAGCCAGAATCCAAAAAAGAAGATAATGGTGGGGGTGACGGTATCGCCGCTGCCGTTGAAAGCCTGGATCATGACCATACTCAGCCCGTAAAACACAAATCCCATGCTGATGATTCTCAAAGCGAGGGTTCCCTGGGAGATCACCCCCGGGTCGCTGCTGAAGAAGCTGATCAGGCCTCCGGGGAGGAGCACCAGGAGTATGCCGATAAGGCCCATCATGGCCATGTTGACGTAGCTGGTGATCCACACCGATCTCTCGGCCCGCTGGGGATGGCCGGCCCCCAGGTTCTGGCCCACCAGGGTGGCGGCGGCATTGGCGATTCCCGAAGCCGGCAGAAGGGCAAAGACGATGATTCTGATGGCAATGGTATAGCCAGCCACCGCCAGGGATCCGAAGACCGCAATGATGCGCACCAGGAATATCCAGGAGGAGGTGGCGATCAGATTCTGAAAGATCCCTCCCAGGGAGACCCTGACCAGCTCTCCCATGACCCGGGGCCTGACCCGGAAGTCGGACGGCTTCACCGCAATGCGGTGGTGCCCCCCCAACAAAAGATAAAGCTGATAGATTACCGCTATGCCCCGGCCCATGGCAGTGGCGATGGCTGCCCCCTTGATACCCAGGGCCGGCACCGGCCCCCACCCGAAAATAAACAGCGGATCCAGAACCAGGTTGATCAGGTTGGCAACCAGAATCACCCTGAAAGAGATGGCCGCATCGCCCGAACTGCGAAAAATGGCGTTGATGATGAACAACAGCATGACCACCCCGTTGGAACCGAAGATGATGGCCGGGTAGAGGGCATATTCTTCGGCCACCGTCTCAGTGGTTCCCATCAGGATCAGGAACTCCCGGGCCAGGAAAATCCCCGGCAGGGAAATCACCACCGATACCAGCAGGGCCAACAGGATCGCCTGCACCGCCGCCGACCCTGCACCCCGGGGATCCTTTTCCCCGATCCGGCGGGCCACCAGCGCCGTGGTGGCCACCCCGAAACCTGAAGCCACCGAATACACAATGGTCATCACCGACTCGGTCAAACCCACCGTGGCTATGGCATCGGCACCCAAACGCGATACAAACCAGATGTCGGCAATGGAAAAAAGGGATTCCATGACCATCTCCAGGACCATCGGCACCGAAAGAATGAATATGGCCTTGCCCACACTGCTCTCCGTGAAATCACGCTCCGTGCCGGCAATCGCCTCCCTGATATCCTGCCACCAGGAAGCTTTCTCTCCTCCGGTGAACACCGCAACCAATCTCTTTATCCTCGATGACATCTGTGTATAACGCATAAGGGTAAACAACAGGCTTCCTTCGCTTCCCAGACTTTCAGGCCGCCCGCTTCAAGCAGGGTTCCACCATGCCTCCCCGGTACCCCGCAAAAGCATGCCCTGAAGAGGCTACCAGCATGAGGCTACCAGGAAGTGAACCCCATTTCCCACTGCACCCGATGAGGTTCAGGGAATATCCACCGCATCGTAGACAACCACCTTTTCCCAGAGTGCACTGTTTTCCTCCACGAAAGCCAGGTGGACCAGGTGAATAAGCCAGGCTCGGCGCTATGCGGGAAAGGCCAGGATGGTTTGGCGCAGAAGGACCAGTTTTTCCAGCAATCCTTCGAGTAATGCGAGGGGAAGCATGTTGGCCCCATCCGATTTGGCGGATGCCGGGTCGGGGTGGGTTTCGATGAAAATGCCGTCGGCACCCACGGCAATTCCGGCGCGGGCAATGGTCTCAATCAGCCGGGGTTGGCCTCCGGTCACCCCACCTGCCTGGTTGGGTTGCTGCAGGGAATGGGTGATGTCCAGCACCACGGGGTAATCCAGCGCCTGCATCTCCGGAATCCCCCGGTAGTCCACCACCAGGTCCTGATATCCGAACATTGTACCCCGCTCGGTCAGCAAAATACGGTCGTTGCCCGAATCCCTCACCTTTCCTACGGCATACTTCATGGCCCCGGGTGATAAAAACTGACCCTTTTTGATGTTGACCACCTTTCCGGTCACCGCGGCGGCCACCAGCAGATCGGTCTGTCGGCACAGAAATGCCGGAATCTGCAGCACATCTGCATAACGGGCAGCCAGCGCAGCCTCACCCGCCGCATGAATATCGGTGACCACAGGCACCTCAAACCGCTCTCCCACCTTCCGGAGAATCTCCAGCGCCTTCTCATCCCCGATCCCCGAAAAGGAGTCAAGCCGCGAACGGTTCGCCTTCCGGTAGGAGCCCTTGAAAATCCATGGAATCTGCAACCGGTCGGTGATCGCCGCAATCGACGCGGCAATCTCCATGGCCATCGCCTCCCCCTCGATGGCACAGGGACCAGCCATCAAAAGGAAATTTCCCGATCCGGTATGTCTCAGCTTGTCTATGCGTGGTATCATCATGGGTTCCGAATTTTTGGGAAAGATATTAAAAAAGCCGCATTCTTAATGTTAACAGTGAGGATCCGGACTACAGTAATTGATTCAAATTTAAAGGAGTACTCAAATCCTTTTATACTTTTGCAGCCCAATTGATAAAAGAATGGAAGAAATCAGGAACGTAGCCGTCATCGCACACGTCGACCACGGCAAAACAACGCTCGTCGATCGCATATTGCACCAGGTCAAACTTTTTCGCGACAACCAGGAAGTCAGGGACCTTATTCTTGACAGCAACGACCTGGAAAGGGAACGGGGGATCACCATCCTCTCCAAGAATGTCTCGGTTCGCTATAAGAATGTAAAGATCAATGTGATTGACACACCCGGACACTCTGATTTCGGAGGGGAAGTCGAAAGGGTGCTCAACATGGCCGATGGGGTGCTGCTGATTGTGGACGCCTTTGAAGGGCCGATGCCACAGACCAGGTTCGTATTGCAGAAAGCCCTGGAACTGGGTTTGAAACCCCTGGTGGTCATCAACAAAGTGGATAAGCCCAACTGCAACCCTGAAGAAACCCATGAAAAGGTCTTTGACCTGATGTTCAGCCTCGATGCCACCGAGGACCAGCTTGATTTTCCCACTGTTTACGGCTCCTCGAAACAGGGGTGGATGGGACCCGACTGGAAGAGCCCCACCGAAGACATCAGTTACCTGCTCGACACCATCATCAGGTACATTCCCCCGGCCCGCCACATCGCGGGAACCCTCCAGATGAGGATCACCTCGCTCGACTACTCCTCCTATGTGGGAAGGATTGCGGTGGGCAAGGTCTCACGCGGGGAGTTAGTGCCCGGAAGTCAGGTGACCCTGGTGAAGCGCGACGGGAGCATGATCAGAAACACCGCCAGGGAGGTTTACCTTTTCGAGGGGCTGGGCAAGGAGAAAACCAAGAAACCTGTAAGGGCAGGCGAAATTTGCGCCATCTTCGGGCTTGAAAATTTCGAGATCGGGGATACCGTTGCCGACCATCTGGAGCCTGAAGGATTGTCACCCATCAGAGTCGACGAACCCACCATGAGCATGGTTTTCTCCTCCAACAACTCTCCTTTTTTTGGCCGGGAGGGTATGTATGTCACCTCGCGGCAGTTGCGTGACCGCCTTTACAAGGAAACAGAAAAAAACCTGGCCCTCAGGGTGGAGGATACAGCCTCGGCCGACACCTTCATGGTCTATGGACGGGGTATCCTGCACCTTTCCATCCTGATCGAGACCATGCGCCGTGAGGGATATGAACTGCAGGTGGGACAGCCCCGTGTCATCATCAGGGAAGTAGACGGCGTTAAATTTGAACCGGTGGAATCCCTGACCGTGCAGGTTCCCGAAGTATTCTCGGGCAAGGTGATTGAACTGGTCTCCCAGCGCAAGGGGGAAATCACCCTTTTTGAGGTGAAAAACGAGAGGGCCCACCTGGAATTCTCGATTCCCTCGCGGGGAATCATCGGCCTGCGCAACCTGATGCTTACGGCCACTGAAGGCGAAGCCATCATGGCCCACCGCTTTAAGGACTATGAACCCTGGAAGGGAGAGATCGGCATCCGCCGCAACGGATCGCTCATCGCCCTGGATACGGGCACCGCCATCGCCTACTCCATCAACAAACTTCAGGACCGCGGAAAATTCTTTATCTTCCCCGGGGAGGAAGTATACGCCGGTCAGGTCATTGGCGAAAACTCCCGGCTGGATGACCTGACGGTCAACGTGACCATCACCAAGAAACTGACCAACATGAGGGCTTCCGGATCAGACGACAAGGCCATCCTGAGCCCACCGGTGCGATTCTCCCTCGAGGAGGCCATGGAGTATATCGCCGGGGATGAATTCATTGAAATCACGCCCAAATCGATGCGCCTGCGTAAAATCCTTCTCGATGAAAACGACCGGAAAAGGGCAAAAAAACAGGAACCCGGAGCCTGACCATGGACCTGGTGCTGACGACAGACTGGCCGCCGTACCCCGGGGGCAATTCCCTCAGGAGAAGGGCAGAAAAATTCAGTAGGTATAACTGACGAAGGCGAACTTTTTTGAATCGGGGCTCCAGGAGGGTACGTTCAGGGTGCCCTGGCCGCCATAAAGGAAAGCCACCGTTTTCACAGGACCGCCAGCCGCAGGCATCAGACGCAGCATCACCCGCTGGTTCCGGGGGTGGTCACCAGGCGCTACATCAGGCCGGTAGGAAATGAAAAGGAGCCACCTGCCATCGGGCGACGGATGGGCAAACCAGTTGTTGAACTGGTCGTCGGTCACTTGCTCCTGACCGCTGCCGTCGGGTTTCATGCGCCAGATCTGCATAGAACCACTGCGCACCGAATTGAAATAGATATATTTCCCGTCAGGTGAATACTCGGGGCCGTCATCAAGACCGGCGGCCGTGGTCAGCCTGATCTCCTCCCCGCCGGTGGCAGGAATCTTGTACACATCGTAATTACCGTTTCGCTCGGCACAGTAGGTCAGCCACTGGTCGTCAGGCGACCAGCCATGCCAGTATGAGGGCCCCAGGGGAGTGACCCGCGAAGGGGTGCCACCCTTCAGAGGTACCGTATAAATAATGGAGTGGCGGGCCCCGTTTTCTTCCAGGTGGTGGCTGATCGCCAGTTTCTTTCCGTCGAAGGAAATCCCGTGGTCGTTGTTATTTGCATCGGCTTCTCCGGTATCGATCACCTTCACCTTTCCATTCTTGAGGATAAACCGGTAGAGTTTGCCCTCCTTGTTAAAGATTAAAAACTTTCCGTTTCCCGACCAGTTGGGGGCCTCTATATGGTCGGAGGTGGTATAAACCACCCGGCGAAGGCCGGTCTCCAGGTCAAAGGTTTCCAGCCTGCTGGGAGATGGGGGTGCCTGCAGGCCTCCCCGGGCTTCCGCAGGAACGTCGAGCCTGACATTATAAAAAATGGCTTCTTCCATGACCTCCGGATGATGGGAACAGACAAAAATCCCGGCATGCACCTTACCCCCCAGATCAACAGTCACTGAAGCCACCTCGTCCAAAGGGGTCTGATCCTTTGACACACGCATGATAAAGGTATTCCCCGATTTTTCGAGCTGAATGAAACCCGGAGATTTCACCTGGGTGGTCACCTCCCGGGTTTCACCCCCCTTTTCCATACGGTACTGGAGCGAGGTGAGCCCGTCACCGTGAACCGCCACATCTACATACGGGGAGTCGTCTTCGGGAGTGGCCCGGAACATCACCCCTGCCTTGCGGTGGGGATCCACCCCCTCCCCGGTGAAATGGAGATTTGCCGAAAGAATGCAGTCGTCATTCACCTGCTCCGATAAAAAGAAAAATTCGTCACGGCTGCCCCACATATTGGTCCCCGATCCCCTGAGTATCCAGGCCCCATCGGCAGCCTCATAACGGAAGCTCCCTTTAAATGCAGGATCACCAATATTACGGGCATCGGGGAATGCCCCTCTCACTGTCTGTGACAAAACCTGGGAAGGCTGCACCATCACCAGCAATCCGAGAAGAAGGGTGTACTTATTTTTCATACAATGAACTACAAGAATTTTCCAAAGTTTACAGCGATTGTCTAAGAATGAGTGAAGTTGGTAAAATTTCCCGGATTTTCAATCCTTCACGTGCAAAAAGGGCCGCTTTCCGTCCCATTTCCCTGAAATCGACAGAGATGGCGGAGATGCCGTTGGCGGCGATTTCCTTCATGGGGGTATCATTATAAGCCAGAACACCGACCTCCCTTCCGGGTTCCAGGGAGAGGGAGCGGCAGGCGTTGACCACGGTCACCAGGTCGGCCTCCCTGATCACCAGATAAAGCTGACCGGAACGGAGTTCCCCGGGAAGGACCTGCGGCACCATCCGGAAGGAGAAGCCGTAGCGTGCACAAAACCGCCTGACCGCCTTCCCGGTTTCCGGGGGGTGAGGCGTCTGCCTGGGATTATAGACCACGACCACCTCCCTGTATTTTTTGATCTGTGCCAGCCCCTGTTCCAGACATCTCTCCACAGCAGAACCGAAATCCTGAAGCAGACAGCTGATTTCAGGCCTTTCAGCGCTTCCCATGTCGAGTAACAGCAACCTTGAGGGATCAAGGGTCGCCAACACCGGGTGAACCGACGCATGGGAGAGGTTCATCACCACATAAACGGCATATCGGCCGGCACTCTCCCTGACCAGCTGTTCAAACACCCTTTCGTTGTAATGGTGAAACAGCAGGTCTACCGTCCACTCCCCGGGGAGGTTTTCCCTGAAGGCGTGGTAGAGCTGTTCCTTGAAGGCGCTGAAATCGTCGAGGAGCATGAACACCCGCCGTGATGCGCTGCGGACATAATATCCCTTGGCGGGCACCGCCTCGATCAGGCCCCGCTTCTTCAGGATGGCGTATGCCTTGGCGGCGGTATCGCGGGAACAGCCCATGTGATGGCTTATCTCCGAGATGGAGGGGAGCCGTTGGCCCTGGCCGGCCCTTCCGCTGTCGATGGCTTCCGTGACGGCACGAACCACCGCACCGATCTTGGTACCTCCCTGCCCCTGGCCTGCCGTGATTCCCGCGCCTTTCACCCCGGCCTATTTGTACAGGGGACCAAAACTGGCACAAGCCCTGTAATCGGCTCCTTCGGGCTCCATCCCAAAAGCATTCCAGACCGCCGGGCGGAAGATATCCTTCTCATCCACGTTGTGCATACACACCGGAATGCGCAGCACCGAAGCCAGGGTAATCAGATCGGCCCCGATGTGGCCATAGGTGATCGCCCCATGGTTGGCCCCCCAATTGTTCATCACGCTGTAGACATCCCTGAAGGCAGGTTTGTCGGCCAGCCGCGGTGCAAACCAGGTGGTGGGCCAGGTCTTGTCCGTCCGCTCGTTGATGATCCGGTGTACCTGCTCCGGAATCTCCACGGTCCATCCCTCGGCAATCTGCATCACCGGTCCCAGCCCCTTGATCCGGTTGATCCGCGACATGGTGACTGGCATCCCTCCCTTCGACAGGAAATTGGATGAATAGCCTCCTCCCCGGAAATAACCCTGATTGGCAGGATACCAGGTGGTGGCCGCCAGGCATTTCTCCACCTCCCCGGAGGTGATCTCCCAGAAGGGCTTCATGGCGGGTTCCCCGGCGCCATTCTCCTGCATCCCCGTGGCATCGAGACAGGTCGCTCCCGAATTGATCAGGTGAATGATCCCATGGGCCGCCTGACCTTCCAGATCGTATCCCGACACCCTTTTTACCGCTTCCGGACTCCAGAAAGTGCGCACATCGGAGAAAATGGAAGCCGTGTTGGTCAGCAGATGGCCGAAAAGCATGGCCACCCCGTTGAGTGAATCGTTTTCGGTCGCCAGGACAAACGCCTCACGCAGACCGTTCCAGTCAAAGGATGAACACAACAGCGCCTCACTGAAATCGCCGTTGGGCAGAAAATCGGTCCACTGCCTTTGCCCCTGGAATCCTGCGGCAATGGCATTATGCCCCAAAGCTTCCTCGGCAAACCCCATCTCCCGGAGCACCGGATTCCCCACCATCAGATCGCGGATGATCATGGTCATCTTCACCACAAACTCCCAGTCCTTCTCCTTTTGGACACGGTCACTTTGCACCCCTGGCAAATTGAAGTCGGTCCCCTCATTCACCTTGCAGTATTTTTCGGTCCAGGCCATGGCTGCGGCCCACTCGGCATGGTCGTAAATTCCCTTTTCCATACGGCGGAGGATCTCCACCTCATCGACCCCTTCGACGCGAATCCCAAGATACTCCTGAAAAAAATCATGGTCTACCACCGAGCCGGCAATGCCCATACACTGGCCGCCAATTCCCAGATAAGACCTGCCACGCATCAGGGCTGCCGCCATCCCCGCCTTCACAAACCGAAGGATCTTCTCCGCCACATCGGCAGGAATGGAGGGGTCGGTATTATCCTGCACATTACGGCCATAAATACCGAAGGCCGGCACCCCCTTCTGGGCATGGCCGGCAAGCGCCGCCGCCAGATATACCGCCCCCGGGCGCTCCGTACCATTAAACCCCCATATCGCCTTCGGATAAAAAGGATGCAGGTCAATGGTCTCTGTACCGTAACACCAACATGGGGTCACCGTCAGGGTCAACCCTACTCCTTCCCGCTCAAACTTCGCGGCACATGCCGCCGCCTCCGGAACCCTCCCGATGGTCGTGTCGGCAAGAACACATTCCACCGGCCGGCCGTCGGGATACCGTAAACTCCCCGTTATGAGCGCCGCGGCCCGCCGCGCCATGCCCATCGTCTGCTCTTCCAGGCTCTCCCTGACTCCCCCCTGACGGGCATCAATCACCGGCCTGATCCCTACCCGCGGATAACTTACTGCTGCGCTTTCACTCATGGTCTGCTGTATTTTTTATCGTGAACTTAACTGTACTGTACTGTGCTGCAATTTAGGGAGAATTCCGGAAGAAAGAAATGATGTCCGACATTTTAACTATTTTTAGTGCGCCGGTACGCCAGGCCATCCTCAAAGGGGTTTCCGGGCGGCCGCTAACCAAATACTGACTTAGGGATGAAACTTTTGCGGTTGAAGTTGCACTGGCAGATTCTGATTGCCCTGGTCCTGGCTGTGTTGCTGGGTTACTTTTTTCCGGCCTCGGTGAAGGGGCTTTCCTGGATGGGGGATGTTTTTCTGCGGTCGCTCAAGATGGTGATCATTCCGCTGATTTTCAGCTCCATTACGAGCGGGGTGACCAGCATAGGGTCAGGGAGGAGCCTGGGGCGGATCGGGATCAAGACGTTGGGGTATTATATTTCAACCAGTTTAATGGCCATTCTGACGGGCTTGTTGCTGGTGAACCTGATCAGGCCTGGAGTGGGGGTACAGCTGGGTTTCACCGAAGAAGCCGCGGTACCGGAGGGCGCCCAAGGAGAGATTTCCGATATTTTTCTTCGGATCATTCCTGAGAACATCCTGGATGCCATGGCCAGGGGGGATGTCTTGCCGGTAATCTTCTTTGCCATACTGACGGGGTTTTTCATATCGCGTGTGGAAGAGGGGTACAGGGTACAGCTCACCACCTTTTTTGAGGGATTGTTCGAGGTCATGATGAAGATCACCATGTTTGTGGTGCGGTTCACGCCCCTGGGAATATTGGGGATCGTGTCGCGCGAAGTGGCCCGCAATGCCGACAAACTGGGGGAGATTGCAGGAAGCATGGCTTTGTACATGGTGACGGTGTTGCTGGCCCTGGCGATCCATGCTACCTTTACACTGCCGGCCATTGTCCGTTTTGCCGGCCGCGCCAATCCCCTGAAGCATTTCAGGAACATGGCCACCCCCCTGCTGACGGCCTTTTCCACGGCCTCCTCCAGCGCTACCCTGCCCCTGACCATGGAAGCCGTGGAACATAAAAGCGGCGTTTCCAACAAAATCTCCAGTTTCACCCTTCCATTGGGTGCGACCATCAACATGGACGGAACGGCCCTCTATGAATGTGTGGCAGTGATGTTCATCTCACAGGTCTATGGTATTGAACTCACCCTGGCCCAGCAGATGATCGTGGTGATCACTGCCCTGCTGGCCTCCATCGGAGCAGCGGGAATCCCCATGGCCGGACTGGTCATGATGACCGTGGTGATGACCGCCGTCAACCTTCCCCTGGAGGGAATCGGACTCATCCTGGCCGTCGACATGCTCCTCGACATGTCACGCACCGCGGTCAACGTATGGAGCGACTCCTGCGCCGCCGTCACCATCGCCCGTTCCGAAGGAGAACGCACCCTGGTCAGATAACCTCAACACGTTTTCCCTGAACCCTTCTCTCCTGCACCATTCATTATTCCCGATCCTGGTATTCTGATATGATGACATTCTGGCCTATTCATTAGTATAGTTGTTTGTTAATAATTTGCTCTTCAGTTATATATGGCAGTGAGGCCGGTTAAGGTGCTTCACGCCCATGGAAGTCGCATGGAGCAAATA
>Ga0116163_1002037_pt1 | contig 12055 bp, 22 predicted proteins | sample AD_UKC107_MetaG_FD_89889 | JGI IMG/M metagenome (GOLD analysis project Ga0116163, IMG submission 89889) | Active sludge microbial communities of municipal wastewater-treating anaerobic digesters from Hong Kong - AD_UKC107_MetaG | ecosystem: Engineered > Bioreactor > Anaerobic > Digestate...
TAAAACCTAAAAAAATGGAAAAGGAATTTGTTGCTTTCTTGAACGAGCATGATGCTCTGAAAAAATTCGAAAACAATCTACTGGCATGGTACAACAGCCGGTATACTTTCAGGTCGTACATTAATGATAGTCATCCGTACAACTACTTTTATGGGGCTTTCCCATGGAACGACTCACCAGAAGGTGAAGAGTTCTGGAAAAATCTTCATAATCAGTGGACCATGCTTGTTGACCTAAAATTAGAACACGGAAACTAAGATGGAAAAGAAAGAAATTGAGATGTTGAAAGCGTACTTTCAACATCAGATCAGGAACAAAAACTACTATTTTGGTGACAGATGCCGCGTTGATGGCAGGGAATACATTATCGACTACAAAGGAGTTGGTTTTGTTATTGTCAAACCGGCAGGAAAAGGTAACAAAAAACCGGTCAAAATCACCTATTGAGATGCTCTGATCAACAAAAACATCACCAAAAAAATGGTACTCTTGTGCAATAAGCACAGAGGAAGGTCCGATTCCTTCTGGTGGTGCCAATTTTATGTTTAACTAAATACCTTAAGAAAATGGAAATTTTAATCAACGGAAAAGATCCGTACGACTGCACAAAGGAAGAAATCTTTGAAGCATGGGATCAGCTGAAAAGTGCGTACAACATTATCAGAAGACGTGCTACTCTGCGCCTTCATCCGGGAATGAGGGTTTACTTCGACTCAAGAAAAAGAGGTCGGGTGTATGGTACAATTACAAAGGTCAACTCCACCACGGTAAATCTTATTCAGGAAGACAATCATATGTCGTGGAAAGTTAGTTCTTCAATGATTTGTATAGCTCAATAGTCATGGAAGCGAGTCAATGGATTACGTTGTTAACGCTGCTGATGAGCATTGACGACTACACCCCGGAAACTATCAACTGGGACGAAGCGGACCAAAATTAATCGAACTGGATCAAAAGGACGATCGAAAGATGCGTCCTTTTTTTATGCCTATTTTTTTGAGTATATGATTTTCATCCTTTTTTTATCATTTGTGTTAATTATCTTTACCTTTTAATATAGACCTTATGTTTTACTTAACAAACTTAGAACATGGAAGAAAAAGTAACATTAAAACTAACAGTACAACTGGACAAAAGAGAATATGATATTCTTGTTGGTCAGTTAAGGCTTGAAGGATTACTTACTTCAAAATCAACGAAGAAAGAAATCTTGTATGAACTTTCAGATTATGCATCTGATCTTCTTTTCAATGAAGCAAATGACATCGTAGCAGGAAGAGGTATCGAAACAAGAAGGGGGTAAATTATGAAACCAATGCCAAAAGAAATGAAAGATGCTCGTGTTCGGGCACTTATGGCAGCAAAAGTACATGAAATTATTGCTGCGCACTCCCCAAAAGGAATTAAACCTTGTCCTAATCGTCCGGTTTTTATTCTTCCTACAGGAATGACCGGTGCTGAACTGCGAAGAATCAAAAAGTATGATTCTATGAAAGATGTTTTTCCACAACTAAATAAATAAAACAATGCGCTACGAATTTAATGTTTGTAAGATGACCAAAGATGGACTATATGTTCATCTGTTTTCTACCTCTGACAGGTCAGCACTTGACTATGTCTCTGCAAAAGCACTTTACAGCGAGCTTTCGGATGCTTTCCCGGAACCAATTTACAAAATCACATCCACAAAGTGGCCGATAGAAGGATTTAATGTGGATATTGAACTGGAATTACTTTAATGTTTAACTAAATACCTTAAGAAAATGGAAAAACTATTTATTGTTATCGAAAAGATGGATCCAAACTATCCGGTTATAGTAACGGATAAAGAAGGAACCCCTCTCGTTTATGACGATGAGATACGCGCGTATAAAAAAGCATGTGAGTGCCAGAATGGTCAGGTTGTAGAACTTACTTACTAAAAGACAATGACAAAAGAAACAAAAAAGTGGTTATCCAATAAATTTGGTATACCACAAGAAGACATTGTGTGGTACAATTCTGGCATTTGTTATAATCGAATTGTTGTTACCACACAATCTTCTGCCGAAAAGGTTCGGGAAGTTGTCAAAGGAGAAACAGTTAATGGAGGATTTCTTCATGGCATGCCTCTCGGATCTATCGGAGAAAAGAAAGAAAAAGATGGTAGTATTACCTATGACGTAATGTGTTAAGAGATGACAAAACTGACATTTACAGATGGGCAATCCTTTGAACTGGATTCAAAGCCCCACATAGAAGAACGAGCCGATGGCCTTTATGTCATCGGCAAGGGATTTCTCATACCTTGTAATTCCGAAAAGGAAGCAAATATCATGTTGAAAACGTTAACAAAAAAATCAAAGAAAAATGTGCTTTTATCTAAGTAAATCAGCAAAAGTAAAAGTAGCAGAAAAAGACATAGTATGCTATAAAATACTTCTCGGAGATGATTTGGGAGCAGTATATGCCTACCCATATCTCAAAAATAAACGAACTCCAGTTATAGAATTAAAAATTCGTCAAAATTATTTGGAGCAATCGTATATAACAAGAGGATACCATTCTTTTAAGCAATTAAAAAGTGCCATAGTGAGTGGTTTTGCTTGGGAACATATTGGAAAATTTGTTATTCCAAAAGGTGCTTTGTATTACTCAAATAAAAGTGAGTATGTAAGTGAAACAATAATATTTGTAAAACGCTTAGAAAAATATAGCAAATGTTCTTAGATGATGAAATTGTTCAGATAGCTGAGTCAAGAGATTGGACTCATTGGAGCACCCGAGAAAAGGTAAACTACGAAATATTAAAGGCCATGTCCAAAAGATTCAGTGACATTGCCAATAATATTAAGGAGTCCCGGATATCAACGGATGCTGAGTTGCTTGTAGAAATAAAACGGGTAAAGAATGCTTACAACCTTGCCCTGACGCGACTAGAAAAGAAAGGAATTGATCTTCGTCTTTCATGGAATGAAGTGATTGAAGTCATCTTTCATGAATCCACCTTCATATCAAAATTTCAAAATGTGTAATAATGCCAATAGAAACAATCACATCAACTGTTCAGATAGGTCATCTGAAAGTGACCTTTAAATCTGATAAACACCACAATGAATTACTGGATACGGAAGTTCTTGTGGCCGGAGACTACCTCTGCTCAATTTGCGGATGCTATATCTCAATGTTTATTGAGGATTTTAAAAATCTTGTTCAGAAATACAGAATTTAACTAAAACCTTAGAAATCATGTGCTTTACAATTTCAGAAAAACATCCAAATGCACTTATAGCAAAAAAGGACATTATTTGCTACAAGATTGTATTTGATAAAGGAGAATGGTACTCTCATAACGGGTATGAAGCAGCCTGCCAAAGCTATGCTTATTATCCCGGAAAAACTACAAAAAGAGTAGATATTGAATCCACTCGTTTCCATGTAACAATATATGAAGGATATCATTCTTTCAGATCATTGAAAGTGCTAAAGGAAGAACAAAAGAATTGGGATGATTCCCTTATTGGAATAAAAATGATAATCCCAAAAGGAACTCTCTATTACAAAAATGATAGGGAGTATGTAAGTGAAAGATTAAAATGTGTAGAACCCTTAAAATAAGAAATCATGACACAGGAACAAATTAAACAATTGACTGATCTTCAAAACAGCATTGCAAAAATGGAAGATCACATGCAGAAGCTCATTAAAAACAGGGAGAGAGTTTCCGTACATCACCCATCAAACGGAATGTCCAATTATCAGGAAAAGGTCCCACTGGATATGGTTCCCGGATTACATGAACAGGTCCTTGATTTGATATGTGATTGGTGGGAAGAACAACTCATTGAATTGAGAAGAAGACGTGATGCTCTTTGCATTTGCATTGCGGATGAAAGTGAACCAAGATATAAACCAGTAGAAAACATTAATTAATCATGAAATCAGTAAGAAAAGAAATCGAAGGTAATGTTCGGGCATACCATACCCGCATCGAAGAAGATGACAAAGCACCAAAAACCCGGACTATGTCAAAAACTATGCTTACAGCAGAATGGGGCCGAAAGATATCACAAATGAGTGTGGTAGAACTATTAAGATTTGCCCACCCGGATGACCGGTCTCGCCTTGCCAGTAAAGCGGTGGAGGAAGAACTACTCACAAAAGAGGAAGCAAAAGAATTCATTCGTTTTGTTCGATAGTCTTTAAATGAAATTTGGTTGTATCATTATTAATCATTATTTTTATACATAAATTTAAATCTTAGAAAACATGAAAAACTTAAATGACCTTGTAGAAGAAAGAATTGCCCACAAACTCAAGATGGGAGCATCCAACGCAGTCGCTGCTATGACCCGCTTGCGGGAAGAAGGTAAGATCAGTCAGGATTTCATCTTTGAAGTCGGTACAGAAAGGAAAGGTATTTCCACAAATATCGAATTCTATCCAAATGATCTTGGAAGAATCGGTGCCACCTTTCATGTACCAAATCAAGGGTCCCGGGAATATACAATCAACAAGCATGCTATCAGACAGGTAGCAGAAAAGCTGAAGATTCCCGGCCAGTATCTTACCAATTTATTGTTTGGTGAGGAATGGCAGTCATCGTTGGCATACGAAATCCTCAATACTCACAATGGATGGACCGAAAGAAACAAAGTTTTGGTAAGGTCTGTCGGATCAGAAGTACGTGCTTTTCTCAGTGATCAGTACCGAAGGTTGGATTCGCAGAAAATCTTTGGTACTCACGTTGATGAGGTATACAAGAATGGTGGGCAGTTAGCCGATGGTTGGATGGATGACACCCGACTGATGGTGGAAACTCTGTTGCCAAAACCAATACAGATCAACACCGAACTCAATGGTATGATCCTGATTGCCTTTGGTACCCGTCTGTCATCTTCCGATTATGGTGACGGAGCACTGGAGTTGAGAAGTTTTGTAATGCAAGGCGTCTGCCTGAATGGTTTGGTAAGGGAGTCTGTATTAAGGGCAGTTCATTTAGGATCCCGCCTGCCTTCCACCCTTGGTCTATCAGAAGAGACATATGAATCTGATAGTAAGACTACCGCTCTTGCTATCCGGGATCTTACCAAAAATCTTTACAGCTCAGATGTAATAAAGACCCGAATGCTGGAAATAAAAGCAGCATCTGAAATGCCCATTGATCCGGCGCGTGAACTCAAAAACCTGACAGCAGTTCAAAAACTCCTGAAAGGAGAAGCTGACGAAATTGGACAGCTTCTGATGAGGAATAATCCGGATGATGGTCTTCAGGGAGATGCTACTCTTTGGAAACTCACCCAGGGCATCACTGCCTTTGCTAATCGCGAAGACATAAGTGATCGGAGGAGGAATGAGTTACAGGAGCTTGCTGGCAACTTGTTTGACAGAGTTAACAGATAATGTAAAGAAGGGGGGATTCGTCCCCCCTTTACAAAACTAATAGGATGAGTTATACAACTAAACCGGAAACAAAAGATTCTTTGAAGGCAACCCTTGCTATGATAGGGGAAACAAAAGTTATTAAAATTACTTTCCCTTATGATGTACAAATGCTTCATAATGTTAGGTCACTTATTGGCAGACAATGGCATGCGCAATCCAAGTGCTGGTCCGCTCCTTTGTATGTAGACAATATCAAACAATTACAATCATGGGGGTTTACTATTGATCCCCGGTTGCTGCAATTCGTACAAGATAGCGAATTAAAGACGCAGAGGGCGGCAATTCTACCAATAAAGGACCTTAAAGGAGAGTTATATCCTTTTCAAAAGCAAGGTGTAGAATTCCTTGAAAGAACCAATGGTAAGGCACTAATAGCTGACGAGATGGGGCTTGGTAAAACAGTACAAGCTTTGGCATGGTTACATATCCATCCTGAGAAGCGTCCTGCTATTATTGTCGTACCGGCATCACTCAAACTAAACTGGAAAAAGGAAGCCGAACGTTGGCTCCACAATCCAAAGATAGAAGTACTACAAGGATCGAATGTCCACAAATTAAGGGGTGACATAATCATCATCAACTATGACATCCTACATCATTGGTTGGATCCTTTGCGAGAAATAAATCCTAAAGTATTAATCACTGATGAATGCCATTATTATAAAAGCAATAAGGCAAGGAGAACCAAAGCGGTAAAGCTGCTGGCAAAGGCAGTAGATCACTTTATTGCTTTATCAGGTACTCCTATAGTCAATAAGCCGATCGAGGCGTACAACGCTTTACGATTGATCAATTATGATCTATTCAAAAACTTCCGGCACTTTGCTGACCGATATTGTAATCCCAAATGGAATGGGTTTGGTATGAGTTATGAAGGAGCATCCAATACTCAAGAATTACATGATTTGCTTAAAAGCACTGTAATGATCCGTAGATTAAAAAAGGATGTGCTGCCTGAATTACCGGAGAAGACCCGATCGTTTTTTCCATTACAACTTACCAATCAGTCAGAGTATACGAAAGCTGATAATGATCTGATCCAGTTCTTAAGGGAGACCAAAGGAAATGCTGCTGCCCGGAAAGCAATCTTTGCAGAAGCACTTACCAGAATTGAAGTACTCAAACAATTGGCAGTCAAAGGAAAATTAGAAGAAGCAATTAATTGGATATCAGACTTTCTCGAAGTAGAAAACAAATTGGTAGTCTTTGCTACTCACAAATTTGTAATTGATACTTTGATTGAAAGATTCAAAGGTATTGCTGTAAAGATTGACGGATCATGTACTCCTAATGAAAGACAACGAGCAGTGGAATCATTCCAGAATGATGCAGATATTCATCTATTTGTAGGGAATATACAAGCAGCAGGCGTCGGTATTACGCTTACCGCTTCCAGCAATGTAGCATTCTTGGAATTACCATGGACTCCCGGTGCTCTTGTACAAGCAGAAGACCGGTGCCATCGTATCGGTCAGAAAGACAATGTTAACATCTACTATTTACTTGCCACAGGTACCATTGAGGATACAATTGCTGCTTTACTTGATAGAAAGCGGAAAACCCTTGATGCTGTGCTTGATGGTATAGAAACAGATCAAGAATCATTACTTACCGAACTCATAAAACAATACCAGTCATGAATGCTAAAAGAAAGAAACAAATTAAGGAGCTTATCACAAAAGTGGAAGAGCTTAAAAAAGAAATTATTACCATAATGGATGAGGAGGAAACACAAGCAACCAAGAGTCAAATGAATTCTCTTGAATTTGATCAAGCAGTAACATCAGGAGCATACCTTTTTGAAGCAGAAGGTAGTGCTGACAACTTATTACATTGTTTAAAACTTGCTATTAAACCGATGTATGGAAAACATTAATCTGATCCGGAAGATAGCATGGTCTTTTCATAAGACATCACAATTGGACTACGATGACCTCTTCCAAGAGGCATATCTTGCTTATGTATATGGTATGAAAACTTATGATCCGACCAAGGGATGCTACCTGTCAACTCATTTATGGAATCATATTAGTAATCAGTTAAAAACATATATCAGAAAAGAAAAGGAAAGGACTACTATTTTATTACCTCTCGAAGCAGCTCGGTATCATACCAAATGTGACAATACCTTCTTTGATGGTCTTACTTTCGACGCTCAGGCTATTTCCAAAATTGTCCTTGCTACCGGAAAAATCCTAAAGATGCTCCCGGAATACTCGCAAGGAAGATGCCCTACCAAAATCAAAGTGCGTATAGAGCATATTCTGCTACGACAAGGGTGGTCGTATCAGCGTATCAATTATGCATTTAGAGAATTAAGAATGGCATTGGAATACAAAGGGTAACAAAGTATAATATATCATAAATCAAATCCTTACCTACATGAGCGAACTATCGGAATCAATGGACCAGAAAAGCTTCTTTGCACTCATATCTTACCTTGCAGAAGGATCCACAGATGATGTCATGATGAAGCATTTTGCAAATGTCTTACGGCGCTACGAAAAAGCTAAACTTAAAGGTGAGCCAAAAGAAAAACTAAACATCATCTTTCAAGAAATGACATTACTCAGTTATGTAAATTTAGTCAGGACCCTTAATAAGACTGCAGAGGAACTGATAAAAGATATGGATAACATTAATCGTGTATTAAATCTGATCAATCCCAAACAGAATTGAATGGACATAATCCAACTATATCAGGATCATTCTGTCAATTTCCTTACAGAGGGGCATAAACATTGCCGCCCTGGATGGGTAAATACCCCCTGCCCACATTGTGAAGGTAATGTAGGATACCATTTAGGGTACAATATCCAAGGAAACTTCTATACCTGTTGGCGTTGTGGTTGGCATCCTATCAGTAATACCATTGCCAAACTACTACGTATTTCGGAAAGACAAGCCCGTGAAATAATTAAACAATACGGGCTTCTCATTCCGAAAACTCAACCACTAAAGACTCCTATCAGAATAAAAGAGCATCGGTTACCATCGGAAACCGGTCCCTTAAGTATCGCTCACGTACGATATTTACAGAGCAGAGGATTTGACCCTGATAAATTGATCAATGATTGGCGTTTATTAGGTACAAGCCCTATAAGTAAGCTTGACAATATCAGTTACAAATATCGGATCATCATCCCCTATTTTTGGGATCAACAACAAGTCTCTTTTGACTCAAGGGATATCACCGAGAAACATCCTGCTAAATACTTAGCATGTCCCGGTGATAGGGAATTAATCCCACATAAAGACATATTGTACGGTAAGCAGGAATATTGGACCGATACCGGTATATGTGTAGAAGGTCCTACTGACGTTTGGCGATTTGGTTTCCATGCGTTTGCTACATCAGGAATAAAATATACACCTGCCCAAGTTCGGGTGATAGCAAAAACGTTTAAACGGATCTTTGTTGTATATGATGATGATCCACAAGCAGTTATCCAAGCAAAAAAATTGGTTGCTGAATTACAATTTCGTGGTCTTAAAGCAATTAGGGTTACTATTGAAGGAGATCCTGGAAGTATGAAGCAAGATGAAGCAGATTATTTTGTTAAGCAATTAGGTTTCAAATGATTAAAAATAAATTTGGAGAAATAAAATGGATTATATATCTTTACAACTTAATTAACTTAAATATATCTCATGAATACGGTCATGATTAAAATATTGTTACTGTTTTTCCATTTTTCTAAGGTTGGGGATTCGAAGGGAAGGTGCCGTATCACTGGAACTTCGGATCCCTTTTTACTAAGAAACTATGATAAGAACAAAACTACCAAAAAATAGTAAATCACAATCATTTTGTAATTTGATTGAGTTTTTCCTTAAACAAGATTCCCCGTCAGAATTAATATCTCTTTACTATATGTATTGTTATCTTGCCATCCAACAAAATTCTAATTACCCGGAAATTAATTCCACTAAAATGGCAAGACTTTTACAATGGGATAGACGACGGGTAAAATCAGTAACGGCACGACTAATAGACCTGAAAATTATACAGGGCGGTGGGGGCATTTGCCCTATATCCGTGCCTAATGATTCGGTTATATATAATATAACCTCATCTATATCTAAGGGATGTACCTTACAGGAAACATCATCCCCCAATAAAAGAATTACAGCTTCCATGTTTGACCAATTTTGGTCTATCTATCCAAGAAAAACTGATAAAGGGAAAGCATTGTCCAAATGGTTGCAGGTCTGCAAGCGGAAAGATGCCCCTACTTGGAGAGAAGTGAAAAGAGCAATCCTCCAACAAAAACAATCGGAAAGGTGGCAAGAATCAATGTTTATCCCCATGCCAGCCACTTGGCTAAACCAGCGCCGGTGGCTTGACGATCCAAGTGAAATGAAAAAGATTGACTTCAATCAACCTGTTTCCGGTCCAGCATTTGTTATTGATGACGGTAGGCGATATGATCGTTGTAAAGATGGTGAGTATAGAAATGCAGCAGGAGAAATATACATACCATGATTGAAAGACAGATCATAATCGGTTTAATTACATCATCTGACTATTGTGCTCAGATGAAGAATGTATGGAATAGTCAATTCCTTGAATCTACTACTGCCAAAAGACTTGCCGGTTGGGTATGGGAGTATTATAACAAATACAATAAAGCTCCCGGGAAAGATATCGAAGCCATTTTCTTTTCAAAGATTAAAGCATCCAACTTTCCAAAGACAATTGCTGAAGAAATAGAGCAAGACATACTACCAGAATTAAGTAAACAATACGAGCAGGAAGGACTTGATGTAAAGTATCTGATCGACGAAACTAAGAAATACTTTAATGAGCAGCACATCAAGCAGTTTACCGAGAGCGTCCAAAGTTTGCTTGATTCCGGTCAACTTGATGAAGCAGAAAAATTGGTGGGATCATTCAAACCACTGGCATCCAGCAATGTAAAGTTAGATCAGTTTATTCGCAATGTCGCTCAAATTAGAAAGATTAAACGACAAAGACCGGCATGTCTTATGAAGCCATGGCTATTTGAAGGTCACCTAATCATCTTGTATGGTTCTGCCGGCACCGGAAAGTCTTTGCTTGCCATACTGATCGGATATTTGTTAGGGGTAAAAGACTATGATATAGAAGAGTGTGAGATAGGACAATGGCAGGTACATAAAAATTGTGGATGTTTATATGTTGATGGTGAGTTGGGCGAATTAGATATGGAAGCACGTATCAAAGGATATGAATGGATTGGTACGCAGAGAGGTGATTGTAGAATCAAAGTGTTATCTGCTCCAGAATACCAATTAGCAACAGAAGATACTTTTTCATTGTCAGATAGAACAAATCAGTTAAAAATCATTCATTGGTTGAAAGAGCATCCAAATTACAAGTTGATTATACTTGATAGTTTGAGCACTTTGTTTAGTCTTGATGATGAAAATAACAATAGTGAATGGAATAAGAAAGTGAATCCATTCTTGCGTGACTTACGTGCTTTAGGGGTATCTTGTATTTTGTTACATCACTCCGGCAAAGATAAGAAGAAAGGAATGCGAGGAGCATCAGCAATGGAGGCAATGGCTCAGTATATATTTCGATTAACAAATCATCCAAAGGCAAGTCAGGATAGTGGGGAAGCTTGGTTTATAATTTCCAAAGATAAGCAACGAGCAGGCGGAAAAAGTTTTCCAACCTTTGCTTTGCATTTTTCACAAGATGTTGATGGTAATACCCACTGGGAAGAAACAGAATTAAAATGAGAAAAGAACAAATTATTTTGAAACTACAATGCGTTCGATCATCTACAAGATCAGAAGCAAATAAACAACTCTTAACTGAATGTATTGATGCTTTACAGGAAGATCAGAGGGAACAGGATGAACAAAAACAGGTATCAAATGTCGAATCTTATTATGTCCGTCAACGACTAAAGTTAAGGAATGATGTCGGGATAAAATTAACAGAAGAAGGCAAGGCAATGCGTTTTCTTGTTAATACTATTGATGAACCAAACAAAAGATTGTGGGTAGTAGATGAAGCAGGAAGAGTAAGACCACAATGGATTCAAATGCAATTAGTGGAACCAGCAGATGATTAACAATTTAAAATAGGAGGTTGAAATGTTTAAGATTAGGAAAGAATTTCATTTCTCAGCAAGTCATGTTTTAAATGGTTTGCCTGAGACCCACCCGTGCTCAAGATTGCATGGGCACAATTACGTAATTACTGTAGAACTACAATCTGAAACGCTCAATGAGGTAGGATTTGTGGTTGATTACAGAGCACTGGATGACATCAAAGAATTCATCGACAATCATTTGGATCATCAACATCTCAATGATCGTGTTCTTTACAATCCGACTGCAGAAAATATGGCAAAAGATTTCTACGAATTCTTTCATAAATTGCATCCGGAAGTATGTGCCGTTGAGGTCTGCGAAACACCAAAAACATCAGCAAGATACGAACCGTGATGGAAGCAAAACAACTTATTAAAGCATTTCCAAAAGAAGAAAGGCAAGTAGGCACTGGTAATTTTCTTCGGGTATCAGAGTTTTTCTTTGATACCATTCAAGGAGAAGGTTTTTATCTTGGGCATCCTGCTGCCTTTCTCAGACTACAACAATGCACTCTGAATTGCGTGTGGTGTGATACTACCGA
>Ga0116163_1002039_pt1 | contig 12053 bp, 7 predicted proteins | sample AD_UKC107_MetaG_FD_89889 | JGI IMG/M metagenome (GOLD analysis project Ga0116163, IMG submission 89889) | Active sludge microbial communities of municipal wastewater-treating anaerobic digesters from Hong Kong - AD_UKC107_MetaG | ecosystem: Engineered > Bioreactor > Anaerobic > Digestate | place...
CAGAAATGGTCACATTGGCTTCAATGAACCGGGAACGGCATTTGGCACCCGAACGCATATGATTAAACTTCATGAAGATACGAGGCTTGCCAATTCTAGATTTTTTGATTCACTTGAGGATGTGCCGGTTGCAGCCATAACGATGGGGATTAAGACGATCATGCGGGCGAGAAGTATTTTGCTGATTGCCTGTGGAGAGAGCAAGCAGGAAGCCATGCGGAAACTCGCGTACGGTGAGGTTACACCTGAATTCCCCGCTTCCGTACTTCAGCTTCATCCGGATGTCAGAATTCTGATAGATGAAGAGGCTTCGAAATTGCTGGAGATGGAAGATTCGGTCTTGGTTGTTTGATCGTGTAAGCGTTAAGGGAATAGGATATAAGTAGAGGATGGGATTTTTTTCCATCCTCTTTTTGTTTTATAATGAGATTTGTTATGGGTGAGTTTTAGAGTTTGCTGAAAAACAAAAAGATTCCCCGCTTGGGAGGGACTTAGTCCGGTGAAAGGTTTTGACTAAATTACATTCATTAAGGAGGTCAGTATGAATTTTGGCTTTATCACGCGTGAAAATGATTTGAGTTTTGAGGATGCTGTTGAACGATTGAGGAACAAATATAAAGAGCATCATTTCTTTTCTTCTAATTCAGAAGAGAAAGAATCTGTGTTAAAAAAGGCTGATGCGTTAATCGTGACTGATTTGTCTGAAGAGGAGGCGATGCTTTCTGAAAGATTGGAAGTGGTCTTTGTCCCGTTTGTCGGGATCAACAGTCTTCCGGTCAGGTATTTAGCGAGAAATGGCATTGTTGTCTCCAATACACACTGGAATTCCAAATATGTTGCAGAAAAGGCAGTGGGGCTATCCCTGGCCTTGCTCGGGCGGACGGTGGAATTTCATTCGTTACTCGAAAGAGGCATTTGGGGCGGTTTTTTGGCCAGTGAAAAGGAATATCAGAACTGGACATCCTTATACAATAAGAAGTGTACGATCCTTGGATACGGCTCGATTGGCAGGGATCTTGCCAGGTTATTGAAGGCCTTTGATTGTGAGATCACCGCTTTTAAAAGGAACGTTGCGCAATTTGAAGATGCACATGTCGATTTTGTGACGGATGATCTTGAAAAGGCCGTTGAGTTTGGAGAGGTTTTGTTTTTTACCCTGCCTTTGACTCAACAGACCAGATACCTCATCAACGAGGGGAATATGGATTTATTGAGGAATAAATACGTGATAAACGTGGGACGCGGTAAACTCATAAGGGAAGAACCTTTTTATCAGGCCCTGAAGAACGGCGTGATAAAGGGAGCCGCTATCGATGTCTGGTACAATTATCCAAAAGATGAGAAAATTACCCTGCCGTTTAATTATCCGTTTCACATGTTGTCAAATGTGGTATTATCACCCCATACGGCGTCGGACGCTTATGAGGGGATTACAGACTGGGTAGAGACAACGGTTGCGAGAGTCGAAAGGTATATTCAGACTCAAGAGATACTCAATCGGGTCGATTTGGAAAGAGGGTACTGAGGGAACAAAAATCCCCGTCTAAGCGGGGATTTTGAGCTATCTCTTAAAGAAGAAATTCTTCTTTATTCATCACTTGCCTTTGTTAAGACAAAGATGGCATTCAGTATCAGTCCTGCGATTACCGCGAGTCCGATTCCCTCCAGGTTGAAGGAACCGATGGTCAGGGTTGCTCCACCGAGACTCAGGACAAGCATCGTGGATACGATAACGAGGTTCTTTCCGTCGAGATTCACCTTGTTATCTACGAGTGTCTTAAGTCCTACGGAGGCGATCATACCGAAGAGAAGGATTTCGATTCCTCCCATGACGGCCGTTGGGATAGAGCTTACGATGTAACCCACTTTCGGGATGAATGAGAGGATGATTGCAAATACCGCTGCGATTCTCATGACGATTGGATCGTATACTTTTGTTAATGCGAGAACTCCCGTGTTTTCCGAATAGGTAGTATTGGCGGGCCCGCCGACAAACCCTCCGATCATCGTGCCGATTCCGTCTCCGATAAGGGTCTTATCTATACCGGGATCTTCATAGAATTTCTTGCCGGTTACCGCTGAAACGGCATAAACATCGGCGATGCTTTCCACTGCCGCGGCAAGGGCCACCGGAACGATTAACGAGATGGCGTGAAGCGAGAATTTGGGGAGGATGAAATCGGGGAATGCAAACCATCCGGCAGCACCGAAACCTGAAAGGTCAACAATCCCTGCGATGAGTGAAACGATATAGCCTACGATGATACCGATGATGACCGGAATGATTTTTGGGAATCCCTTTGTATAAAGTCTGACGACTATTGCCGTTGCAAGAGAGATTAAGGCGATTGTCCAGTTTGATGAGGCCATATCAACCGCAGTTGGAGAAAGGATGATACCGATAACCAGTATGGTCGTTCCGGAAATAACGGGTGGGAAGAGCTTGACAATCTTTTCTACGCCGATTGCCTTTACAAGAAATCCAAGCCCGATTTTTACAAGGCCTGCGATGAAGATCCCGCCGGTTGCGTATGCCAACATCGGTACGATATCGACTCCGGCATTTACGGCCTCCTGAATACTACCGTAATGAGTAGGCCCCTGATTGATGTAATACAGTGTTACGGCGATCATTGGTGCGATGTACGCAAAACTGCTTCCGAGGAAAACCGGTACTTTTCTCTTTGTGATCAGATGAAAGATGAGTGTGGCAACTCCCGCGGCAAATAAGGCGACATTGACCGGTACACCCGTCAGATAGGGAACGAGTACCGTGGCACCGAACATGGTAAAGGCATGCTGAAGTCCGAGAATGAATTTCTTTGTTTTTGTTAATTCCATTTTTTTCCTCCTCCTAAAAAAAAGAGGTCATCATAAAATGATGACCTCTGCTGCTGAAATAAAAATATTTATTTTTCTGAAAAAGATTATTCGTTTGTTTTTTTGCATCAAAAAATTTCTCAAGACTATCACCTCAATTGAAAACACTTACCCCATCAAGCGGTATTAAATTCTTTGAACTTTAAAAACCGCAATACTATACCACATATTTTTGATTTGTCAAGTTTCAGTTTTTTTAAGTCATCCCCTCGTTAGCTTCGTGATGTGGGGTATGTGTTTTTAAGTCATAAATTGGTTTGATCTTAAGAAAAATGAGACGATGAAATAAAATAATAAAAAAATCTTTTCTTTTTAATTTTTACAGAAGGATAATCAATGATATAATCAGAACAAATTGGAGGTGTTGTATGACATTAAAAGGATTCACAATGGGTAAAAGTATCAAAAAGAGGATAGCAATTTTCTCCACATTAACAATTATTCTGGCTTGTATTTTACTCGCGTTTGGCTTGAATCATTATTATTCACAACTTGTCAGGGAGACTGTTGGGAAAACGGGAACCGCCGTTGCCCTGAACATCATCAATGAAGTGAAAAGTGATCCTGAAGCGGCGAATGCATTGTTCAGTATGATGGATAACAGGAATCTGTCGCAGCACAGTCAGCTTCTGGAAAATGAAATGGCCCTGTTTGATTCGTTTATGAAGGGTAATGGCGTTGAGAGTGTTTTTAACGTTGTTAAAACGGGTGATCAATGGGAATTTTCAGGTGGTATCAACAAAGACATGGAGACCGTTACGATCGACAAGAAATATATTAACAGCTATCAAGGCGCTTTGAGTTACAGAGGCGGCTTTTCCTTTGGCGGATTCAATCAGGCCTTTGATGCAAAGGAAACGATTGTGACTGATTTCATTCCAAAAGAAGATTTCACATTTACCTTGATTGTCTTCTATCCACTCGAAGTATCCGGGCAAAAACTCTTTATCGGTATAGAATTTGATTCTACGGATACTTTTATCAAATACAAGATGGCTTCGGTTGTTACTACAGTGATTACTATAATTGCGGCCTTTGCGGGTTCTTTTATCATGTTCTTCCTTGCGGGTGTAATTCTCAGACCACTTAAGAAGGTCAAGAAGAATCTGAAAAAGCTTGGTGAAGGGGACTTCACCGTTCATTTCCAAACGGAAATGAAAGATGAGATTGGAGAGATTACCGATACACTTAATGATGTTACCGGCAGTATGAATGGGATAATGGGTAATTTGACAAAAACGATCAGGAAGACAACGATGGATTCCAATTATGTCAGCCGAGATGCAAAAGTCATGGGAGAGAGTTTTAAGAATACGATCGAAATCATAGGGAATGGGTCGGAAGCCATCAGGGAAATGGTGGAATCCGTTGATTCCGAGGGCGATGCAATAGAAGAAATTGCCAATTCGGGTCAAATGCTGGCTTCTATGGCTGAGCAGCTGAACGAGACGATGAACACCATCTCGAATAAAGCGGAGTCCGGAAAGGAAACCATTTCCAATGTCAACAAAAATATTGTCAGTTTGGCTTCTTCCATGGACAGAATTTCTGAGGATGCAAATGTCATGGTGGAAAAGGCTTCGACGATAGGCGAGGTTGTTGATACGATCAGTGGAATCGCCGAACAAACCAACCTGCTCGCCCTGAATGCGGCCATTGAAGCGGCAAGGGCAGGAGAAGCCGGAAAGGGTTTTGCAGTAGTTGCGGATGAAATCAGAAAGCTTGCCGAAGAGAGTAAATCGGCTACCCTGAATATCTCGGAAAATCTTAAGACGGTTGTAGATGGCGTAGAAAATACCGCGAGGGATGTTGTAGAGATCAATGAAAGTATAAAGGAGGTTACTCAGGACAACGATGCGGCGGTCAACAACATCACCGAAATTCTCGGACAGATGCACGTTGTGAGTGAAATGACAACCAACCTGGCGGCAAATGCACAGGAACAGGGAGCTGCAACAGAAGAGATCGAAGCCACTTCGGCTGAATTGAAGGCAAAGTCTTCCGAATTGCAGCTGATTCTGAATGAAATAGAAAAGTATGCGGATGAAACACATCAGAAGATCAATGCAATCGAAACGATGATGGAGGAGATGGCCGTTGAATCGATTAAGGCCTCCGATCACCTTTCAAAATACTCTGTCTACAGAAAGGAAGAATATGCCGAACAACTTGATAAGGCCCTTAAATCACATGCAAAATGGTTTGAACGGCTAAAGGTCATTGTAGATCAGGGAACGGATATTGGTTTGGAGACCAAACCCGAAAGATGCAATTTTGGAATCTTCTTCAATTCCATTGCACCGTATCCGGGACATGAAACCGAATGGGAGAAAATAGGGGCGTTGCATGAACGGCTTCATAAGGCTTCTATTCCCGTTTTAGAAGCTGTGAGGGCAAATAAGAATAGAGAGATTATCAAAAGCGAGTTTAAAAAGGTCGAGCTGATTTACAAAGAACTTCATGGCCTTTTAAAAGCCTGTCATAACACAATTCTTAAAGACGAGTAGTTTTATCCCGATGCTTGTTCATAAAAAGGTGGATTTATATCCACCTTTTTATGATGAAAAACATTGCATTTGTGATTTTTTTTTATGCAAAAAAGCGCAATAAAACCGGGAAAATTAAAATGTTATGTTCACTAACCGAACTATTAGCCATGTGTAAAGAATTTTTATGATATAATACCTTGTACGATATGTAATCTATGACTTAAGCAATTAAGTTTCAAAAAAGAGAACGGTGTGTTACACACCTAAAAAATTCGAAGGAGGAATTTGGATGCAGAAGAAAACGTTGTTTGTTTTGGTTATCCTTGCAGTGTTTGTAGCAATGTCCTTTGCAGAAGTTATGGGACCTTACGCTGACAAAGTGTATGTTAACACGAGGATGAAGGAAGAAATCGGACTTAAGGACACAGCAGAAGGAATTACAGATGTATTTCTTTATGGGGTAAACGGTCCTACACTTTACGGTATGCCTCAGGAAGATCTTGACAAACTTGAGATTTATTCCATTCCGTCTGGAACGTGGTCTATCAATGTAAACAACTACCCTGGAGTTGCACCATACCAGGTAGAAAAAGATGGAAAGACACTCTTTAACCCGTTTGCTATCACAGAAGTAAGATTTGCTTTGAACTTCCTGATTAACAGAAAGTACATCGTAGATGAAATTCTTGGCGGGGCAGGATTCCCAATGTTCACCATGGCAACAACCGGTCAGCCAGGAACAATGAAGTACAACAAGATAGCTGAAGAATTCGGTTTCACCGATGAAGGCGACGAACAGAAAGCTATCGAAGACATCACAGCCGCCATGGAAGTTGCAGCTGCCCTTCCTGAAAACCAGGGAAGACTTGTAAAGGGAGCGGAATTCTGGCAATTTGATGGCGAACCTGTTTCAATCGGATTCTTAATCAGGGTTGACGATCCTAACGGAAGAGTCAGAGAAGGAAATTATATTGCAGATCAGATTGAAAAAACCGGTATCAAGGTTGACAGACTGGTTTGGGACAGAGTTAAGGCTATCACAACTTCCTATTACTCCAACCCAGCCGATTACGAATGGAACCTTTACACAGAAGGATGGGGAGCAGGAGCTACAAGAAAGTACTGGGAACACATCGTTGCACAGATGTATGCTCCCTGGTACGGTTATATGCCTGGTGGAGCAACAGCAGAAAACTGGAACCATGTAAACGCAGCACTTGACAAGTATACACAGGATGCATTCTACGGAAGATTCCTTACAATCGACGAATACTGGGAAGATGCACTTGAAGGTCTCAGACTTGGTCTTAAAGATGCACTCAGAATTTACGTCTGTGCACAGACAGACTTCTTCACAGCCAACAAGGCAAGATTCGAACAGAGATTTGCTTACGGTCTTGGCGATGGCGTTAACGAATGGATGTTCATAACAGGTAAAACAACTGATGGAATCCTCAACGTTACACAGTTCTCCGCACAGGGTGCACTCTTCATGTCCGCATGGGATCCTATCGGAAACGACGGATTCTCAGACACATACTCCACAAAGATTTCAAAGGCACTTATCGATGGCGGTATGGAAGAAAGTCCAGTTTCTGGAGAACAGGGCGAAGTCAGAGCACATTACTTCGACGTAGAAACAAATGTAGAAAGAATTGGGGACGACCTTGTTGGACAGATTCAGGTTCCTGCAGATGCTGTTAAGTACGATCCGGCAGCAAACGAATGGGCACCAGTTGGCGAAGGCGTTAAGGCATACAGCAAGGCTTCCTTCAGCTTCACTTTCACACAGTGGCATGACGGAACACCTATGACATTGCTCGATCTCATTTACAACGAAGGATTCAGAGCAGAATGGTCCTCACAGGATGGAGACAACGATAAGGAATACGAATCAGCATACGCATCACTTATCGCTGAAGGTATCGACATAATCAAGGGTTTCGTCTTTGACTTCGAAAACGAAACAATTACAACATACTTCGACTACAACTTCCCGCCTAGTGTAGAGAGAGTTGCCGGAACAGGCTGCCCATCCTTTACCGTATCAGCTTCCGGTGGGGTTGTTTGCGGAGACGAATGGACAATCATAGAAGCTATTGCCGAAATGATCATCAACGGAAGCGAATCGGGAACACAGTATTCCATTTCATCAGACGATGACAATGAAATCGACATCCTCGTTCCTTCACACGTAGCAGATATCCTTGCAAAACTTAAGGAACTCAAGGCTGCCGGACATATTCCTGCATACCTTAAGGGTCTTATGACAGCTGAACAGGCAGACGAAGCCTACGCAAATTCAATCGCATTCGTAGAAGAAATGGGTCATGCATACATCGGAAACGGTGCATTCATTCTTACAGCATACGATCCTGAAACAAACTTCCTCGAAATGACAGCAAACAGAAACTGGGCATGGAGTGCAGATTACTGGATGAACAGATTTGCAGTACCGAGAATCGTTATTAACGATTTCAAGGTTCCTACACTCGTTCCAAGAGGAAAAGACATCGAAGTTAAAGTTGACCTTTCAAAGGTTGTTTACCCAAGTGTCACTCCTGAAGTTGCCGACGAAGGAACTGTAGAAGTATTCCTTGGAAACCTGGAAGGTATCAAGGGTCAGATCACTAATGCCGGTGCATTCAAACTGATGATTCCTGGTTCAATGACAAAAGACCTTGACAAGGGAACCTATGAAATTATCGTTAAGGCTGAACTTGCAGGCGCTATTCCTGTAGAGAAGAGTAAATCAATAATTCTCTGGTAATTTCTTGAGATATAATTATTGACACTTTGTCGATAGTGCCTCTTCTGGGGCACTATCGATATTATTTAGGGGGCAAAATTTAATGTACTGGAAATATGCATTAAAAAGACTGTTGAACGCAGTATTTATATATGTTATTTTGATCTTTATCTTCTCTGCATTGTTCAACGTACAGATGGAACAAACAGTCTATGCGCAGATAGATGAACGAATAAAACAGGAAACGATGCAGCTGAAAGATATGAAACCCGATGAAATAAGGGAATGGGCAATTCAGAGAAAGGCTCATTACTATACCGTGTATAGCCTGGATAAACCGGTTCTTGAAAGAGTTTTTATCAGGGCGGGAAATGCACTGATCTTCAAGTATGGAAATTCATCATTGATCAAGTCATCAAGTGGAAGCAGAGATGTCAGAATAATAGTCACTGAAACCATACCGAGAACCTTGCTTCTGTTTATGACTGCAACAATATTAGACATCCTGCTTGGATTCTGGCTTGGAATCAAAAAGGCACAGAAACCGGGTAAGGCACTCGATAAAACGACATCAGTCATCACAATGGTTGTATACGGTATGCCATCCTGGTGGTTGGGAATGCTGATGATCATGGTATTCTCATATATCTTCAAGGTGTTCCCGTCAGGCGGGCTAACCTCAACACCACCGCCACCGGACGGATCATGGGCTTTCTTCATTGATTCGCTCTATCATCTGATTCTGCCGGTCATCACTTTGCTTGTAATCGGATTCTGGGGAAGGGCCTTTCTTACAAGAAATATCGTATTGAGTACCCTGCAGGAAGATTACATCATGTCGGCAAGGGCAAGAGGAGTCCCGGAAAGAAAGGTTCTTTACGGACATGCACTCAGAAGTGCCGCGCCGCCAATCGTGACAATGGGTCTGCTTGCCTTGATCGTATCCTTCAGTGGAAACATTCTGTTTGAAGGGATATTCAGCTGGCCGGGAATGGGTAATCTTTACTGGGTTGCCGTACAGCAGAACGATATTCCTGTTCTGATGGGAAATCTTTCCCTGACCACAGGATTGTACATTGCCGGATTGGCAATTCTTGATTTGATCTATGGATTCCTCGATCCAAGAATTAAGGTAGGTGGAAAAGCATGAAGTTCGCAGATATGAAAGATTCCTTCAAGGAATTCTGGGCGGAATTCAGTAAGGAAAAAACAGGAGTAATAGGTTTAATATTATTTGCGCTCTTTGTATTTATCGTTGTCTTTGAGCCGGTGCTTTTACCATTTGAAGATGCAAACGACAGATGGCGTGATATCACATACTGGGCGGATAATCCGAAATCGGCTCCTCCGGTATGGACGAACTGGTTCAGCAGTAAAAAGAAGGCAACAACCGAGAGTTACTATGACTATACCACTGCCGAAGAGGATCTTGGCGGGATGAAGGTTGTAGAATATACATTTGATTACGATTATCAGTTTGACGAAGCGCCGAATGATATCATTCTGCATATGGATGTTACGGGTGCCCCTATGATAGTTGTTAAGGTTGTCAGACCTGACGGTGAAGAAGTGGAAGTTTATTATGGTAGTTTTAATGCCGGCAATAACACAAAGGATTTCAGATTATCGGTTGATAACAATTCAAGGGATATTCTTTATAATTTTGCCGTTCCTTTTGAGAACAGAGAAAGTCTTAAAGATGTAAAAGCAGGATTAATCAAGACAACGGATACTCTTTTTGCAAAGGCGGAAGAGGGAATCTTAAGAAGTCCTGTTTCTCTCAAAGGCGATTACAAGATCGTAATTCAGTCCATCTTCATGGGAGAAAATGATAATGTTGAATCACCCTACCTTATAATGCCCGGAAAAGTATCAGGTGTTTTGGGTACCGATTCATCCAAGAGAGATGTCTGGACCGGCGTTCTTGCAGGTGTGAAATGGGCCCTTCTCATCGGGATTCTGACGGCTATCGTTTCTGTATCCGTTGGGGTGGTGTACGGGGTTATCAGTGCCTATCTCGGTGGCTGGAAAGATGCGGTTATGCAGAGGGTGTTTGAAATATTCGTTTCCGTTCCGCTGCTTCCCGTTTTGATCGTTATGAGTGCGATTTTTGAGCCGAGTATCTGGACGATGATAGGAATGATGGTCCTCTTCTTCTGGACGGGATCCGTTAAAACGGTCAGAAGTATGGCGCTTCAGATAAAGGAAGAAACCTATATAGAAGCTTCAAAGGCACTTGGAGCAAGCAATTTCAGAATCATATTCAAGCATATGGTCCCGCTCCTGATTCCCTATTCCTTCTCATCCATGGCCTTGTTTATTCCAAGAGCAGTTGTTTATGAAGCAACCATCAGTCTGCTTGGACTTGGTGATGCACAGATCGTAACCTGGGGACAGATACTCAGTGATGCCCTCAGCGGTGGAGCAGTCATGAGCGGTCTCTGGTGGTGGGTGGTCCCGCCTGGATTGAGTATCGCATTCATGGGAATGGCGTTTGCGTTTATCGGCTTCTCCCTTGACAAGATACTGCATCCAAAACTGAGAACGAGGTAGAATAATTATGGAAAAGATAAAGATGAAAGATAGCAGAAATGTGCTGGAAGTCGAGAATCTGAAACTGTATTACAAGGTTTCGGCTGGACTTGTCAAGGCGGTAGATGATGTAACCTTCTTCCTGAGAAAGGGAGAAACCCTTGGGCTCGTTGGAGAATCCGGTTGTGGGAAGACGACAACGGGAACGGCGCTGATGCATATGCCCACACCTCCCGGATACATCGCAGGTGGAAAGATCATCCTGGACGGGGAAGATATCGTTCCGCTTCAGGAAAAGGAACTGAGAAAGAGAATCCGATGGGAAAAGATCTCGATGGTCTTTCAGGGAGCGATGAATTGTCTGACGCCGGTTTATACCATTGGCAAGCTCATGAGTGAAACCCTTCACGAGCACGATGCCCTGAAGGGCATCCCAAAGTTTTCGACAAATCCGAAAACTTCAACGAGAAAGAAGAATGCGTCTGCGCGAGAGCTGATGATCAAGTATCTCAATTATGTGGGGTTGTCGGAAGATGTCCTCAGGAGATACCCGCATGAACTCAGCGGAGGAATGAAACAGCGCGTTGTCATCGCGATGGCGCTCTTCCTTGAACCGAAGGTGATCGTTTGTGATGAACCGACAACCGCACTCGATGTCGTTGTACAGGCACAGATCATCAACCTGCTGAAAGAACTCAAAGAAAAACTGGACCTCTCGTTTATCTTCATCACGCATGATCTCGCAACAGAGGCGGAAGTATCCGACCGGATCCAGATCATGTACGGGGGAAGGGTTATGGAGATCGGAACCAATCAGCAGATCTATGGAAAACAGGGACCGATGCATCCCTACACGCAGAGACTTCTTCAGGCCACACCGAGATTACATGAAGAAGTAGAAGAACTCGCCTTTATTCCGGGGACACCGCCGGATCTCTTGAATCCGCCAACCGGCTGCAAATTCCACGACAGATGTGATGTCTGCATGGAAAAATGCCGAACGGAAGAACCGGATCTGATAGAAATTGAAGCGGATCATTACGTTGCATGCTGGAGGTGTAGAGGATGAGTAAGAGTGAATACCTTGTAGAGGTAGAAAACCTCCAGAAGTGGTTCCCCGCGAGAAGAACGATGAAAGAAGTGTTCAGCGGAGACCAGAGATACGTCAAGGCGGTAGATGGGGTTACCTTCAAGATAAGGCGTGGAGAAATCTTCGGACTCGTCGGAGAATCGGGCTGTGGAAAGACGACGACCGGAAAACTGATCATGAAGCTGCTCGAACCGAGTGGTGGAAAGATGCTCTTTGATGGAAATGACGCGACCCATCTCGATAAACTAACGATGGATCAGTACAGGCAGGATGTTCAGATGATCTTCCAGGATCCGTATGCCTCCATGAACCC
>Ga0116163_1002046_pt1 | contig 12025 bp, 12 predicted proteins | sample AD_UKC107_MetaG_FD_89889 | JGI IMG/M metagenome (GOLD analysis project Ga0116163, IMG submission 89889) | Active sludge microbial communities of municipal wastewater-treating anaerobic digesters from Hong Kong - AD_UKC107_MetaG | ecosystem: Engineered > Bioreactor > Anaerobic > Digestate...
ATGTATGTGGTTCCGAACGGAAATCACATGTTATCGGGGCGTAGCTATACTGAAAACGGAATCGGGGAACAAATTGAGGTGAAATCACTTACTGCCCCCAATGCTGCACAAAACATGGATATGCTGATCGACTGGGTCGAGAACGGCAGGGCGCCTGCCCAAACACTCGTCATTGATCGACAAGGGAATATCGGCCTCCATAGCGGAGTCGAAGGCTATTTGCTCTGTTCTTACCCGAATTACCAGAAATATACAGGAGGCCCGGCCGGGAGTGCCTCATCCTATGAAAGTGCCGCCCCCGATCTCAACCGGGATCTTCGCAAGGGAAAGCGGTGATTTCAGACAGGCTGACACACTCGATCTGAATCGCGTTTAGCTCAACGCACATCTATTTACGCAAGGTTAGTTTCCCACCACATTGCAGAAGATCAACCTATCAATCCAGGGGGACTGCAGTAGATAAACCGATTATTCCAGGGAGATTGCAGCAGGTCAACCGATCAGGTCGCGGATCACCTCGCTGGCCATGTAGCAGCCGAAAACGGGGGGCATATAGCTGATGGTGCCCACGGTGGAAATCTTATTGACGCCCGCTTCGAGGCGGATAGCCTCATCAGGCACCTCTTCGGGTGACCAGACTGCCTTGACCCCCTTAAAAATGCCCAGCCGGTGGAGGCGTTTGCGCACCATCCGCGCCAGTTTACAGTCGCGGCTTTTCGAAATATCGGATACCGCCACCAGTGAAGGATCCATCTTTCCGCCGGAACCCATCGAGGAGATGACCCGGTATCCCAGCTTCACGGCGTGGTATATGAGGAAGGTTTTGGGCGAGAGCGTGTCGATGCAGTCGACCACATAATCGAAGGGTGCGCTTTGGAGCACTTCGATGGTCCGTTCGTCACGCAGGTATTCCTGCACGGAGGTGAGTTTCAGTTCAGGATTGATGGCGAGCAGGCGGGCGGCCATCACTTCGGTCTTGGGCTGTCCGATGGTGGATTTCAGCGCCGGAAGCTGACGGTTGAGGTTGCTCTCCTCGATGACGTCGCCATCGACAATGGTGAGGGCCCCCACCCCGGCGCGGCAGAGCATCTCGGTAGCATAAGCCCCCACGCCCCCCAGACCGACCACCAGCACATGGGCCGACGCCAAACGGGCCCTCCGTTCATCACCCAGCAGCAGACGGGTCCGCTCATCCCAACTCATTGCCTGATAAAAACTTCCCTGAAGTTCCACATGATTTGCTCCTTAAGCGCCTCTTCTTCAATCCCCTTGATCCGGGCATAACGCTGGTACACCTCGCTCACCGGCTTTTTCCACTCATCGGTCTCAAAAAAAAGCTGGCCTGCAGGAATCTTTTCGGCCACCCTGAGGGCTTCCTCTTCGTCGTGGAGAAACATCTTTCCGAGGGAAAAATAGAAACCCTGTGGAACCAGCTGCCCGGTGATCATGTCATTGCCGGTATAGCCATGCAGAATCCAGGGCACCGTGGGTTTGAGGCGGCGCTTGAGGTGGAAGATCTCGTTGTAGGACTTGACGCAATGGATGACCAGCGGCTTGTTGACGCTTTCGGCAATGCGGCACTGGCTGAGGAAAACCTCGAGCTGTAGCTGCGACTCGGTATTGGCCAGCTTGTCTAGGCCGCACTCCCCGACGGCCACTACCTCGGGCAATGCTACCCGGCGCTCCAGCTCATCGAGCTGCTCGCGATGACTGTGGTTGTTGGTGATGAACCAGGGATGGAGTCCCACCGAATAAAACCCTCCGGGCGGGAGAAGCTCCATTTCGTCAGAAGGAAAGAGATTTTTGATAAAAAGATCACCTTCTCCGGAAGGATTCTGGTGGGTGTGGATATTGATATAAGGCATGATGTATCAGTAAGGTAAGTATGATCCCCGGTCAGGCCAGGCTGAGAATGGTTTTGACCACGTTGCTGGCCCCTTCGTAGATCTGGGAGATGGTGGCATCGAGCATATAGCAGGGAGTGGTCACCACCTTATGCCGGGGGTCCACGGTTATTTCACCATGGCTTTTCACCTGGTGGGTGCCTCCCATCGCTTCAATGGCGCGGGCTGTTTCCCGGTCATTTCCTATGGTTACCGCCACATCGCCCAGGATGCGGGTGATCACCACCGGAGAGATGCAGAGTGCCCCAATGGGTTTACGGGCGGCAGCCATGGCCTTTACGGTCTTCTCCACATCGGGATTTACCGAGCAGGCAGCCCCCTTGAAGGCAAAATCACAGAGGTTTTTGGCCGCACCGAAGCCTCCGGGGAAGATCATGGCGTCGTAATCGGCGGCCCTGAAGGTGGCCAGAGAACGGATATTGCCCCGGGCGATGCGCGCCGACTCCACCAGTACATTCCGGCTTTCGGGCATCTCCTCGCCCGTGAGATGATTGATGACATGGGCCTGCTCTACATCGGGCGCAAAACACTGGTATTCGACCCCCTGTTGCTGAATGGCCAGCAACGTAAGGGTGGCTTCATGAATTTCGGCCCCGTCGTAAACACCGCATCCGGCGAGGACCACGGCTATTTTCTTCTTCATAGATGGTTGTTTTTTGACTTACCAAAAGTAGAAAACTTCCGGCAAGGGACAAAATAACCCGACCACTGTACACAATAGTTTTGAAGTGGGCAATCTTTTCCTTAAAAAATTGTATATAAGACTTTCACGGGGTAATTAGACACGCGGACATACAAAAACCTGACTGACCAATTAAAGTTGCCGGTCTGACATCCCCACCGGGCCAATAAAACTGCTGGCCCATAATAACTGGTCTGGTTTCTTTGGAGGATCGCACAAGTCAGAGTGCCGGATTTCCCTGTCTGACCAGCAAAGCCCTGACGAAGAGGATGGCGATGACGAGTGCCGCCAGAGCAGCGGCGATGACAATAGCGCGGTGGTCAGCCTGCCGTTTGATGATGATCCCCGCAAATGCCCAGATCACGGCTAGTCCGGCCCAGGGATTGTTCAGCCTGAGCATCACCAGCGCAGTGATCACCATTCCGGCGGCAATCAGCAGTATGGTCCACACTTCCGCGGAAATACCTCCACCGCCCCAGTTGACATGAACCAGCAAGGCCGTGATGTTGGCGATGGTGGCAATGCAAATCCATCCCAGGTAAATCCCGAAGGCGGCCTTAATGATCACCGGGCCCGTCTCTTTCAACTGGTCATTGAGCCAGACCAGGGAGATCAGCAATCCCAGCATGACCACCACCGAGAGGGAGACCTTGCCGTAATGCCAGAAAACAATCCACAGGCCATTGAAGAGGCAGGTCGCGGCAAAAAGCCATCCAATGGCCGTCACCGCCTGTTGCCCCGAAGGGAAAAACTGCAGAATACAGAAAACCAGCAGCATGAGGTAAATAACCCCCCAAATGGAAAAGGTAATCCCCGCCGGAACAAAAAGGTTCGGGAATATGTCGGAAAGTTCACCAGTGGTCTTGCCGTTCAGCGGAAGCGCATTGGCTAGGTAGTTCATAACCACCATGAATGCAAAAAAAAGCAGGTTGACATACTTCATAGGAAGTGTAAATTTGGTTCAATCCTAAGGAAAGGTTTTCCCAAATATAACCAGAATATTGCAATATCAAAGTTATTATACGTAACCTATGCACCTTGAGATATGGATCAGATGAAGTGGGCAAATAAGGTGAAGTGGTGCTACTTCTGTCGAAAATGCTGCAGAAAACCACGGCAGTCCATCACCTGGACACTGCTGAACCAGAAATCACCGCCATCTTCTGTGACAATATAATCACACCCGGACTGCAATGCTGAATAGTATTCTAATCCGTCTTCAAAATCAGTGATCCGGCGGTCACTCAGCACCTGACTGACCACGGAACCATTCATGGAGGTTATTGAGATATGGTCGCACAACATGCGTAATTTCCGGTTAGCCACTTTGTTGCCCGATTTCTTTCCGGCAAAATAAAAGGCGATGGCCAGGCACAGCGGAGAGGTGTAAAGCTGAACATCCCCGTTTCCATGAAGGCTTAACACCCGCGAAGACCAGCTGTACAGGGGGTATTCCTTATTCACTACCGATACCAGAATATTGGCATCCAGAAATACTTTCATTTTTTGGATGCCATAAATTCATTTTTCAGACTCTTCCGGCTTCGCCTGGCATAAGTGGCTTCCCCTTCCGATACCTGGTTAACCCAGTCTGCCACCGGAAATTCAGAAAGCGTACGGTAATCCCCCGACGTGATTTGCCGGTACAGATACTCCGTAAGCCGCGAAAGGCTCATCTGTTGTGAAGCCGCATACTTCTTGGCTTTTTCAATCACTTCACGGTCAAAATGAAGCGTCAGTTTGGTATCCATTTTTTACGTGTAAAATAATGAATTTGTACGTAAATAAAAAGTGAAGCGACGAATTTCTCGTTTCTTCTTTTTTATAAAAAATCCTTGCATTGCAGCACCACGTAAAAAAACTGTATTAACTTTGCATCACAAAGTACTTTCAAAATGGATAACAACAACGATTATCTGGACCAGCTGGCGGAGATCCGCCGGTTAATGGAAAAATCAAGCAAGTTCATGTCGCTCAGCGGTTTCTCCGGAATTTTCCTGGGTTTGTACGCCCTGGTTGGGGGGTACCTGGTATGGGATATCCTCGGTAACCTATCGCTCACAGAGCCCCGGAAAATAATGATGATTTTCCTGGTTGCCGCCATCGTGCTGGTGGCCTCCCTGGCCACAGCCTTGTGGTTTTCCATCAGGCAGGCAAAAAAAACAAACCAGCAGATCTGGGGCCCCAGCTCCAGACAGTTGTTGTTTAACCTGATTCTTCCGTTAACCACAGGAGGAGTTTTTGCGATCCTTCTGGCCACCGGAGGCTACTACGCGCTGATCGCCCCTGCCTTGCTGGTCTTCTACGGCCTGGCCCTGGCCATCGCCGCCCGCTATACCCACCGGGAACTCTATTTTGCCGGACTAGCACAGATCCTGCTCGGACTGGTGGCCCTTGCCTTGCCGCGGTACGGACTCCTCCTCTGGGCCGCCGGGTTTGGTGTGGTCCACATCCTCTATGGCCTCTATATGTACTTCGTCCACGAACGTGAACCCCTAAACCCCGGAAAGTGAAGAACATCATCCGCCAACTCGACAAGGCCTTCGACAATAAGATCAGGCTCGGAGTGATGTCCATCCTGGCCGTCAACGACAGGGTTCCCTTCAACGACCTGAAGAGCACCCTGGAACTTACCGACGGCAACCTGGCCAGCCACCTGAAAATACTGGAAAGCACGGACTACGTCAGGGTCCATAAAAGCTTCTCAGGAAGAAAACCGGTGACCACCTATGAAATCACCCCCCTGGGCAAAGAAGCCTTCCTCACCCACCTCAAAGCACTGGAGGAGATTATCAGACTGCAATAATTTTTTTGAATCTATACTTTGTAATGCAAAGCTCTTTGAACAATCATTAAAATCACTCACGCAATGGAAACAATCAATCAGGAACCCGCAGGTCCCGGGAACAACGGACCGCTCAAATCATCGATGATCAGCTGGCAGCTGATGCTGAAAATCGTGTTTATTGGCATTGTCTTTTTTGTGTTGCTGATTCCCAAGCTGATGATCATCGGCCTGATGGAAGAGCGCAAGACTACTGCGGAATCGGCACGGGCCGAAGTGATGGAGAAGTGGTCGCGTGACCAGGTGGTACGCGGACCGGTGCTCACGGTGCCTGTGACGGAAACGGTCACCGGCCAGGAGGACAAAAATCCCACGGTCGTGCAGTCACAGCGCTATTTCCTGCCGCAGGAACTGAACATCGACGGCCAGCTGACGCCCCGCGACCGTTTCCGTAGCATCTACAAGGTGGTGGTCTACGAATCGGAGATCCGTATCTCCGGAACCTTTGCCCCACCCTCTCCGGAAATCCTGCAGGCTTCCGGAGAAACGGAGTGGAACAAAGCCGAACTCTCCATTGGTTTGTCTGACCTGCGGGGGATCAGCAACATGGTGGAGATGGTTTGGAACGGACAGAAGTACACCTTTCTTCCGGGCATGGACGATCCGGTGATCGGTACCGGTGGCATCAGTCTGCCCCTGCCCCTCGACCCCGCCACCTCCTTCCCGGCGACCTTTGAATGCATCCTTCACCTCAAGGGAAGCCACTCCCTCCATTTCAGTCCGCTCGGCGAAACCACCACCGTCAGACTTTCCTCAGCCTGGAACGACCCCGGGTTCACCGGAAGCTTCCTTCCTGTCAGCCATAACATCACACCTGACGGCTTTACAGCCGACTGGAAGGTGCTCCATTTCAACCGCAACTTCCCCCAGACCTGGAAAGGAGATAAATATAAAATGGCAGGATCCGATTTCGGGGTGGAACTCGTGACCGTGGCCGACCACTACCAGAAAAACATCCGCAGTGCCAAATACGGGATCCTCGTGATCGTTCTGGTTTTCATCTCCTTCTTCCTGAGCGAGGTGATCAGCGGGGAACGCATCCACCCGGTTCAGTATGCCCTGGTGGGCTTCGCCCTGCTCCTCTTCTACCTCCTGCTCCTCTCCCTCTCGGAACACCTGGGCTTTAACATCGCCTACCTCATTGCCTCGGCGGCGGTACTCACCATGGTCTTCGCCTATTCCCGTTCCTTCCTGAAAAAGAGGATCAACTCCCTGATGCTCACCGCCGTGCTGGCGGCTTCGTTTATTTTCATCTTCGTGCTTCTCCAGATGGAAACCTACGCCCTGGTGACGGGCAGCATCGTCCTTTTCATCATCCTGGGACTGATCATGTACCTCACCCGGAAGATCAACTGGTACAACGAGTAAGCCGGCCTACTGACGCGAAGAACATTTCCAATCATTGATAAATCCCGGTCAGGGGGAGCGGTCTCAGACCGTTTCCCACCTGCCGGGATTTTGCTATGGCGTTCACAAATGGATGGCAGCCAGATCGTAGGGCGTTTCCTGATAAACGTAGTAGTTGAGCCAGTTGCTGAAGAGGAGGTTGGCGGCAGAGCGCCAGGTCATCAGGGGTAGCTGACGGGTGTCGTCACCCGGATAGTAATTCTTCGGCACGCGGATGGGCAGCTTCCTGGCCTTGTCACGGCGATATTCGGCATCGAGGGTAAAGCGGGCATATTCGGGATGGCCGGTGATGAAAAGTTGCCGCCCTCCCCTGCCTGCGACCATGTGCACCCCCGCGACTTCCGACTCGGCAATGACCGACAATCCCGGTACCTTTTCTATATCCTCTTTCCTGACCGCAGTGTACCTCGAATGGGGCACCATAAACCGGTCGTCGAAACCCCTGAAGATGGGCAGCCTTTCATCCAGCACAAGGTGGGAATAGACCCCGGAGAGCTTCTCCGGCAGGGTATATTTGGGAATGCCATAATGGTGATAAAGCCCGGCCTGTGATCCCCAGCAGATAAACATGGTCGAATAGACGTGCCGGTCGGCCCAGTCCATAATCTTCTGGAGCTCTTCCCAATAGGTGACCTCCTCGAAAGGGAGCTGCTCCACAGGAGCCCCGGTGATGATCATCCCATCATAGTTGTTGCCCGACAGGGCACTGAAATCCTTATAGAACATCTGCATATGTTCCGCAGGAGTGGTTTTTGGGGTGTGACACCGTAGCTTCAGAAAGTCGACCTCTATCTGGAGAGGTGAATTGGAGAGCAGCCGCAACAAGTCGGTTTCGGTGTTCACCTTGACCGGCATCAGGTTAAGAATGATGATCCGCAGGGGTCTGATGTCCTGATGGAGCGCCCGGCTCTGGTTCATCACGAAAATATTCTCCTGCCGGAGGAGTTCCACGGCTGGCAACTGATCGGGAATGGTAAGTGGCATACTGTTAAAATTGTTATTTCTTCAATACCGGTGAACGAATTTGCTGTTCATGACTGATTCGGGGCAAGCAGTAAAACTTTTAAAACGCACAGTTTTTCCGAATGCTTTAAGGCAGAAGTGCCCATGATAGGCAGGGAGTCACCGTCATTTCTCCGTTGAGGCTCCCTGGCTTTCCATGAGAGGTGAGCCATCAGACTTGTTCCAGGGCCTGCCTGAAGTCGGCGATGATGTCGTCGATGTGTTCGATGCCGACGCTCACGCGTAACTGGGCGGGGAAGACCCCGGCGGCCAGCTGTGCCTCTTCCGGAAGCTGCGAATGGGTGGTGGCCGACGGCTGGATGATCAGGGTCTTGGCATCGCCCACATTGGCCAGGTGACTCACAAGCTGCAGGCTGTTGACCACCTTGCCGGCATTCTCCTTGCCCCCTTTCACGATAAATGAAAGCACGCCGCCTGCGCCCTTTGGAAGGTATTTCTGCGCATTTCCATGTGAGGAACTGCTCTTCAGTCCGGGATAGCTCACACTCTCCACTTTCGGATGGTTTTCCAGCCATTTGGCCAGCGCCAGCGTGTTGGCCACATGCCGCTCCATCCGCAGGGAAAGGGTCTCCAGTCCCTGTACCAGCAGAAAGGAGTTAAAGGGACTCAGGGCCGGACCGTAATCACGGAGACCTTCCACGCGGGTTTTGATGATGAAGCCGATGTTGCCCAGTGGGCTCTCAGCATTAAAAACATCCTGATAGACCAGTCCGTGGTATCCGGGCGAGGGTTCCGTGAATCCCGGGAATTTGCCGTTGCCCCAGTTGTAACGGCCCGCGTCGACGATCACTCCGCCGATACTGGTCCCATGGCCGCAAATCCATTTCGTGGCCGACTCCACCACGATGTCTGCGCCCAGATCGATAGGCCTGACCAGGTAGCCCCCGGCCCCAAAGGTATTGTCGACAATCACAGGCAGGTCATACCGGCGGGCAAGATTTACCAGCGCTTCAAAATCAGGAACCACAAATCCGGGATTTCCGATCGACTCGAAGTAGATCGCCTTCGTGCGGTCGTCAATAAGCTTCTCGAAGGCCTCAGGGGTGAGGTCGTCGGCCAGCCTGGTCTCAATACTCAGCCGCTTGAAAGAGACCATGAACTGGTTGTACGATCCCCCATAGAGGTAGGGCGACGACACAAAATTGTCGCCTGCTTCCAGCAAGGTAGTGAAGGTCAGAAACTGGGCCGCATGGCCCGAACCAACCGCCAGGGCAGCCACACCCCCCTCCAGGGCAGCAATCCTCTTCTCAAAAACATCGGTGGTTGGATTCATAATCCGCGTGTAAATATTCCCGAATTCCTTCAGGGCGAAAAGATTCGCCGCATGTTCCGCATCCTTGAAAAGGTAAGCGCTCGTCTGATAAATGGGTAACGCCCGTGAATGGGTGTCGCTGTCGGGTTGCTGCCCCGCATGCACCTGCAGGGTCTCAAATTTCAATTTCTGTGTCGTCATGATATTTTCTTTTTTTGTTTATTTTTTATTTTTCATTCTAATCTTCTGATATTCTGACCTTCTAATCTTCCAGAAAGGCTTTGTACACCGCTTTTATGCACTTCTGTTTGTCCTGTTCTGCAATGACGAGGTAGCTGACCAGATCAGAAGCACCCGAACCACTGAGAATGACGTTGATCTTATTCTCTGCAACCGCAGTGAAAAGCCTGGCTGAAATGCCGTAATGGTCCTGCATGCCATGCCCCACGATGGCCACCAGGGTGACCTCGTCGAGCAGGGTAATCTCGCTCACCGCCGTGAATCCCAGCTGTTCAGCGATTTTCCTGGCAGCCTGACCATCTTCTCGTCCCAGCAGAATGTTGATGCTCACCTGGCTGGTAATGACCGATTTGATATTTATACCCTCTTTGGATAACTGGCTGGTGATCCGGGCCAGGATACCAGGCTTAAGCCCCACCCCCGGACCATTTAATTTGAGCACCGAGAGGTCGTCAGTACTGGCAATGCCTTTAACGACCGTTTTAGAAGGGTGCTCTTCGGAGTTGATGACCGTATCGGGGAGAAAATCAGCCGTCGACGCACTGAGGATGTGAATGGGGATATGCCCTGGTTGCAGGGGTTCCACGGTCCGCGGATGGAAGTCAAAATGATCGAAATAGGAGAGTTCACTGGCCTCGGCATAGGTGAGATAGCGGAGCGTGCCGGCTTCCGCTACGATCTCCGGGTCGGCGCTGGTGAATTCCACAGCCAGGTTCCAGAGTACCAACCGCTCCGCCCCGAGTGCTCCAGCCAGAAAAGCCGATGTATAGTCGGCCGCCGACCGCCCTGTACGGGCTATCTTCCCGTTGGGAGCGATGCCGTAAGATCCGGGAACGACCACGATTTGCCCGGCGATGGAAACCAGCTCTTCAGGGTGCTCCAGGGCGGTGAATGTGGCACTGCCATAGTCGGCGGTCACCCGCAATCCCAGCTCCTCGGGTGTGGTAACAGTAATGAACTGTTTTCCCTCTCCCAGGAAATTTCCGCTTTGTTCTGCCGGTTCTCCATCACAACCAGGCAGGGAGTTACCTGTCTGTCCTGCCGGTTCTCCATCACAACCCGGCAGGGAATTTCTGCTCTGTTCTGCCTTTTCTCCATCACAACCCGGCGCTGAATCCCGTACTTCCGGGTTTGCGCTGGCAGTCTGGACATGAGGTTTCGATAAGGTTTGCTCCAAACGGGCGGCCACCAGCAAGGCCGTCAGCTGCTCCCCGAAACTCACCACCTGGTCCTTCAGGGCTGCTGAATAATCGCCCGTGAGATGGATCCCCCGCAGCAAACCGGTTAGCCTTTCACATTGCCGCCGGAATTCTCCCCTTTTATCAAACTCCCTTATTTGTTCAGATTCCTTTTTATTTCCGGCCGGGGAATTGATCAAGGATTCCAGGTTTTCGAGAATGCCTTCAATCGAAACCTGTGAATACTCCGGTTCATGGGCCTTAACTATTTCACTTCTGATAGCCTGCGCCAGTTCAGGCAGGGCAGTGACCACCAGCAAATGGGGTGTGGACTGTTTGGACAGAAAAACAACCAGCTTCTCAAGAGCTTGTTGATGATAAATGATATCACCTTCTATGCGCACAATGGTAGCACTCATTACGCTATGATTTAAATATTTACAAAATGTGGAAAACTAGCGGAAACAACGACCGTGCAAGGGATCCGTCACAGGTGGATCGGGAGGGTTTGTTGTTCAGGTGAGTGGTGCCTTCGCAGCTGGTTGATGGAAACCGGCCCGAAGGCTAGCGCATGCGCATCGAAGAAAGCGGCATAACAACACCCCTGGAGCCTTTGCTCCCGGAAACTGCGTTGCTATAAACAAATAAAGGTCTCATTGTTATGCCTGTTTATTGAATGCAAATATAAGACAAAATAGTACGGAATAACAATTCCCCTCAAAAAAATCTTTATATGAAGTCAATATTAAATTCACAAGAGGTTCACAAAAACCAGACAAGTCACTTTCGCAATAATATGCAAGAAACAGCACTCATCTATCCGTACCAGGCAATTAGTTGTAAAATCTGGCATTTGTGGAGTAGATTACAATTGAATGGTTAATAACTCTTTACCTAAATTATGTAAGGCTGTTTCTATTTTTTTCCGCTGCTCTGGACGTGGCTTCTTAAGTCCGGTGGCATAATGGTGCAACTGCTTCTGGTTAATCCCTGTCAACCTTTCCAGGGCAGGTTTCGTAAAAACGTTGGAATAATGGCTCAATATGCTTTGCACATCGAAATGATATTCAATTTCAAAATCTCCCTTTAATATTTCAGGCAAATTCTCATTTGAGGAAATATAAAGACGTAAACCTTCCAATAGGTTCTGCTTGCATTCTTCGACAGTATTACCTGCACCGTAAATGCCATCACAATTTATGGCAAATGCCCCGAAATGATCTGAACTGGCTCCAATCTGAACAATTAATTTTTCCATTATAATTTTCCGAATATCATTTAATTCCCATGCTTTTCGCGATTTTCAACCTTAATGGCTCATATATTTCTTTACTACCATGGTATGGTATTGGTTCTGACAGAATTCCATCCTTCATATAAAAATAATGGCTGCCCTCAGCGTGACTGAACTTCCATCCATTTTTTACAATCCTTCTGTGAAATTCAGAGTACTTCATTTGATGCCGGGAGTATACTCATCACAAAGGTATATAA
>Ga0116163_1002047_pt1 | contig 12024 bp, 10 predicted proteins | sample AD_UKC107_MetaG_FD_89889 | JGI IMG/M metagenome (GOLD analysis project Ga0116163, IMG submission 89889) | Active sludge microbial communities of municipal wastewater-treating anaerobic digesters from Hong Kong - AD_UKC107_MetaG | ecosystem: Engineered > Bioreactor > Anaerobic > Digestate...
ATCAATCGAAGTTCGCGGAAGCCGCGCAGTACATCGGATTCTGAGCTTCCTGGGCGCGTTCTTCCTGGGCATCGGCCCGGCGGCGCAACGCGAGGAGGAGGAGCGGAACTGGTGGGATCGCGAGCCGTCGGCGGACGAGGCGGATTCGGTGCCGGTGACGTTCGGGCGGCAGACGGAGCTGTTTGATGAAACCGGGCAGGCGGCCTATTCCCCGCCGGCGCGGATCGAGGCGCCGGCGGCGGTTGCGCCCGTGCCGGCGGCCGCGCCCGCGGCGGCGCGTCCGGCGCCGCGCACGGTGGTATCGGTGCAGTCGCGATCGCGGCGGACGGCCCGGGTGGTGACGACGACGCGGGCGGCGAAGGCGATCCGCGTGGCGGCGGTGCCCCGGGCGGCGTCGGCCGGCGGCGACGTGGCCCGGCACCTGCTGATGAGTCAATCCCTTTCGAGCGGCAAGGAGGAAGCGCGTTGGTTCTCCGTTCCCCAGCGCGCCCTCCTGCCGCGTTTCCAGTTGTTTGAAGGCGAGGACGGCGTAACCGAAGAGGCGGGCGGATCGCTGCGCCTGGCGTCGCGGTCGCTGCGGACGCAGCGCGGCCGCGTGTGGTTTGTATGACCGCCATGAGGTGACCCCATGCTCCATGTTCCGGTGCTGCTGGAGGAAACCGTTGCCCGGCTGGTGACGGCGCCCGGCGGCTGGTACCTGGACGCCACGGCGGGGGCGGGGGGGCATGCGTCGGCGCTGCTGGCGGCGGCCGGACTGGATGCGCGCCTGCTGGCGCTGGACCGCGACGGGCGGGCGCTGGAGCTGGCCCGGTCGGCGCTGGCGCCGTTCGGCGGCCGGGCGGTGCTGGAGCGGGCGAATTTTTCGGAGATGGCGGCGGCGGCGGCGCGCTGCGGCGTGACGGGCTTCCGGGGCATTCTGATGGACCTGGGCGTTTCCTCCATGCAGCTGGACGAAGCCGCGCGCGGGTTCAGCTTCCGGGAGGAGGCGCCGCTGGACATGCGGATGGACGACCGGCAGGAGCTGACGGCGGCGGAGCTGCTGCGGCGGCTGGCGCCGGAGGAGCTGGCGCAGGTGCTGCGGCGCTACGGCGAGGAGCCGATGGCGAAGCGGATCGCGAGAGCGGTGGGCGAGGCCCTGGCGCGCGGCGAGCCGCTGGAGACCACGACGCAGCTGGCGGCGCTGGTGGAGCGCGCGAAGGGCGGCCGGCGCGGGCGGATCCATCCCGCGACGCAGACGTTCCAGGCGCTGCGGATCGCCGTGAACGGCGAACTGGAGGCCCTGGAGCAGGCGCTGCCGGCGGCGCTGGACCTGCTGGAGCCGGGCGGCCGGCTGGCGGTGATCAGTTTTCACAGTTTGGAAGACCGGATGGTGAAGCAGTTCATGACGGCCCACGAAGGGCGGATGGAGTCGCTGGCCCGGGGCGGCGCGCGCTGGAGCGGAACGCTCCCGCGGGCGCGCCGGGTGGCGCGCAAGCCCGTGACGCCGTCGGAGGAGGAAGTGCGGAGGAATCCGCGGTCGCGCACGGCGAAGCTGCGGGTGCTGGAAAGGATGGCGTGAGATGGCGAGGCGAAACCGTAAAAACGGGCATGACGGCAGCCGGGTGGTGTTCTGGGGCGTGCCGCTGGCGGCGCTGGCGGCGGCGCTGGGCATGGTGTACCTGCACCTGTACAACACCTGCGAGCGCATCGGGCGGCAGATCAAGGAGCTGGAGCGCGAGAAGGTAGAACTGCACAAGCGGGTGGTGAACGAAGAGCACCACTGGGGCACCGCCAGTTCGATCCGCAACGTGGAGCAGCTGATGACCCGGCACGGGATCGTGATGACCTGGCCGGACCCGGACGATATCATCCGCGTGCCGCAGCCGGAGCGCGGCGAACCGGCGCTGTACGCCCGGCAGGGCAGCCCGGCCTGGCGTGATTGAACGCGGCACCATGTGGCGGGTGGCGGCGGTGGCCATCCTCGTCCTGGCGGCGTGGGGCGTCCTGGCCGTCCGGCTGGTTCAGCTGCATCTCGGGGACAACGAGACCTTGCGGGAGCGCATCCGGGAGCGGCGCAGCATCCGGGTGGATCTCCACACGGGGCGGGGGCGCATCCTGGACCGCAACGGCAATCTGCTGGCGCTGGACCTGACGCTGCAGAACGTGGTGGTGTCGCCGGACGTGATCGCCCGCAGCAACGCCGCGCAGGCGGTCAGCGCGCGCCTGGCGACGGTGCTGGGCCTGGACACCCGCTGGGTGTTCGAGCGGGCGAACCGGTCGTGGCGGAAGTACGAGCTGATCCAGCCGAAGGTGACGGACGACGTCGTGGAGCGCGTGGCGGCGCTGAAGCTGCCGGGGGTGCGGTTCGAGGCGGTCAGCACCCGCCATTATCCGCAGCAGGAGCTGGCCTGCCACGTCGTCGGCTTTGCCAATTTCGAAAGCGTCGGCAGCGCGGGGATCGAGCAGCGCTATCATCATCTGCTGAAGGGGCGCCCGGGGATGCGCCTGAGCGAGAAGGACGGGGCGCGGCGCGAGATCTACACGCGCCGCTCGCTGGACATGGCGCCCCAGGAAGGCGCCAACGTGTACCTGACGCTGGACCAGAACGTGCAGTACTTCACCGAACGGGCGCTGGATGCGGCGATGACCGATTTCCATCCGGAGGCGGCCTGGGCCATTGTGCAGGAGGTGCGCACCGGGGCGATCCTCGCGATGGCCTCGCGTCCGGCCTATGACCCGAACGAGTTCAACCGCTACGAACCGCAGGACCGCCTGAACCGGGCGGTGGGGGTCAACTACGAACCGGGGTCGGTGTTCAAGGTCGGGGTGGTCGCGGCGGCGCTCAACGAAGGCATTGTGGCGACCAACGACCTCTTCGACTGCGAGAAGGGAATCTGGTATTTCGGGGGACGGCCGCTGCGGGACTTCCACGCCTATGACGAGCTGGACGTGACGGGCATCCTGCGCAAGTCCAGCAACATCGGCGCGGCGAAGATCGCGGTCATGCTGGGGGAGGAGCGCCTGTACGGCTATTTGAAGGCGTACGGGCTGGGGCAGCCGACGCGCATCGAGGTGCCGGGCGAAGAGGGGGGCATTCTCAACCCGGTGAAGCGCTGGTCGAAGCTGGACATCACGCGCATTGCGATGGGGCACAGCGTGGCGGTGACGGCGCTGCAGATGCTGGGGATCATGAGCTGCATCGGCAACGACGGGTTCCGGATGAAGCCCTATCTGGTGCAGAAGGTGGTGGACAAGGACGGGGTGGTCCTTCGGGAGACGCGCCCCGAGGCCGTGGCGCGGCCGATCACGGAGCGCACGGCCGGGCTGATGCGCCGGATGCTGCTGGAGGTGACGCGCGAGGGCGGCACGGGGACCAAGGCGGCCGTGAAGGGCTATACGGTGGCCGGCAAGACGGGAACGGCCGAAAAGATCGATGCGGCGGGGCGCTACGTGCGCAACGCGAACATTTCGTCGTTCGTGGGGCTGATTCCCGCGGACCGGCCCGAAGTGGCGATCATCGTGGTGCTGGACAATCCCCAGCCGATCCGCACGGGCGGTCAGACGGCGGCGCCGGTGTTTGCGCAGATTGCCGAGCCGGTGGTCCGCTATCTGGACCTGAGGCCGTCGGAAACGTTCGGGCCGCTGGCGGCGGGGCGCGCCGGGGAGGGAGCGCCGTGAAGGCGGAATCCGCGACGGCCGCGCGCGAATGGAAACTGTCCCGCCTGACGGAAGGGATCGGCGGCGTGGAAGCGCCGGCCGGCGGCGGGACGGTCGTGACGGCGCTGGCCTACGATTCGCGGCGGGTCCGGCCCGGCGCGCTGTTTTTTGCGCTGGCGGGCGAGACCACCGATGGGCGGCTGCACATCGAGGAGGCGGCGCGGCGCGGGGCGGCGGCGGTATTGCACGAAGGGCCGCTGCACGGGCTTCGCGGTCTGCCTGCCGTCCGCGCGGAGAACGCCCGCGCGGCCATGGGCGAGATTTCGGCCCGGTTCTACGGGGAGCCGTCGCGCGCGCTGCGGGTCATCGGGATCACCGGGACCAACGGCAAGACGACCACGGCGTTCATGGTGCGGGACATTCTGCGCGAAGCCGGCCTGCCCGCCGGCCTGATCGGCACGGTCTATCACGAATACGGCGGGCGCCGGATCGCCGCGTCCCGGACCACGCCGGAATCCCCCGACCTCCAGCAGATGCTGGCCGAGAGCCGGCAGGCCGGCGACCAGGCCGTGGCGATGGAGGTCTCGTCGCAGGGGCTGGCGGCGGAACGCCTGCGCGGCACGGATTTCTGCGCCGCCGTGTTCACGAACCTGAGCGTGGACCACCTGGATTTTCACCGCACCATGGAGGACTATTTTCTCGCCAAGAAGCGGCTGTTCGAAGCGCTGGCGGAGGCCTCCGCGGCGGCCCCGGCCATTGTGAACCTGGACGACGCCTACGGGCGGCGGCTGGCGGGGGAGGCGTTCCTGGCCGGGCGGGTGGTGGGCTACGGATTCAATCCCTCGGCCGCCGTGCGCGCGGAGGACGTGCGCTGCGCCGAACGGCAATCGGTTCTCCGCGCGGTCACGCCGTGGGGAGAGTGCACGGTGGACTTGCCGCTGGCGGGGCGGTTCAATGTGTCCAACGCGCTGGCGGCGCTGGCGGTGTGCGGCGGGTTCGGCGCGGCGCCCGCCGCGATGGCGCGCGCGCTGGCGCGGATGGCGCCGGTGCCCGGCCGCCTGGAGCGGATCGAAGATCCGCGCGGCGGGCGTCACCTGTTCGTGGATTACGCGCATACGGAGGACGCCCTGCGCAAGGTGCTGCAGACCCTGCGCGAGACCGCGCCCGGCCGCCTCCTGTGCGTGTTCGGCTGCGGCGGCAACCGCGACCGGAGCAAGCGGCCCCGCATGGGCGCCGCCGTGGCGGAACTGGCGGACCAGGCCTATGTCACCAGCGACAACCCGCGAAACGAAGACCCCGGGGCCATTCTGGACGATATTGTGTCCGGCATGGATCCGCAGCGGCCCCGGACCGTCGAACCCGACCGCGCCGCCGCCATCCGGCTGGCCCTGCGGGACGCCCGGGACGGCGACACCGTGCTGGTGGCGGGAAAGGGTCACGAAACCTACCAGGAAACCGGCGGGCGCATGGTGCATTTCGACGATCGCGAGGTGCTGCGCGACGCGCTGGCGGCCGAGGCGGGGGAAAACCGGGGCTGAAACGCCGGGCTAAAACGCTTGCCAATGCCCGCCGGGGCATTGGAAGATCGGCGGGGATGAGCGAGAAGCTGCTGCAGGTGGAGGAATTGCGCGTGGGGTTTGAGACCGCGTCGGGGTTCCTGCGCGCCGTGGACGGCGTATCGTTTGAGATCCGCCGGGGGGAAGTGCTGGGGCTGGTGGGGGAATCGGGCTGCGGGAAGACCGTGACAGCGCTGTCGCTGCTGCGGCTGCTGCCGAAGCCGCCGGCGGTGATCGAGGGCGGGCGGGCGCTGTTTCACGGCCGGGATCTGCTGCGCCTGCCGGCGGAGGAGCTGCGGCAGGTCCGCGGGGGAAAGATCGGGATGATTTTCCAGGAGCCGATGACGGCGCTGTCGCCGCTGCACCGGATCGGGGATCAATTGGCGGAGTCCGCGCGGCTGCACCGGGCGCTGTCGCGCGACGAGGCCTGGGCGCTGGGGCGGGACTGGCTGAAGCGCGTGGGGCTGCCGGATCCCGACCAGCGGATGAAGGACTGGCCGCATCAGCTGTCCGGCGGCATGCGCCAGCGGGTCATGCTGGCGATGACCCTGCTGCCCGAGCCGGAACTGGTGATTGCCGACGAGCCGACGACGGCGCTGGATGTGACCATCCAGGCGCAGATATTCGAGCTGCTGCTGAGCGTGCGCGGAGGCGATACGGCTGTCCTGCTGATCACCCACGACATGGGCGTGGTGTGGGACGTGTGCGACCGGGTTCATGTGATGTATGCGGCGCGGCTGGCGGAAAAGGGGCCGCGCGAGGCGGTGTTCGACCGCCCGGCGCATCCGTACACCCGCGGCCTGCTGGCGGCGATGCCCCGTCTGCACCGGAAGGCGGACCGCCTGCCGGACATCCCCGGGCAGCTGCCGTCGCTGGCGAACCCGCCGCCGGGGTGCCGGTTCGCCCCGCGCTGCCCCCTGGCCCGGGACGTATGCCGCGAGCCGCCGGAGATGCGGGAGGTGGAGCCGGGTCACGAAGCCGCCTGCTGGATGGCGGATCGGAAATTGGAGTGAGGGAAGGATGGAATGGTGGAATGATGGATAAAGCGGAAGAATGGGATGATGGAGTGGTGGAATATGGGAAGGATGGAATCGAGGCAGGACATGACGGGACAGCCGGCAAGTGGATGTTCCTGCATTCCGGTATTCCAACATTCCACTATTCCAACCTTCCCCCTTCCGGCTTTGGAGGCATGACATGAAAGCATTGGCGATCAACGGGAGCCCGCGCAAGGGCGGCAACACGGAAATCCTGCTGCGGAAGGCGCTGGAGCCGATTGCGGAAGCGGGCCATGAAACCGACTACCTCCAGGTGGGCGGCACGCGCATCCGCGGGTGCACGGCCTGCGGGGCCTGCGGGCGCATGAAAAACCGCCGGTGCGTCATGGATGACGACATCTTCAACCTGGCCTTTGCCAAAATGATCGACGCCGATGCCATTCTGATCGGATCGCCGAGCTATTTTGCCAACCTGTCGGCCGAAACCAAGGCGCTGATCGACCGGGCGGGGTACGTGGCGCTGGCCAACGGGGGGCTGCTGCGGCGCAAGATCGGCGCCGCGGTTTCGGCCGAACGCCGCGGCGGCGGGGTGCATGTGATGGATTCGATCAACCACCTGTTCCTGATCTGCGAGATGATCGTGCCGGGGTCCACGTACTGGAATTTCGGCATGGGGACGGCGCCGGGGGATGTGCTGACCGACGAAGAAGGCTTGCGCAACATGCAGAACCTGGGCGAGCAGATTGCCTGGCTGTTCGGGCTGATGGAGAATCATGTCTAGGCCGAGCGCCCCCCGGTTCGGCCTGGTCAGCCTGGGCTGCCCGAAAAACACGGTGGATTCCGAAGGCCTCCTGGGCAGCATGGCGCTGGCCGGGTTCCGGTTTGTCGCCGACCCGCTCCGGGCGGACGTCTGCATCGTCAACACCTGCGGGTTTCTGGACGAGGCGCGCCGGGAGGCGGCGGAGGTTTTGCGGGAGCTGGCCGCACACCAAAACCGCCGGGGCCGGCCGCTGCTGGTGGCGGCAGGCTGCCTGGTGGAGCGGGCGGGCGGCGCGCCGGAACTGGCGGCCTTCCTGGATCAGGCGGATGCCCGGGTCGGGTTCGCCGACTATCTGCGCCTGCCGGACATCTGCCGGGAACTGCTCGAAGGCCGGCGGGACCCGTCCCGGACCGCCCGCGGGTTCGCTGGGCAGGCGCTGCCCCGGGGCTATTTTTCGTTTCTGAACCGGCCGCGGATGCGGATCGGGTCCGCCGCCTCGGCCTACCTCAAGCTGGGGGAGGGATGCTCCAACAACTGCTCTTATTGCTCCATTCCGCTGATCCGCGGGACCCGGGCCAGCCGGCCCCTCAAGGCGGTGCTGAACGAAGCCCGGCAGCTGGTGGAATCCGGCGCGCGGGAATTGAACCTGATTGCGCAGGATACGACGGCGTACGGGCTGGACCGGGCCGGTCGGTCGCAGCTGCCGCGCCTGCTCCGGGAGCTGTACAAACTGCCCGGGCCCCTGTGGTTTCGCCTCCTGTATGCGCATCCGCGGCATCTGACGGCGGAGATCCTGGACACCCTGGCGGCGGACGTGCGGGTCTGCCCGTATCTGGACCTGCCGCTGCAGCACATCAGCGACCGGATGCTGAAGGCCATGGGGCGGGGCTACGGGCGGCGGCGCGTGGAGCGGCAGCTGGCCGGGATCCGTGCCGCGCTGCCGGACGCGGCGCTGCGCACGACGTTCATTGTCGGGCATCCCGGCGAACGGGAGAGCGATTTCCGTGAGCTGCTGGAGTTCGTGCGGGAGGGGCATTTTGATCACATGGGGGTGTTCATCTGGTCGCCGGAACCGGGGACGGCTTCCGAACAGATGAAGCACCGCGTGGCGTTCCGGACGGCGGAAGAGCGCCGCGACCGGCTGATGCGGGAGCAGGCGCGGGTCTCGGCCCGTCGTCATCGCGCCCGGCGGGGGCGGGCGACCACGGTGCTGCTGGAGCGGCTCGAGGCCGATGGCTGGCACGGGCGGACCCCGTGGCAGGCGCCCGAAGTGGATGGCGATACGCGCCTGGAGAACGCCGGCGCGCGCGCCCGGTCCGGGGATTTCGTCCCTGCGGTGATTACAGGAACCCGCGCCTATGACTTCCGGGCGCGGCGGGCGGAGGCATGACGACCGCCCTGTCCATCCGCCGGATCGCCGCCTGGATGCTGGCCGGGCTGCTGGCGGCATCGGTTGCGGGCTGCGCCCGCTTCCGGCATCGGCCGCCTTCTCCCGAAGGAGCGCCGGCGGAGGGAGCCCCGGCGGCAGAGGAAGCGCCGGCGGAGGGAGCCCCGGCGCAACCGCCGGCCGAAGCGTCAGCGGACGCGGATGCGCCGGCGGCGGCAGAGGAAGCAGCGGAATCCGGGCCGGAGGGCGACGCCGAGGCGGAAAAAGCCCCGGGAAACGGACGCCGGCGGAACGGCAACGGGACGGTTTGCGTGGATGAGCAGCAGGTCCGGGCCATGCAAGACCAGGCGCTTCATCAGCAGGACGGGGGCCGGGACCATGGCATGCTGCGCCACACGAACGGCGTGACCCGCTGGCTGGACCGGACGCATGACACCTGGTACCGGCGGATGGACAACGCGGTCCGGAGCGTGGATACCCGCTGGCTGGGGGAGGAGATGGAATACGAGCCCGAGTTGTCGTCGTTCCGGTTGAGCGCGCTGGGCCGCATCGGCGGCACGGACAGCCAGAAGGATACCGATGTCAAGGTGCGCTTCCGCGGTGATCTGGCCCTGCCCGGCCTGGAGAACAAGCTGCACCTGATTCTGGAAAACGCGGACGACGGAGCGCTGCCGGGCGCGGATCCCATGACCCGGGACGAGGACACCCAGCTGGGGCTGCGGGCTGTCTGGGATACCCTGCTGGGCAACCGGGCGCAGGCGGATGCCGGGTTGAAATGGCGCAATTCCAATCCCGTGGCGTTCCTTGAGCTGCAATGGAAATGGCAGCGCGACGCCGCCGGCGGCAGGTTGCGGCTGAATCCCCGCGGGCTCTATTTCAGCGACGAGGGGTTCGGGCAGGTGACCACCCTGTCGTGGACGCGCGATCTCGGCGAGCGCACCTGCCTGCAGATCCGCCTGGCCGAACGTTCGTCGGAAGCCCGCGACGGCGTCAATTTCGAGCAGACCTTCCGGTTTGCCTGGCGGCGGTCGGGCCGGGGCCGGGGATGGGTGGCCCAGGCCAGTGTGTTTCCCAGTCTCGTCAGCTCGGACTGGCTCTGGGAAGACACCCTGGTGAGCCTGACCTGGCGCGACGCTTTTTACCGGCGCTGGATCTATTGCACGGTCACTCCGCAGGTCCAGTTTCCGCGGGAGGACAGCTATGAAGCCCGTTTTTCTCTTCGGATCGGCTTCGAAGTCCTGTTTGGAGGACGGGTCGGCGATTTGATGTAAGGGGCCCTTCGGGTTTGACAGGGGCGGCGGAAATTCCTTACGTTCCGGGCGATAGAACATCCATAACCGGAGGGACGGGTTCGCATGACAACAAACAACCTGCTGTACATGGCACTGGGATCGGGGCTGATTGCCCTGGCGTTTGCCTGGTGGAAGACGCAATGGATCAACCGCCAGGAGCCGGGCACGCCCCGGATGCTGGAAATCGGCGCGGCGGTGCGCGAAGGGGCCATGGCGTTCCTGAAGCGCGAATACAAGGTGCTGGGCCTGGTGGTGGTGCTGGTGGCGGTGCTGCTGGCGGCCATCAATAGCGGCGCGGTGCGCCTGGTGTCGCTGGCCTTCGTCTTCGGCGCCTGCTGTTCGGCCCTCTCGGGCTTTTTCGGCATGCGGGTGGCCACGGCGGCCAACATGCGCACGACCCATGCGGCCCGGACGGGGCTGCCGGCGGCCCTGCAGGTGGCGTTTTCGGGCGGCGCGGTGATGGGCATGAGCGTGGTGGGCCTGGGCCTGACCGGCCTGACCCTGACGCTGCTGGTGCTCCTGAAGCGCTACGGCATGGATGTGGACGTGATCAAGGCCACGGTCCTGCCGATCCTGACGGGCTTCTCGATGGGCGCCAGCTCGATTGCGCTGTTTGCGCGCGTGGGCGGCGGCATCTACACCAAGGCGGCCGACGTCGGCGCCGACCTGGTCGGCAAGGTGGAGGCCGGCATCCCCGAGGACGATCCGCGCAACCCGGCGGTGATCGCCGACAACGTGGGCGACAACGTCGGCGACGTGGCCGGCATGGGCGCGGACCTGTTTGAATCCTATGTGGGCGCCATCGTGGCGGCCATGGTGCTGGGCGCGACCATCACCGTCAACGGCGTCAAGGACATCACCTTCATTCTGCTGCCGCTGGTGATTGCCGGCGCGGGCATTCTGTTCTCGATCGCCGGCACGTTCTTCGTCCGGACGAAGGAAGGCGGCAATCCGCAGACCGCCCTGAACCAGGGCACGTTCGGCGCCTGCTTCATCATGGCCGTGGCCACCTACTTCATCTGCAAGCGCATGCTGCCGGGCGAATTCAACATCGCGTCGGCGGTGGCGGGCGCGGGCGCGCTGACCTGCACCAGCGGCGGCGTGTTCCTGGCGACCGTGGTCGGCCTGATGGCCGGCGCGGTCATCGGCCTGCTGGCCGAGTACTACACGGCGGAAGGCAAGGGGCCCTCCAACAGCGTGGCGGACGCCTCGGAGACCGGCGCGGCCACCAACATCATCGCCGGCCTGGGCGTGGGCATGGTTTCGACGGCGGCCCCGGTGGTCGTGCTGGCGGTGGCCACCATCGCCTGCTACTACTTTGCCGGCCTCTACGGCATCGCGCTCGGCGGCCTGGGCATGCTGGCCACCACCGGCATCCAGCTTGCGGTGGACGCCTACGGGCCCATCGCCGACAATGCCGGCGGCCTGGCCGAAATGGCCCAGCTGCCGCCCGAGGTCCGCCAGCGCACCGACAAGCTCGATGCGGTGGGCAACACCACCGCCGCCATCGGCAAGGGCTTTGCCATCGGGTCGGCCGCCCTGACCGCCCTGGCGCTGTTTGCGGCCTTCCGCGAGACCGTGGATCTTCCGATCATTGACGTGACCGACCCGAAGGTCATGGCCGGCCTGCTGGTGGGGGCCATGATGCCCTTCCTGTTCTCCGCGTTCGCCATGAAGGCCGTCGGCAAGGCGGCGTTCGCCATGGTCGAAGAAGTGCGCCGCCAGTTCAAGGAAATCCCCGGCCTGCTGGAAGGCAAGGAAGGCGCCAAGGCCGACTACGCGCGCTGCGTGGATATTTCGACGGCGGCCGCCATCAAGAAAATGACGGTGCCGGCGCTGCTGGGCATTTTGACCCCGGTCGTGATCGGCTTCATCTTCGGCAAGGAAATGCTGGGCGGGCTGCTGGCGGGCGTGACGGCTTCGGGCGTGCTGATGGCGCTGTTCATGAGCAATGCCGGCGGCACCTGGGACAACGCCAAGAAGCATATCGAAGGCGGCAGCCACGGCGGCAAGGGCAGTCCCTCGCACAAGGCGGCCGTGGTGGGCGATACGGTCGGCGATCCCTTCAAGGACACCGCCGGGCCCTCGCTGAACATCCTGATGAAGCTGATGAGCGTGGTCTCGCTGGTCATTGCGCCGGTCCTGCTGGGCTGGGAGCCCCTGGTGACCCGCTTCCTGACCAACTGGTAGACGACCGGCTGGCAAAAAGCCCCCGCACTCTGCGCGGGGGCTTTTTGTGTTGCGGGGCGGCGCATCTGCGATTAGGTGCAATCCCGATTCAAAATGGCCTTGTGGTCCTGTATGGCTGTCATCCCGAGCCTTGCCTGCCCGCCCGTGGAGGGTCGAGGGATCTCAGCCTAGTCCCGCAGGCTGGCCATCGGGATTGTGCCCAGAT
>Ga0116163_1002052_pt1 | contig 12012 bp, 10 predicted proteins | sample AD_UKC107_MetaG_FD_89889 | JGI IMG/M metagenome (GOLD analysis project Ga0116163, IMG submission 89889) | Active sludge microbial communities of municipal wastewater-treating anaerobic digesters from Hong Kong - AD_UKC107_MetaG | ecosystem: Engineered > Bioreactor > Anaerobic > Digestate...
AAGCTCTTCTTTCAGGGTAAGTATTTCGCTGTCACGTTCGGCAAGCTGCTGATTGGCAAGGGCAATCATATTGTCAAACTCCTTTATTTTCAGGTCTGAATCTTTGATCTTCCGGTTGAGGGCGGCAATTTTATTTTTGTTCGATTGCATGAGCTCATTGATCATCCGGATATCCTCATTGATCCGCTCACGGATTGGTTTGCTCAGTTCCTGACCCTGAGCGGTCTGGGAGCTGATCAGTTTTTCGCGGCTTTTAATCTCTGCAAGGTTGGATTCTATTTCGTTGATCGTCATCAGAAAGTCGTTGACCAGAGAGTCTTTGACGGCGGCATCACTCAGTATCTTGTTCTTTTCCTGGATCAGCTGATTAATCTGTTCAGTTTGCTTTTTGTTTTCACAGGAACTGAAGAGTACCGGAAGCACGAGCAGAATAAGCAAAAAGTTTTTCATGTTTTATTGGTTTTGGTTTTGCTTTGTTCTTTCAAAATGTAAACCAAAGAGGGATTATTTTTCAAATGCATGTATATCAATCTAATAGTAAAAACGGTTGCTGATACGTATTGGGTATATAACTCCACAATCCGGGAAAAACCTAAACCACATTTACCGGAAATCAGGGTAATTGTTGAATGGATTATCCGGTTCGGGAACCGGCTGTATTGTGCATTCCATATTTGTTTACGCGGAATTACTATGATTTCTCTTACTCAGTTCCCGGCTGACCTGTTCACGGGTCCTGACGCTTCCATGTGATGGCAGGAAAACGCTGCATCCGGTTTTGAGCAGCAGTTCCCAGCTTTTGAACAGCAATTTCAGATCATCGGCAAAAGGAGGAAAGCTACTTCCGGGGTAAGTGCCGAAGAGGGTATCTCCGGCGAGTGCAATTTCATTGTCAATAATCACACTTACAGAACCTGCAGAATGCCCCGGGGTGTGTATGATCTGGATATTTCTGAGGTCTTCTGAAAGATTTAATTGTTGATCAAAGGTTATATCCGCATCGCAGCCCTGATATTTCACCAGGCGGTTGGCCAGTTTGCCGAAAGTTCCGGTGAGCCATCCCGTAAACAGGTTGGTGCCGGCGGGAACCGGACTGTCGCCCGACCTCAGAAATTCCTCTTCGGATGCATGCACAATCACCCTGGCATTAAAGAAGTCTTTGATAGCCCGGGCGTTGGCTGCATGATCAAAATGGGTGTGTGTCAGCACAAGATAATCGATGGTCCGGATGCTGAGTTTCCTCAGACGCCTGATAATAATTTTCCGCATAAATGCAGGACCGGTATCGACAAGAATTTTATTGTTACCCGAAAGAACCAGAAATACATTGCTGCGACCGCCTGCCAGGCTGATGATTTCTGTCCCATACCGACCGGTGATTCTTTTCATAATGACAAGGGAATAAATGGTTTAAGTTCCCGGGCGGAAATTTTAATGGATGATTCTGGATGTTAGCATTCCGTGGGCAGTGTGGACCCTGATAAGATAGGTGCCCGGGGGGATGCCGCCAAGGTGAATGATCTCGCTTGAGTTGCCCCGCAGGTTGACGAGGCTGATCAAACGTGCGCCCCTGATATCGAATACTGTAATGTCTGAAATTTCGTCGCTCTCTATCAAAACCTGATCCGGGTTGAGCTTTGTGATCTGAAGTGCCGGAAGTTTTTCTTCTGCCAGCTTCATGGCCGATAACAATGAGCCATTTATACGGGAGCGCTGAAACCAGATATTCAGGCTTCCGTTCCGTGTATCGCCCCACACGGCACTGAGGGTGTCGTTGAATAATTCCAGGCACATGAAGTCGTTGCCATTCTGAAAAAGAACATCATCAAACGGAATGGCTGCACTGCTTATCCTGAAATTGGGATTGAAAACGGATTCGTTTTTCAGCCTGACGGCTGCATATATTTCATAGGCTGCAGCATAGCCTGTGTCGGTGGCATTGCGGCGGTCGCGCCAGGCAATGGCCAGGTCCCCGTCGGTATCGAAAGCAGCCCACACAAGATCCTGCATCCGGCCATTTCCGGCGGGATCATCATTGATCCGTATCCCTTCGCTCCAGGTATCGCCTCCGTCAAATGATTCCATCAGAAAGACATCAGCGTCGCCGGATTCATTGCGCAGATGGACGAATGCAAGATGCAGCGGATCGGAAGGATTCACGCGGAGCAGGTAGCCTTTTTTTGCCGATGTATCGCTGACGGCGATCGCAGTAGGTGCGGCAATCACACTGCGATGCGTAAAGCTGATCCCCGCATCGGCAGATGATGCAAGGATAAACTGTGGAAGCAGGTTCTGTGAGAAGACCAGACTGGGATAGATACAATGGAAGATGCCTGTTGAACTGATAGCCGGTGTCGGCATTGGTTTAGCGATAAAGGGGCCCGACAGCCATCCTGTTGTATCGGCATAACGCCATGCCTGAAAAGACTGGCCCTGATCCACTGACCTGGCAAAGTACGGATGATATGGGGGAGCAACAGCCGGGCTGGCATTCATGGTGGTGATGTAAATGTTGCCGGTGAAGGCGCCTCCCGAACGGTCTATGTTAATCCATGGGCGGTCGATCGGGAATTGCCCGGGATCATCATCAAAAGCAATCACTTCAACGGCCTGTTCCCAGGTAAGCCCCCCGTCAGAAGATTTCCTCACATAGACGGCGCCTGACGTAAAATACGGATCATAATCAATATAGGAGAGAAATACGTTTCCCTGGATGTCGAATGCCAGGGAAGGGTCGGCTGAAGTATGGCCGTTCATTTCATGTGGTATATTGGCCGCAGCGCTCCAGTTTATTCCGCCATCGGTGCTGACCCTCGTGCGGATCATTATCCGGTTGAGAAAAACATAACCCATCCAGGCGACTACCATGTGTCGCGGATTTTGAGGATTTACCGCTAAAAATGGCTCCCCGTCGAAAACAATCCCTCCGGAAAGGTTTGAGTTCTGAGCCAGGCTTACATTGCCCAGAAGGCTTATGATTCCTATTATAAGGATTTTTTTCATAGCATGTCGGATATTAGCTTTCGCGAGGTTTTCGATGCCCCGGATCTGTCCTCAGTAAAGGAATTCTGACCTGTTGGCCGGAACATTCTATTAAAATCCCGAGTCTTTTTACCCGGGTCACTTCCTGCCTGCCACTGAGGATCCAGTAAATGCAGGTTTTACGATAGGAAGCAGATGTATTGCAAAACCATGCGTAAGCATTGGGGTGCTTCATAAATTCCTGTTCCATTTCCGGAGTTAAGCGGCCATTTTCGCGCAAAAAATTTGCGGAATCCGTTCGCTTTTTATTGCGGGCTTCATAAACGGCAAGCCCCGCGGGATGCATCAATCCGGCTTCTTTCAGCGCTTCAACCCGTTTGATGTTGGTGCTGCTCCATACACTTTTCGATTTTCTGGGGGTAAACCTTACTTTGTACCGTGACTCATCCACGCTCCGGGTAAGCCCGTCGATCCAGCCATAACAAAGGGCGATTTCAACCGCTTCCGGGTAATAAAATCCATGCATTACCCCTTTGCGTTTTTTTAAAAATCCCAGCCAGAGTTCCTTTACATGGCTGTGGTTTTCTTCAAGCCACTCCCTGAACTCACTGCTTTCGCGAAAATACATAACTTCCATGGTTGAAGCGGTATGTTTTATGCTGATAATGCTTTTGCGAATTTATAATTTTAACAGGTTCCCGTCCCGTTTTATGCGGATTTTATGACTGATGCCCGAAAGCAGCCCGGGGAAGTTGAACCATTCAGCCGAAAAGAGGTTTATAACAAGTGTCTCTGCTTTGAGAGTCTTTGCAGGGAAAGGAATCTGTATAAAACTAAAATTAACTGTTACATGATGAGGTTTTTAATTTACGTTTACACATTTTCGATGATTATTACTGCTGCGGCTGCCTCAGCGGAAAATCCCGCTGAACCCTGTAAGCTCTGTGGTCATGATGTACCTGCTCCGGTGTCATCGCAACCGGATACCACCATTCACTATCCTCAGGAGAAACATCTGAAGAATATCCGGCAACTCACCAATGGCGGCGATTTTGCCGAAGCCTATTTTAGTTTCGACGATTCCATGATCGCTTTTCAGGCGAAAAGCGCGAAATGGGGTACAAAGTGCGACCATATTTATTATTTTCCATTCAGCGACGGTCATATGAAGGATCACATTCCCGGGCTTATCAGCGAGGGCCTGGGCCGGACCACCTGTTCATTCTTTATGCCGGGTGATACCAGCATCCTTTATGCATCCACCCGCTCCGGTGGCAGTGAATGTCCTCCTGAACCTGAAAGAAGGGCCGATGGCAAGTACTTATGGCCGATTTATCCCGATTTTGATATTTATGTGGCCAACCTTAAAGGTCAGCTGATCGATACCCTCGTGAAATCGCCCGGTTACGATGCCGAAGCAACGGTTTCACCCAAAGGCGACCTGATCGTATTTACATCCGACCGCTCAGGTGACCTGGAGCTGTATACGTGTAAAATCGATGGAAGTGATGTAAAACAGATTACTTTCGACCTTGGCTACGATGGGGGCGCTTTCTTTTCTCCTGACGGAACAAAGCTGGTGTTCAGGTCATCGCGTCCGAAAACCCCTGAAGAGATCAAAGAATACAAGGATTTGCTCAAGGAAGGACTTGTTGCCCCTACCAATATGGAAATATATGTCTGCAATGTGGATGGCAGTGATCTCAGGCAGATTACCAGCCTGGGCAAAGCCAACTGGGCGCCCTTTTTTCACCCTTCGGGAGAGAAAATCCTGTTCAGCTCAAATCACGCCGGAGCGAGAGGCTTCGAGTTTAATCTGTATATGATCAACCTCGATGGCTCCGGTCTTGAGCGCATCACCTGGGACCCCGTTTTCGATGCATTCCCGATGTTTTCGTATGATGGCAAGAAGCTGATCTTCTCTTCGAATCGCAACAACGGCGGAACCCGCGATACCAATCTGTTCATCGCTGACTGGGTTGAATAGACAGGCGCACATTGCCGGCAGTTGATAAATCAGTATCCCTGTTCCTTCCTCTAACAGGCCGGAACAGGGATATTTTTTTTGCGGGTATTGATTTAACCCGGTTTCCTTTCCCTGAGTGTTGCTTCCAGGGTTATTGCTGCGGGGAAGAGTATGTTGTTTTCCAGGTGGATGTGCTTGTGCAGGTCCTGCTGGAATTCCCTGAGCAATTCATATGTAACCCTGAAGGTATTGCATGCATCTTCAGGCGGGGTATATCCGTTGCTGAGTTCTTCGATCTTCCTGAACCTTTCCCCTTCGTTATCATGCTCCTGCAGCATGACGCTGATGGGGTTTGCAACGCTTCCGAACGCAGCTTCAGGAATTGCGCTGCTGTTTGGCTTGGTATTCGCCATTTTGCGGATGATCGGGAAAAGGACCAGTTCTTCCTTTTTCATGTGCTTCGTGAGTTCACCGGCTGATATCCTGAAATGATCGGCAATTTCATATACTTCAGGATGTCTGCCGCCATGGGCGTTGATCACTTTTTCGAGCAGGCCGGTAAGACGGGGTATGGATTGTTCCACATAGCGGTGATGGATTTTCTCGATATAATCAGCAAGAAGATCTGACGGCCAGGAACTGAAATTGTCATTCCCCGTTATAGTGCCGGCTGCCGCCTGCGAGAGTTCTTCCAGCAGGGCTTCATAATTTATGTTTTCCTGCCGGCATACTTCTTTCAGCGGACGGTTGCCGCGGCAGCAGAAGTCTATGCCATAACGCCCGAAGACAGCGGCTGTCCGGTAATCTTCTGTGACATAGCTGCCAATGGTTTTATTTTGATTGTCCATATTGTTGATCTTAACGGATTTTTTTCTGAAATGCGAGTTTAAATACAAACCAGAACAGGGCAAGGGCGCCAAGGGCGAATACAGTATCCCCGATGGTCCTGAGCCAGCGGAAAGTGGTGAGGATGGGTTGCTGCATAAATTCGGCGGAACGGGCATACCACATGCCTTCGTTTACGCTGGCGACAGTTTGCATAAACCCGACCGGAAGTATGCTCAGGAAGATCATCAGCAGCAGACCGATGTTGATCGACCAGAATGAGAAACTGAGCAGTTTTTCGTTCCAGACCTGCTCCCGGTAGAGGCTGCGCAGCACGAACAGCATCAGACCGATGCCCAGCATTCCGTATACACCGAAAAGCGCGGCATGTCCGTGCACCGGCGTTGTATTCAGCCCCTGCATGTAATAGAGCGCGATGGGTGGGTTGATGAGAAACCCGAAGATGCCTGCACCCAGGAAATTCCAGAATGAAACAGAGAGCAGGCTGTAGATGGGCCATTTATAATCCCTCAGCCATGCCGTGGATTTCGAAATCCGGTAGTTGTGGAAAGCTTCGAAACCGATCAGAATAAGGGGAACCACCTCCAGTGCGCTGAAAGTCGCCCCGAGTGCCATCACGGCGGTTGGTGTGCCGGTAAAGTACAGGTGATGGAATGTGCCCAGAATTCCACCTGAAAGAAAGATAATGGTTGCGAAAAGTACGCTTGAAGTGGCGGTTTTTGTGCGCAGCAATCCCATCCTTACGAAAAGGAAGGCAGCCACAACGGTAGCGAATACTTCGAAAAATCCTTCCACCCAGAGGTGTACCACCCACCAGCGCCAGTATTCGGCAATAGCCAGATTCGTTTGTCTTCCCCACATCAGTCCGGCGCCGTAAAATAGTGCAATGGCTGCCGAAGCGATCAGAAAGAGGATCAGCAGGTTCTTTTCCTCCGTTTTACGCCTGAATACCGGAATCAACGGCCTTACCATAAGGGTGAGCCAGATAAACAAACCGACAAACAGGAATAGTTGCCAGAAGCGGCCCAGGTCAACATATTCATACCCCTGATGGCCGAACCAGAAGTTCTCTGCATACCCGAGTTTCTGCATAACACCCATCCATTGTCCGGCCATTGAGCCCAGTACAATGATCAGTAAAGCCACAAAAAGGAAGTTGACGCCCAGCTTCTGATATTTGGGGTCGCTGCCCGAAACCGCCGGGGCGATGTATAGGCCGGTTGCAAGCCAGGCCGTTGCGATCCAGAAAATGGCCAGCTGTACATGCCAGGTACGTGAAATGGCATACGGCATAAAACTGGCAAGGGGTATTCCGTATAGCCCGTCACCCTCCACACCGTAATGCGCGGTAACAATACCCATAATGATTTGCAGCAGAATCAGAAAATTAACGATCCAGAAATATTTCTCCACCGCTTTCATCGAGGGTGTGATGTTTTGCCGCATCAGGGGGTCTTCGAGCGGTTTTTCAATTTCTGTTTCTTCAGTTGTTTTTGCGTGATAAAATACCAGGATTCCTATCCCGATCAGCAGCATGATTACGCTGAAGCCGGTCCAGAGTACCAGGTCGCCGGTAGGTTTGTTGCCGACGATTTCGTCAGGGGGCCAGTTGTGTGTGTATGTGATGGCTTCCCCCGGCCTTTCGGTGACACAGGCCCAGGATGCCCAGAAAAAGAATGCATTCATTTTATACATCCTTTCCGGATCCTTGATTGAATTCTGCGGTATGGCATAGTCGTTCCGCAGCTTCTGATAATCAGGATTATCCATAAACAAACTCTCGTAATGACGGCTCAGGCTCCGGATGGCCTCCGCCCTGAGGGGCGATACCGTGATGGTGCCGGTGGAGGGATCCCAGGTGTTTTTTCTGAGTTCTTCCTGCAATCGGTGCTCCAGGGCTGCCTGCTGCTCGCCCGGAAGTTCGTCGTAAGCCCGGCTGAATTCCTGCCGAGACCAGGTGTTCAGGATAAAAACAGCTTCCCTGTGCAGCCAGTCGGCCGACCAGTCGGGTGCTACATAGGCTCCGTGGCCCCAAACGCTTCCGACTTCCTGCCCGCCGATACTCTGCCAGACATTCTGACCGTCCTTGATATCCTGAGCTGTGAATATAACCGTTCCATCGCTGGTAACCACCTGCTCAGGAACCGGCGGCGCCTGCTGATAAATCTCATAACCGTAATAACCCAGTACGGCAAAGGATATAATCACCACAAGCGCAAACCCTGTCCAGAGTTTTTTTTCATGTTTCATATGGGTGTCGTTTTGATGTGAATAATTGTGTTGAATTCCGGAAAATTGGTGAAAGTCCGGTTTCTTTGGTATGCATCCGGATCGGCCGTAAAATAGTTGGTCATGATAACCAGCAGATCCGGCTGCAATTTCGTTCCGGCTGAGATGTTCCTCCCTTACGGAAGTATGTCTGCCGGCCTTTTAAGGTATGTCTGTCCATCCTTCAGCCCGAGTGCCAGCTCTTTGATTTTTGTGTTGTCAAGCACCTGCTTCAGATTAAAACGGATATCGTTGAACTTGTCGTGAACCGGGCACGGCTGAGTCGGGGAGCAGTGCTTCAAACCCAGGCCGCAACTGGTGAAAATTGAATCCCCGTCAATGGCTTTTACAATGTCAGCAACGTTTTTATCTTCTATCTGTGCCGGATTCATCATAAACCCGCCCCGTTGCCCTCTCAATGAGGTTATTATGCCTGCTTTTGACAGGGTTTGCAGGATTTTGGAGGTGAAAGCTGCCGGGGAATCTATCTCCGCGGCAATATCACTCAGAAATGTGCGCTCATTCTCCATTGATTTGCCTGCAATGTAAATGCAGGCCCTTATTCCGTATTCACAGGCTTTCGAAAACATATCTGCTTTGTTTCTTAACTGCAAAGCTATGGTATTTTTTAATCGGACAAAAATATCCGAATAAAAAATTTAATTGATCAAACCCGGGTCTCCGGAGGATTAAAATCTGACTGCTCAGGGAAGCAGCAATTATTCCGGGATGGTGAAGTATGATTTTGCAGGTAACTTAATTTTTTAATAGTCCGGCTCACTGACTCTTCGCTGGTTAATAATATTGATTAAACCAAATATCAGACCTGGTATCCGTTTTTATTACTTTTGATCAGCGCTGACATCCGTCTTCGCAGAAATCTGTTCTTTTATCGGTAACCCGGCACGTTATTCATTAAACTGTTGAATATGAATAGAATAATATTTTTCATTATCGCTTTCTGCTTCCTGATGACAATTTCCGTTAAGGGTCAGCATCTGATTACATCTCCTGACGGAAAGCTTGCCTTACAGGTTAACGCTGCCGGCAACACTGGTTTTACCGTTTTTATGGATGGAAAGGAAACTTTTACTGTATCGGGGCTGGGTCTGGAGCTGGAATCAGGAGAAGAGCTTCAGATACACGGCACAAAGCCCGCAATCTCCCGGAGCAGCGGATTAACTGAGTATCAGGCAGTGGTCCCGGTAAAGTACCGGCAGGCATCCTATCCTTTCAACCGCCTGGAACTGAAGTACCGCAACGGATCAGCCATTGAATTCAGGGTATATAATGACGGCGTGGCCTACAGGTTTATCACTTCGCGCAAAGGCTTGCTTAAAGTAAATAACGAAGGGATGAGGCTGAACTTTCCGGAAGGTTCAGATGCGTATTTCCCCCGCGAAAGCAGCATGTATTCGCATTACGAGCGGCCTTACCTTCATCAGCCCCTTGACAGCATCGCCCCCGGTGATTTTTGCTCCCTGCCGGTTTTATTTACGGCCCCCGGAAAAATACGGGTGCTCTTTACGGAAGCCGATCTGTTTGATTACCCGAATGCATTTCTGAAGAAAGATCAGGACAATGGTTTTCATGCTGTGTTTCCCGGGGTTGTGCTTAAAGCCCTTCCGCGTGGCGGAACCTCTGACCGTTCGGAGGATATTGCGGAACAGGCCTGTTATATCGCTGAGATACAGGGCGACCGGAGTTTTCCCTGGAGGGTATTTGCAGTTTCGCAGAATGATGCATCCCTTGCCGGAAACGATCTGGTTTACCGGCTGTCGCGACCTTCGGAGCTTAAAGATACGGAATGGATCCGTCCCGGCAAGGTTGCCTGGGACTGGTACAATGCCAGCAATATCACCGGTGTGGATTTCAGATCGGGCATTAATACGGAGACCTACAGGTATTACATAGATTTTGCAGCTGCTTACGGGATTGAGTATGTGATGCTGGATGAAGGCTGGTCGAAAACCACAACCAATGTATTGGAAACCATTCCCGGAATTGATTTGCCGGAGCTGATTGAATATGCAGCGTCGAAGCAGGTGGGGATTATTCTGTGGTTATTGTGGCATCCGCTCAACGGAAATGAGGAGAAAATCCTTTCAACATACAGGGATTGGGGTGTTAAGGGGGTGAAGGTCGATTTTATGCAGCGCGCCGATCAGGGAATGGTCAGTTCGTATGAAAAAATTGCCGCGGTGGCGGCGGCCAACCATTTACTGGTCGATTTTCACGGGGCTTACAAGCCTGCCGGACTGAACAGGGCTTATCCGAATGTGCTGTCGTTCGAAGGTGTGATGGGCAACGAGAACAACAAATGGAGCAATTTCGCCAACCCGGAGCACAACGTCACCCTGCCGTTTATCCGGATGGTGGCCGGCCCCATGGATTACACCCCCGGAGCCATGCGGAATGCGCAAAAGGATGACTTCTGCATTAGCTTCGAAAATCCTTCAAGCCTGGGTACGCGCGCGCATCAGGTGGCCATGTATGTGGTTTATGAAAGCCCGCTGCAGATGCTGTGCGATGCCCCCTCGCTTTATCTCCGTGAGCCGGAAGTTCCGGAGTTTATCAGCCGGATACCGGTTGTGTGGGATGAAACCCGGGTGTTGCAGGGGGAGGTTGGTGATTATATTCTGATTGCCCGGCGAAACGGGGACACCTGGTACCTTGCTGCCATGACCGACTGGTCGTCACGGAATCTGGAAACCGGTCTGTCTTTTCTCGGGGAGGGAGTCTATCAGGCGACCATTTTCAAGGATGGGCCCAATGCGGATAAAAACGCCTCGGATTACCTGATCAGAAATCAGCATGTTCGCAGAAATGACAATGTTCTTCTTAATCTCGCTCCCGGGGGAGGATGGGTGGCCATTGTAAGTCCGGCAAATTAGAAACAGAAGGGCCTTGAACATTTCCGGTAATTTTATCAATATAATCAAACGAAACGGCCATTAAACTGCAATCATGATGTTCTTCACCAAACTGGGCATACTGCTGATCGGTTTTGTTTATGCAGGGCTGATGCCCTTTACCATCCGTAAAGTCATCGGCCACCTCAGGTTCGACCTTAAGCGGTATACACTCAGTTTTTTAAGTAATACTGAGCTGTATGGAGAAGCTTACCGCAGGGCATACAAAAGAATGCTGTTCATTACCGCCCTTCTTACTTATATATTTTTCTGGCTGATTACCTGGTTCTATAACCTTGGCGCGTATGAAAAGCTGATGCGCGCCATCGATATTAGCTTTGCATCCATTACCCTGCTGGCGTTTCTGCCACACAACCTGAAGCCTGTCAGCCTGAAAAACCTGGCACCTTCCCTTCAGCGCATTCTGCACAACCTGATGGCTGTGGTGGTATTTCTTGCCTTGCCTCTGCTGATCGTCAGCTTTCAGGTTGCCCTGATGCCATATGCCCGCTTTACCGGGGTTTCGGGGCTGATTATTATCGTGGTTGTGCTGGTGCTTACCCTGCTATCACTACTGAAGCAGGGAATCAACGGCGCAACTGAACTGGTGCTGATCAACGGCATCAGCATCTGGACAATCTACATCACCTTTCTTACCATGCTGCACTGACTCTTTCTTCTGAATCCGGCTCCCTGATTAAGGGTTAGTCTGGATAATAAATGCGTGCCTGATTCAGTTTATTGGTTATTAATGTATTGCGGTGTTTTTAGCCGGTTTTCCGGTGGGTTTTCAACCGCACCGGCCGGGGTTGTTTATAACATATATTTAAAATTCCCTTTGAATGCCGTAAGTTTGCCAGTCGAAAAAGGCAAGGATATTCATTTGATAACAACCTCTATAACAGCAATTCATGAGCAAAGATCTTACCACTCTGGCTGCCGATAACATCCGCATACTTTCAGCAGCAATGGTTGAGAAGGCCAGGTCGGGGCATCCCGGTGGCGCGATGGGCGGAGCCGATTTTATCCACATCCTCT
>Ga0116163_1002053_pt1 | contig 12007 bp, 7 predicted proteins | sample AD_UKC107_MetaG_FD_89889 | JGI IMG/M metagenome (GOLD analysis project Ga0116163, IMG submission 89889) | Active sludge microbial communities of municipal wastewater-treating anaerobic digesters from Hong Kong - AD_UKC107_MetaG | ecosystem: Engineered > Bioreactor > Anaerobic > Digestate | place...
CAGGTATTGCACAAAAAATATAAAAGCAGTATATTTGCCGTCCGAAATGGTACCATAGCTCAGTTGGTAGAGCAACGGACTGAAAATCCGTGTGTCCCCGGTTCGATTCCTGGTGGTACCACAGACGTGAATCCGAATAAGTTGATAATCAGCTAATTCGGATTTCTTTTTTTGTTTTTGTGCCAACCGTTGTACAAACAGACGTGAAAAATTGCCTTATAATCTCTCTGTCGAACACACAGGAATCATCGTAGAAAATGTGATAAGTTCACCTAGATCTTCATCCTTCTCTCGATCTCGGGGATCATCTCTTTCAGTTCCTTCGGCCAGTAGGGTTTTCTCTCTCTCGGAGATGCCAGCAAGGTTCCGGTTACTTATTAAGTCAATCTATGAATCCTTCCTGCGTTTGATTAATGAATAGACATTATCGACAAATTTGGTTGAGAATCTATAATTCCCGGTATAAAACTCAAGCTCTTTGTCAAATATCTCAGTTAAAGCGTCAAAATACTTTTCATCTGACAATAAGGCCTTTAAGCTATCAAGTGACAGCTTAGAGTCTCTTTTATTTACATTATTGGCAAGTTCATGAAGTAGAGCTGAGTATGGTTGGACCTTCTCCTCATTGCCTCCTTCTTCTGGTGAGGCTTCTTGGTCAATTATATATTTCAATTTGAACTCATTAAGCTTTGCCAAATATTTCCTTCTCTCATCTTTATCTATGTCAAATAATAGGTTTATTGTGTCTAGGAAGTTGCTGGTTTTAGACTGAATATCATCTGCATCAAGTATTGATAAAAACTCTTTTGTTACACTTTCTGGATTAATTTCGAATATTGTAAGAGATAGGTTAGTTAATAGTTTGGATGGCGTGTATAAGAAGAAATTCTTGCAGCCCCTGAATTTTGTAAGATATCTTTTCCTCGCCTCGTAAAAGCTATTATCCCAAGTTATAAAGAATGGTTCTTGATCTGGACTGTACTTATTTGTAAGGAAATAAAGCATACTGGCGTCATTTTCTATTGTGGCCTCTTGCCTGGGTCTGCCGAGTGTATTTAATACGTTCTTAAAAACATCAAACACCTCTTCATGAGCTTGGTTTAATGGTTTGTGGATATTCTCAACGCTTATGCCAAAACTCTCCAGAAATCTTGTAATCAATCCAGCAGCTACTTGTAAAAATGATGAACTAAATACATCTTCTGAATCGAATTCAAATCCTTCAAGAAAGTCTGCGAAGGTATTTATGTCATAGTCTAACATCTCGTTGTTATTCAAGAACTCATAATACTGAAAGAATACATTATGCGAATTTCTTGGTCCATAAAAGTTTAATTCCTCGAATGGTATGAGTAATAAGGCTTCCTTAAAGTGATAGGCTGCTTCATAAACATAGTGAATGGAAACGTGTAAACTAACGTTAGGATTCAGTTCGGAATATTTGAGTAAGTCTTTGGTAATATTATAGTAAACATTGTATTCTCTAACCTCCTTATAATAAATGCATAGCACGTACAGAATAATCTGTGTATCCATGTATACGACTCTCTCCTGAAGCCTTAAATAGTTTTGAAGTTGATTGGAATTGATGTAACCAGAGATTACCTTACTTACAGATAGTCTGTGGAGAAAATCATTTTCTTCACATAGGCGCAACAAGCTAAAGAAGATCTCATTGGAATCTTCCTTCGTCTTGGTTATCGTCTCAAGGTATTTGATAAAATTAGAGCAGTTTTCATTATTCGTGGGCTCAGACACTTGATTATAAATCTCATACAGATCAATGTCATAATTTGCTTCTAACAGCAGTTTAAGATTGGAAATGACCTCGTTGGTGTGTTGCTCTAATGCATATGAGCAAAGGATTTGTTGAACAGAGAGTAGGAAGTTTTTCTCAAGGAAATCAAAATTTGATATCGCCTTTTGTAGTCTATCAGTTTCTATCTCAGATAGTCTGAGCAACTCATTATTTACCGGATCGTGTATTAGTTTCTTCTCACTAAGTAGGGCATTTGTAGTCCTTACATAAAATGCCTTATCGGCATTTGAATTAAACTGATGATTGCAGTGATTCATAATATCCTCCAGAGAAGCAGTTTCTTTTGAAAGAAGAAAATACAGGATGGAGGAATTGAGTATTTGTTTTTTTATTTCAACAGTATTATTCCCAAGTGAAATAAATTCATATAAAGCCTTTGTGTGATTATCAACTACTAACTCAACTTCGGGTGCATTAATTTGTATATAGTGTAAAATGGAATCCGTTAGTTCACTTTTGTATTTCTGAATAGGATACAAGTAAGCAACAAGAATGCTCCTGAGATTCGTAAATACATCGATATAGTCCCAATTGGGTGAATTATGAACTTGATTTCGAATAATATAGGCATGGCAGAGATATTCAATATACTCTCCCTGCCCTTCATATGTCCTCAGATTTGACTCTTGAAATAATTCTGAGAAGCTTCCATGTCTAGTATCTATTATCTGTGATAGATGCAACTCCTCCATAAGTGGGCCAAGGGTTTTTGCCCTTTCTTGGGTAAAGTCAGTATTATGAATTAGTATAAGAAGCTTTTTATAGAATGGTTCGAGTTCTTCTGCAAGAATTTTTAGAGAATTGATGTCTCCCTTTTCAGTAACGTATGCCTGAGAGAGAGCCGGAAGGATTGATCTCGTAAGTCCATCAATCATTTTATTGTTACACTTAACATGAATGACTTTAAAGAACAGTTCAAGAGCATCAGAAAAGTCTGTAAATGCAGGCTGGATATTACTTGAGAATATTTTCTCAAGGTTAACAGTCAATTGTGTCTTAATTCTATTCCAGTTGTACATGGTCAATTGATTTGAAAGGATTATTCTCCACTTCTTTTGGTTACACAATAATTTGTTCTGCAAGTAATTTTGCTTGCTCAATAACCGTCTGAACTGCCTTTTCCTGCTTATCGGGAGGATAGCCATATCTCCTAAGGATCCTTCTGATATTTCGCCTCAAAGTCGCTTGGACGCTCTCCTTTATTGTCCAGTCAATGGTAGTGCTGTTACGGACACTTTGAAGGAGCTCCCTGGCTATTGTTCTGAGTATATCGTCTCCAAGAATAGCTACAGCACTATCATTGGTCTCTAGAGCATCGTAGAAGGCAAGCTCCCGATAATCAAGTCCCAATTGCTCGCCTCTCCTGTCGGCCTCCCTCATCTCCTTTGCTAGAGGTATAAGGAACTGCTCTATAAAGGCTACCGTATCCACCATACCGTTATGATACTTTTGGATAGCATCTTCGAGCCTCTCGGAGAACTTCTTCCCTTCGGTCAGATTGAATTGCAGACGTTTCCTGATCTCATCCTTCAACAATCGCTTTAGCAACTCTGCTGCCAGGTTTTTACGCGGCATATTCTTCAGCTCTGCCAAAAATTTGTCATCCAGTATCTCAATACTTGGCTTCTTTAATCCCGCCGCATCAAATACATCTATCACATCATCAGTTGTTATCGCCTTCGATATGAGCTGTTTAATAGATGTTTCAAGTTCCTCATCAGTCCCAGCCCCACGTCCGGTAACCTTTATGATTCTCGCGCTCACAGACTGAAAGAATGCAACATCATCTCTTATGGAAATAGCTTGCTCATTGGGAACTGACAATGCAAACAGCTTGAGTAACTTCTTGACATTATGGATAAACCTCTCTGCTCCATCATCAAGCGACAGAATATAGTCTGCTGCCCCAGGTAGGAACCTGAACTTTTCTTCGGGTGTGGGCAGTTTGTGAAATCTCCTGAAGTCAAAATCCCAGAACATTTGCACCAGCACTTCGTAGGTCTCGAGCATCTTGGCCACAGCTTCTTCCTGGTCAAAAGTGGGCTTGCCTTCTCCTCCGCTTGAGGTATAATCGTGCAGTGCTTTTTTGAGGTCCTGGGCAATACCCAGGTAGTCAACCACGAGGCCACCTGCCTTATCCTTGAAGACTCTGTTTACCCTTGCGATAGCCTGCATGAGGGTGTGGCCTCTCATTGGCTTATCTATGTACATAGTATGCAGGCATGGGGCATCGAATCCGGTGAGCCACATGTCTCTCACGATTACCATCTGAAGTTCATCATCTGGATTCCTCATACGGTCTCCTATGGCTTTTCGCCTGGCCTTATTCCGGATGTGTTGCTGCCAGAATACAGGGTCGCTGGAGCTACCTGTCATAATCACCTTAATCAGACCCCTTGTATCGTCATCGTTATGCCAATGCGGTCGTAGCTTGATAATAGCGTCATAGAGCTCAACACAAATCCGTCTGCTCATACAGACGACCATTGCCTTGCCTTCGGCAACAGACTCCCGGAGCTCGAAATGGTTTACCAAGTCTTCTGCAATCTTTATTATTCTTTTCTCATTGCCAACGATTGCCTCCAGTCTCGACCATTTCGATGAAATCCGTTGCTTCTCGTTTAGCTCCTGGCCTTCAGTCAGCTCTTCAAACTCCTCGTCGATGGTGATTTTCTCATCCTCCTCAAAGTTCACCTTTGCCAATCTTCCCTCGTAGTAGATACTGACAGTAGCCCCATCCTGAACTGCCTGATGAATATCGTAGACATCAATGTAATCACCGAAAACAGCCTGAGTATTTCTATCGGTCGACTCAATCGGGGTCCCAGTAAAGCCTATGAAAGAAGCACTGGGCAAGGCATCCCTAAGATGCTTTGCGAAGCCATCAAGAAAATCGTACTGACTACGATGTGCCTCATCGGCAATCACCACAATATTCCTCCGAAGGCTCAAGGGCTTGTTCATAATAAAATAGGCATCTGGGTTAGGCTCCTCAACCTCTGGGTCAGCCATCTCATCCTTGTCCAGGATAGGCATGAACTTCTGTATGGTGGTGAATACAATACCTCCGGAGGCAACATTAAGGAGACTCCTGAGATGTTTGCGATCCTCAGCCTGTGCAGGTGTTTGCCTCAGCAACTGGCGACAACCATAGAAAGTATCGAATAATTGGTCATCAAGATCATTGCGGTCAGTAAGTACTACAATAGTAGGATTATCAAGGGCGAGTATTAGCTTCCCGGTATAGAAGACCATGCTAAGACTCTTTCCGCTACCCTGAGTATGCCAGATAACGCCTGCGCGCCTGTCGCCATCCTGTCCTGCGGCATCTTTTGTTGTCTGGACTGCTTTGTTTACAGCATAATACTGATGATAAGCTGCTATCTTCTTTGATGTCTTGTCGTTATTCGATTCAAAAACAATGAAGTGCCTTATCAGGTCTAATAGTGTAGCCTTCTGTAACATCCCCTTGAACATCACCTCGACTTGTGGTACAGTTGACTCTGCTGTCGTACTTCCATCGTGAGTCTTCCACGGCAAGAACCTCGACCAGTCACTTGTAATTGTACCAGACTTTGCTTCCCAACCATCAGAGGCGATCAGGAGGGCATTATATGTGAAAAGTGAAGGTATGACCTCCTTGTAGGTTTGAAGCTGATTAAAGGCGGTTCTAACTGTCGCTCCAGCATCTGTCGGGTTCTTTAATTCGATAACAACCAAAGGCAGTCCATTGACAAAGATTACAATATCAGGACGTTTGTTAATGTTGTTCTCTACTACTGTAAATTGGTTTACCGCAAGAAACTCGTTGTTCTCAGGGTTGTCAAAATCGATCAGATGCACTGTGTCTCCCCGTATTCCTTCACTGGTTCGGAACTCAACCGGCACACCTTCGGTCATGAAAATGTGGAACACTTCATTATCCGATAAGAGGTGGATAGTTGATACCCGAATGACCTTTTTAATAGCTTCTTCCCTGGCATCAAACGGAATAGCCGGGTTAAGTCTTTGTACCGCATCTACCAATCGCCCTTTCAGAACCACCTCAGAGTGGTCTCTCTCTTGGAAAATACCTTCCGGAGATATGTCAGGTCCAGACATGATGCCATAACCTAACTTTTCCAGATATTCAAGGCAGATTAGTTCTATGTCATTTTCTGTGATGGTATGCATTGTAGTTGCACTTCAGATAAGCTTTTCGTACCCTCTCTTTATAATACCTGCCATTAGTTTTCTTCTCTCTTCGAGAAATACGTTATATGTCATGTTCTCCCATTCGTTTGGCAGAGCATGTAGTTCACACATCGACTTCCAGTCTTCATCTGTAAATCTCCCTCTTAGCAAAGGGACATATTCAGATGGAGGGGTATCGCTGATACTTATATTATCCGGCCATTCAAGTAAAGCAAAATTCGCAATCTGGTTTATCCTGTTGATTTCTTTTGTGACATTCTCCTCAAGCCAAGCCCTGGGAAAGATGTGATGTTTCTCCAGAGGCTTCTTGGTAGGATGCAGGACTGGGTCAAGGAGCTCATGGATCTTTTTATTAGAAAATAAGACAGGAGCATTCAGTTTATTCTGTGCGGCCAGATATGCAAAATACTGTGGATTTACCGCCGAAGAGCTATCGAGTCGCTCAGGCAGCGTTATTGTCCAATAATCAGAGGTAAGGGCCGTATTGATTATTCCATCCAATGCTCTGATATATTCTTCCTTTGTGCTGAGATCCTTTATTTTTCTCAAATCACCATCCACTTCACTTTCAAATGAGCCGATATACCTTGATGAAATACTGGTCGCGATAAACCACCTACCAATCAGCTTTTGGAGTTCATAATAGTCCAGACCAAATCTTGTTCTGCCTATTAGAAACATTGCATAAGCATAAATAAGGGTTATGTTTGAGTTAATCATCTCAGAACCTCGGTATCCGGCGGCAACCAGACTTCCAAAAAACTGATGCCAATCATTAAGGTTTAGCATTTGTTTCTGTGCCTGTTTAAGAATTGCAAATTGCTGATCCCTTAGTGTTGGTGAATATTCATCTGTATCCGGGTCCTTTCCCCTAAGAATATGATATACACTCTTTAGTCTACCCCTATTAAACCCGATGGCGATAGCAACACGCAGCAATTCACCTGGATGGGGTTGGATGAAATAATTAAATGAGGATGGAGTAATGCTTGTTTTTGGGGGGAAGTAAGAATCTCGACAGAAAGCCTCAAGTTCTTTTCTTCCGTCCTCCCAGAAGACCGAAAGAAGCGTCAAGATGAAGTCCGCCTGATTGAGTTTGGCTCCAAGGCTATTTATTCTGACAAAAATATCAGATACTGATTCCTCATCCACTGCGGGTGAAATCTCAAGAGCAGTCAATGGATATTTCTTAATATCGCAGAGTCTGTCGATGTTGATAGATATTATTTCCTCTTGTTCTGCTGTGATTTCTTTCTGAGACTTGAGATTTTTAATATAACTATTAATGGCAAAATGACTACTACCTTTATGGTTGATCCATAGATCAGAAATATTCGCGATCCAGAAAGGGTCTTTGCGAATCGCAGCATCCGTCACTTCAAATTTGCCTTCTATAGGATTAAATGCAATCTCGATCTTCCTTTCTTTATAATCGTTATCAATTACAGACTTCCCTTTTAATACTGCATATAGAGAAGTTAGTCTCTGTTGTCCATCAACTATCAACAGGTTGGGTATATGCTGCTTATCAGTTGTGCCAATAGCCCGAGTATTACTCATGCCAGCATTAGACCAGAATAGAAGATAACCAACGGGAAAACCACGATACATACTATCAAAAAGGTCTCGAACTTTTCTGTTAGGCCATACAAACGGACGTTGAATGTCGGGAAGACCTATATCGCCGATGTCAATATAATGAAGCAAACCTGAAAGGTCATAGTCAACTTTCTTGAAACAAATGTTTTGGTCTTCTGGTATCTGGTTCATGGGGTATGTGTTTATGCAACTCTTATTTTACCGGTCATTAGCTTTGGTATAAGCAAATCTCGTATTTGGGTCAGGCTTCGTATCTGCTCTAAGTTGGAGAGAATCTTTTCGAAAATTGGAGTGACCACTTCATTAAAATGTATAATCTCTTTGTGAGATGGAATTATTATTCCAATTTCCCTAAATGTCTTTGCTGTAATAGTATCGAACACAGTGCCATAGGAAAACGCTTTCATTTTCTCAACCATGTTACCAATCATGAGAAATACAAAATAGTCACTATTCTGAATGTTAGATTTTATGCCGTAATTAGATTGACTTATAGCCATTTCTACGGGGAGTATACAATAATTTCCAACCGTACCTCTTGCGGATATAACGGTTGAATATTTTGGCAATAAATTGGCGGAGCTATGTCTTAATCCACTTTCAGAAATGTACTTTTCTGATGAGAGAATAAAACTTCGATTGTTAGTGGTAATGTCTTTGGCGGAAATCCAATTAATAGACCCATGCCAATATTCATTTACTCCAGTTTTTGGAGTTCCTCCTCCCAGCAAATCAGCTATTTCCAATATACTGCCAATCCTCCATCCCTTTGGCAATCCATCCACCAAGTCACCATCAAATCCCGGGAACCTGAAGTTAATGAACCATTCCTTGAAGATAGTCTGAGCAGTGGCCTCAAGGGTTTTGTTCATCTGCAGGTTCAGCTCTATCTTGTCATCAAGGGAAGAAAGGATGGAGGCGATTTGGGATTGAGTGAATACATCTGGAATTGTGATTTCAATCTTGGCGAGACTTTCTTGACTAATATTGAATCTTATATCTCCGGTTGCAAATTGATAAATATCTTTTCGGAAAGACTTGTCACGGAATAAATACCGTGCAAAACCAGGCAATAGAGTTTCAAAATTATGCAACCTATACCTTTTACAAAAACCGTTGAATGTAAGGTCAGGAATATGGTCAAGCAATACAGAAGACATTGCCACTTCATCTGGGGTTTCAGATGATGCAGTGAAGAAAACGTCTCCATAAATGCAGTTTCTCTTTTCTATATCCTTGCTGCTAACCCTCATCAGCTCTAAATTACTTATATCTATTTTGGAGTTCTTATATACATTCTTATAGGGCAAGAAGGGTGTTCCGTGTCCATAATCGTCTTTTTTTATTGAAGTAACCCCTCCAATGAAGAAACCAATATCACCCAGTTTATAAGTTCTCCAGCAGTCTGGTTTCATTTCTTTGTTACAAATGAAAGTGTGAAATCATATATTAAATCCTATGGAAGTCAGGTGCTTTGTGATTTGAATATCAAGTTCCTTGGCTCTGTCCATTTGCTCTTTAAGCTCTGAGGTAAGTTTACTCATCTTCTCCTCGAATAATTCACCATCATCTTCTTCCTTCTCGAAATCAATATATCTTCCAGGCATCAAAACATAGTTATTCTTCCTTACGTCATCTATTGGAACTGATTTGCACAAGCCAGGTACATCTTCGTAATCTTTCTCCCAGTTTTTACTCTTCCATGAATGATAAATTGCGCCGAGAAACATTATATCCTCATCAGTCAGTTCCCTCTGTCTCCTGCTGATCATAGTTCCCTTTTCCCTGGCATCAATAAATAGAATATTGCCTGACCTGTTCCGGAACTTTCCATTTGACTTATCCCTTGCCAGAAACCAGAGGCAGGCAGGAATCTGAGTATTGTAGAATAGTTGAGATGGAAGAGCGACCATACAATCAACAAAATCCTTCTCTATTAGGGTTTTTCGTATTTCGCCTTCAGTATTAGTATCGCTACTCATACTGCCATTTGCAAGTACAATCCCGGCTAATCCTCCCGGAGCAAGCTTGCTTATGTAATGTTGCAGCCATGCATAGTTAGCATTACCAGCGGGTGGTACTCCATATTTCCAACGATGGTCATCCTTCTTGATTGAGTAGTCGCTGATATTAAAAGGTGGATTAGCCAGTATATAGTCAACCTTGACATCTGGCAGCTTGTCATCAAGGAGTGTATCCCCAAGTTCGATCTTTGCTTCAATACCTCTTATAGCAAGGTTCATCCGGGCAAGCTTATAAGTAGTAGGATTGCTTTCCTGTCCAAAAATGCTTATCTGGCCCTTTCTGTGTTCATGTAGCTCAACGAACCTCTCACTCTGAACAAACATCCCACCTGAGCCGCAGCAACCGTCATAGACCCTCTTCTGAGCTTCTGGAGCTAGCATCTCAACGAGGAGCTTCACTATGCTCTGAGGTGTATAGAATTGTCCTCCTTTCTTCCCCTCGGCATCAGCAAACTGGCCAAGGAAGTATTCAAAGACAAATCCAAGCACATCCCTACCCTTACTATTGCCGTTACCATTGCTATCCTTACTAAGGTTAATTGAGCCTATAAGATCTATAAGTTCTCCGAGCTTGGTTTTATCAAGCGCTGGTCTGGCGTAATCTTTTGGCAGAACACCTTTAAGTGAAGGATTGTCCTTTTCTATGGCATCCATGGCATCATCAATGTCCTTCCCAACAGTAGTAAGTTTTGCCCTTCCCTGGAGCCATTTCCATCGTGCATTAGGTGGTACATAGAATACCCTCTCAGCAGTATATTCATCCTTATCCTCCGGGTCTGCGCCCAGGTCATCTTTATCTTCAGACAGTTTCTGATAGAGTTCATTAAAGGCATCAGAGATATACTTCAGGAAGATCAAGCCCAGGACAACATGTTTATATTCGGCAGCATCCATATTACTGCGAAGCTTATCAGCAGCCTGCCACAAGGTTTTTTCAAGAAGATGATTATCAGACATAAAGGAATAGTACTTATGAAGTCACACTATAAAAATACTATATCTCCTTGTATTAACCTATCAAAATCTTATCCCAGGGCATTTCGGTTTTACAGAAAAGAAAAAGCAGCACCTCCTCGTTATGTCTCGCTGCATCTGTGGAGATATCCACTGAATAAGTTGAGGAAATGCTGCCTATCTAATATAAGCAATTGTTCCCAATTGATGCACAATTGTGGAAGAGGAAAAATGTAATCTTTGCTGCTTTGACTTTTCTCTGAATACAATGCTTCCCCTCAAGGGTCATATGGTTACATGGACTTAAATCTTCAGGCTCCTCTCGATGTCAGGTATCATTTGTCTCAGCTCCCGGGACCACTTCGGTTCGTAGTCCTGTGGCGGTGCCAGAAACTCCCCGATCACTGCTTCCTCAGCCATCTGTCTGGTCCTGCCGTTCTTCATCAGAAAGGCGATTGTGTCCTCGGCCTGCTCCACCTTCTTGGTGAGGTAGTCCTGAAGTTTCTGCTGCTGATACATTTCCACCAGGCTTTCCAGAAGATAATCCTCCATCCACCTGAGACGTACCCAGGCCAGGGGTGTCTGATACGGTTTTATTTCCATTCCTGTCTCATTGTTCAGTGAAGCCATTATAAATGTACAATTTCCTTTCTTATTGATCCAATTAAGACATAGATGTAAAGATTAATGCTTGCAAGTAGAACTTAACTTCGAATGTAAGGTATTATCAATAAAATAGCCAACTTTGATAAGTTTTATAAAGGAGATAGTCATCCCAGATGAAATAATGGTGTGGATATTGGGGAATCCCCAAATTCATTCCTCCTTAGAGTTGTTAAAATGAATGTTTGATTAAAAATCACCTCAATGACACCGATCGATGAAAGCAAATTTCTGGCCTGGACCATCAGGCTAATCAGCCTGAGAGCCGCAGCGAAAGGTACAACTAAGTATGAAGAAGCATTAGCTCTGAAAGCTGAGCTCATGGAGAGGGCAGAGATTAGACAAACTGCGATTAATCTCGAGAAAAAGCCCATTAAGCGGACAAAATAATCAGAAAGATCCATAACCTTCGTCCTGGACCTTAATCCTGTGTTGATTACTGAATACTTGAGTACCCCAACAAAGAAATTTGCGTCAGCCTCTAGAATAAAGTGAAGACACTTTGTGACACTTGTGGTTGGCCGTTGAATGCTCATCCATTTCCACTAATTGCAGTATCGTAAAACAATCCACTCGAGTTCACGGTCCTCGTTGTAGTATGACTACTCCATTCTCTGTGAGACTTTAATTATTTTCCAAATTAATCCAGCTATAGTGTGTGTCGCAATAGGCACAAAGACATGGATCAACACTTTATAGTTTTGATTTTATCCAGTATATTTAAGAGAAATTAGAATCACTCATGACGGCCCGG
>Ga0116163_1002058_pt1 | contig 11991 bp, 8 predicted proteins | sample AD_UKC107_MetaG_FD_89889 | JGI IMG/M metagenome (GOLD analysis project Ga0116163, IMG submission 89889) | Active sludge microbial communities of municipal wastewater-treating anaerobic digesters from Hong Kong - AD_UKC107_MetaG | ecosystem: Engineered > Bioreactor > Anaerobic > Digestate | place...
GTCCGTCGGCCCATCACGGCACCCTACCCTGAAGGGTCAGGCCGAATCCACAGTCCATGCGGTTCTTTTCAGGTGTCTTCGGATTCCGGCTCATCTTCCGCAAGCTCTTCGTCATCCATATCCATGACGATGGAGTCGGGGCCGAAGATAGGGGTCAGTCCTATGATTTAAGATAGGGGTCAGGATAGGGGTCAGTCCTATGATTTAATGTTTTAACCTTGGTCCGGCTTCATTACCTACCAGATCTCGTCCCGCGTGTCGATTCGCTTGCCGGCCTTACCGGCGGGAAACCACCCCATCCATTCCTCTTGGAATGCCACGGGAACGCCCCGGCGGCGGCAAACGCGGATGGTGTGGCCGGTACCGCCTTTCATCGGATCCGCCGCATTCACGTAGAACAAGCCCACGGTGGCCGGCGGCAGGCCGTTTTCCGGCGCGCCGGTGACTTTGAGCGTGTCCCGCAGCAGATACCGGGCCTTGGCGCCCACGCTCGGCACCTTTTCCCGCTTGGCCAGCATGGAGCCGTAGGCCGGCGATGCCTCCGCGGTATCCAGCGACGCCCGCTCCTCCGCCACCTTCGGCAGATCCGTCAACGTGATCTGGTAGGATTTCGATGCCAGCGCGTTTTTCCGGTGGCCGCCGTACGGCAGCACGTATTCCAGCCGCGCCGGATCCACTGCCGCCACACCGCGCGCAAACGCCGCATCCGCGCCCTCCGCGTTTCCGGTGCGGAACCGCGCCTGTGGAAACGCCTCCGCCAGCCGCCGCGCAACCGCCTCCAGCTTTGCCGCATCCCCAACCGGCAGCGCCCTCGTCCCCTCCAGCAGAATCACGGGGGCTTCGATTTTGCCCAGAATCGTCTGAAGTTCATCGCAGGTCATGGTGCCCGGATGGTAACCGAGACGGGGGACTCAAGGCCAAGAAAATGACACCCCATGCGCGGAGACGCCCCTGTTGTCCATCCGTGCCCATCGGCGTTCAGCCGGGGTGGTCTGCCCCCCGTGAAAAAGAAAACCCCGCATTTACTGAATCAATACGGGGTTTTCAAATGGTGAGACGGGTGGGGCTCGAACCCACGACCACAAGCTTAAAAGGCTCGTGCTCTACCGACTGAGCTACCGTCCCGCAATCTCCGGCTCGCGGAAATCTGCTGGCGGTTCTACGCTACCCCACCCGGGCCGTACAAGCAAAAAGCGGCGCGAAAACCGGCGGGGACAGGATCTCCGCGCGGATTGCCGTGGCGCTGAGGAATCCCGTTGTGGCCGCCGCCGGCCTGGTGTATTCTGGGGGCATCTTCTCCCGGGCAATGACATGAGCGAAGACACAGGCAAATCAACGGCCCACGCCGGGTATTCCTTCGGATCGTTCAAAGGGGTGTTCACCCCCAGCATCCTGACCATCCTTGGCGTCATCATGTACCTGCGCTTCGGCTGGGTGCTGGGCCAGGTGGGACTGGGCCGGACCCTGCTGATCGTGACCATGGCCACCGCCATCACGTTTCTGACCGGTCTCTCGCTTTCGGCCACCGCGACCAACATGCACGTGGGCGGCGGCGGGGCCTATTACATCATTTCGCGTTCGCTGGGGGTGGAACTCGGCGCGGCCATCGGCGTTCCGCTGGCCATCGCCCAGGCGCTGGCCGTGGCGTTCTATATCACCGGCTTCGCCGAAGCCCTGGCCGGATCGGTGGATCTCGGCCCGTGGATCGCCCACCTGCCCTTCGCCCTTACCGAAGTCCGCTTGATTTCCATTCTCACCCTCCTGGGGCTGGCCCTCCTGGCCACCATTTCCGCCGATCTGGCCCTGAAAACGCAGTTGCTGATCCTGGCTGCCATTGCCGCCTCGCTGGTGTCGTTTTTCCTGGGCGGCCCCCCCGCCGCCCCGGCCGCCGACGCGGTCGTCGATATCTCCACCCGCCTGCCGTTCTGGGCCGTTTTCGCGGTGTTTTTCCCGGCGGTGACCGGCATTGAAGCCGGCCTGTCCATGTCCGGCGACCTGAAAAATCCGGCCAAGGCCCTGCCCCGGGGAACGCTCGGAGCCGTCCTGACGGGTTACGCCGTGTACATGGCGGTTCCCATCGTGTTGATCCATTTCGTGCCGGACCGCGGACGCCTGCTGGCCGAGCCGTTGATCCTGCAATCGGTGGCGCGCTGGGGTTCCCTGATTCTGCTGGGCGTGTGGGCGGCCACGCTGTCGAGCGCCCTGGGCTCCCTGCTGGGGGCGCCGCGCACCATGCAGGCCTTGAGCCGGGACCGCATTTTTCCCCGGTTTCTCGGCCGCGGCTTCGGCCGCACCAACGACCCGCGCATCGCCACCGCCCTGACCTTCCTCGTCGCGCTCGGGGCCATCCTGCTCGGCGATCTCAACCTGATCGCCCCGGTCCTCTCCATGTTCTTCCTGACCTCCTACGGCCTGCTGAATCTCTCGGCCGGGCTGGAGGGGCTGATCGACAGCCCTTCCTGGCGCCCGGAATTCCGGGTGCATCCGGCCTGGTCGCTGGCCGGCAGCGCCGGCTGTTTTGCCGTCATGCTGATGATCAATCCCGGCGCCACCTTCATTGCCGTCGCGGTCGCCGGCCTGATCTACGCGATCGAAAAGCGCCGTCATCTCAAGGCTCAGTGGGGCGACATGCGTTACGGGCTGCTGATGCTCCTGGCCGGCTTTGCCATTCGGCATCTCGACCGGCGCAAGCCGGACGAACGGACCTGGCGCCCCAACCTCCTGGTGCTGAGCGGCGCCCCTCAGTCGCGCTGGTACCTCATCGAAATGGCCCATGCCCTCGCCCGCAACGCCAGCAACATGACGGTGGCCGCCATCGTCACCGGCGAACAGTGGGTCCTCGAACGGATCCGCTCCCTCCGCGGCAGCATCAAGGATTATCTGGCCAAACGCGACGTGCATGCCCTGGTCAAGGTCCTGCCCGAAGACAACGTCCTCGACGGCGCGGAAGCCCTCATCAAGGCCTACGGGTTCGGGCCGCTCAAGCCCAATACCATCCTGATGGGCGATTCCGAAGAAACGGACAACCTGGAACGCTTTGCCCGGCTGATTCTCGAAATCCACCGCATGGACCGCAACCTGATCCTGATCCGCGAAAACGAGCGCGACGAAGCCCCGACCTTTGCCGAGAAAGCCACGCTGGACATCTGGTGGAGCGGACAGCAGACCAACATCGGCCTGATCCTGACGCTGGCGCATCTCCTGAAGCGGAGCAAGGCGTGGGCCGACGCGGTCATCCGCCTGAAACGCGTGGTGGACGATCCCGTGGACGGCGCGGAAATCTCCCAACCCATCGAAGAGCATATCGAGTCGCAGCGGCTGGATGTCGAAGTCGAGTTCGTGCCCCGCAACGGCCTGGGGGTTTTTGAGTTGATCCGCGCCTCTTCCCGGGAGGCCTCCCTGGTCTTTCTCGGCCTTCGTCCGCCCGACCCGGAGGAAACCCCGGAAGCCTACGCCGGGTATTATCGCGTGCTGCACGAACAGACCGCCGGTTTGACCGTTGCCTATGTGCTGGCCTCCCACCAGGTGGATTTCGAGCAGGTCATCGGCCTGGGATAATCCCCCCCTCCCCCGGATCGATCAGAACTTCTGCGCCCAGGCCTGAACGCCCTGCATGATCATCTGCACCGAGACCGTCCCGACCACCAGGGCGGCGATGCGGCCGGCGATTTCGATGTAGCGGTTGATCAGCGGCTCATGGCGGGGCCGCACGGCGTCGTGCAGGATCTTGAGCAGAATCATGATCACCACGGCGGTCAGCACCGCCGCCAGGACCGTGGCGCAGGCGGGAACGGGGGCGTGGCGCTGGCCGATGATCACGCTGGCGCTGATGGTTCCCGGCCCGATCAGCAGCGGCATCGCGATCGCCCCCCCGAGATGTTCCGACTCGCCGCGCAGGATCTCGATGGCCGTGGGCCCGTGAAACACGAACTGCAGGCCGATCAGCAGGAAGATCAGTCCGCCGAAAATCTGGAACGACGCGAATTCCGCCTGCACCAGCCGCGTGAAGACGGCATCGCCCAGAATGGCAAAGCACCAGAACACCGCGGTGGCGATCAGCCCGCCGCGAATCAGCACCCGGATGAACTGCGCCAGCGAGAGTTTCTGCACCACGTCCACCAGGTACACGATCAGCAAAAACGGATTCAGCAGCACCAGCAGCAGGGCTGCCGAGTTGAACAGTTTCAATACGCTCATGGACTGATTCCTCTCCGCCCGTGTCAGGTCCCGCCGGTTTTTTCTTCGACGATGGCGGCAATCGTCTCGGCCAGTTCGTGCTCCGCCTCGACATCCTCCAGGCGCGCCCGGACCGCTTCTTCCACATAGTCCTCCTGCCGGAACCCGAGATAGAGCGAGTAGATCATCACCAGCAGGATCAGCGCAAACGGCAGCCCGGCGCAGACCGATGCCACCTGCAGGGTTTCCAGTCCCCCGCCGATCAGCAGCACCGCCGCCACCACGCCTTCCGTCACCGCCCAGAACACCCGCTGGGGCACCGGCGAATCCAGTTTGCCCCCGGACGTCAGGTGGTCCACCACCAGCGAGCCGGAATCCGACGAGGTCACGAAAAACACCGCCACCAGCACAATTCCCACCAGCGACAGCGCCCAGGTCAGCGGATAGTGCTGCAGCATCACGAACAGCGCCGTCGCCACGTTATCGCTGACGGCCCCGAAGATGTCGGCGGCTCCGCTGGCCTGCAAGTGAATCGCCGCTCCGCCGAAGACGGACATCCACAGGAACGACAGCAGGGTCGGAATCAGCATCACGCCGATGACGAATTCCCTCACCGTGCGGCCCTTGGAAATGCGCGCGATGAACATCCCCACGAACGGAGACCAGGAAATCCACCAGGCCCAGTAGAATACCGTCCAGTTCCCCTGCCAGTTGCTGGGCCGGAACGTCTCCGCCCACAGGCTCATTTCGGGCAGCTTGCTGAGATAGTGTCCCAGACTCTGCGTGAAGCCTCCCAGGATGAACACCGTCGGGCCGGCAAAGAGAACAAACAGCATGAACACCGCCGCCAGCCCCATGTTCAGTTCGCTCAGCCGCTTGACGCCGCTGTCCAGCCCCGCTACCACGCTCAGGGTGGCCGCCGCGGTAATGACGGCAATCAGCACCATCTGCGTCGTGACGCTGATGTCCCAGCCGAACAGGAAAAAGAGGCCCGCATTGATCTGCTTGACGCCCAGCCCCAGCGAGGTGGCCAGCCCCGTCAGCGTGGCCAGCACCGACAGCACATCGATCAGGTTGCCCCAGAATCCGTAGATCCGGTCGCCCAGCAGGGGGTAGAAGATGGACCGGATCGTCAGCGGCAGTTTCCGGTTGTAGGCGAAGTAGGCCAGTCCCAGTCCCACCAGCGCATAGATGCCCCACGGATGCAGGCCCCAATGGAAAAACGTCACCGACATGGCCGCCTGGGCCGCCGCCGGCGTGAACCCTTCCATCCCTTCGAACATCGGCGAGGGCGAGGCATAGTGATAGATCGGTTCGCCCACGCTCCAGAACATCAGCCCGATGCCCATGCCCGCGCTCAGCAGCATGGCATACCACGCCGGCGTCGAAAACTCCGGCTGGGCTTCCTTCCCGCCGATCCGGATCCGCCCGAAGCGGTGCATGGCGAATCCCGCCGCCGCCAGCACGAAAATGTTCACCGCCAGGATCAGGAACCACCCGGACATCCGGGTGATGAACTCGAGGGCCACTTCGAAAATCCGCGCCGCATGCTCCTTGAACATCAGCGCCAGCAGGATGAAAACCGCCAGCACCGCCATGGAGGGAAACGTCACGTGCGGATGCAGGTCGAAGCCATACCCGGCCCAGTTGTCCTCCCCCGGCTCCCGCTTTTCCGAATCATCGAAGAGCGAAGCCGTCGGACGGATCTGCAACCCTTTGAACGGCGCACGGTTCCGGATGGCTTTGCGGCGGGCTTCCTTCTCCGCCTGTTTCAATTTCATCGCCAGCAGGCGCTTCGATGCCCGTTGCCGGTCTTGTCCTGTTTCGCTCATGTTCCTCCTCCAACCGGTACGAATGTCAGGATGTTCTGCCGACTTGATCCTCCCCCGGACCCCGCCCCCGGTCAATCGGTTTTCGCTGGAGGGGACGAACGGCCTGCGCGCCGTTCCCCCGGCGGATCGCGGTTCCAAGGGCCGTTTCCCGATTCTTATCGACCGCACGGTCTGTCGTTCGTACAGTGAGAATTCCGGCGGGACTGCATCGGATATGCCGCATCAACCGCCGGAATGAGGGCACATGCGCAACGACAGACAGGCCATACGGTATCGGCCGGGCGCGGCATGGACGGCCGACGGGTTCATGCCGGAGCAGCGGACCACAAAGGGGCTCCATCCCGACATGGGGTTCTGTGGTGCGCCATGACGGCGCTGCCTTCATGGGAACTCGCCCTGCGCGGCCTCGGGATTCTTTTCTGCCTGTCGCAATCCGCCTTGCTCTCGGGGCTCAATCTCGCGCTGTTTTCTCTCAGCAAGCTTGAACTTGAGGTGGAAGCCCGGAAGAACAATGTGCGGGCCAAACGCATTCTGCAGTTCCGCCGGCAGGCCAACTTCGCCCTGGTGGCGATCTTGTGGGGCAATGTTGCCGTCAACGTGCTCCTGGCCCTGCTCGCCGGCTCCATTCTCACGGGCATCGCGGCGTTTTTGTTTTCCACGGTGGTCATCACCCTCTTTTCGGAAATCGCCCCGCAGGCCTATTTTTCCCGTCATGCCTTGAGCATCGGCGCCTTGTTTGCCCCCGTCCTGCAAGCCTACCAGATCCTGCTGTATCCCGTCGCCAGGCCCACGGCATGGGTACTGGACCAATGGCTTGGAGGCGAGGAAGTCCGGCTGTTTCCCGAACGGGATCTGCGCCGGGTCATTCAACTGCATATGGATTCGGCCGACAGCGACATTGCCCGCATGGAAGGCCAGGGCGCCCTGAATTTCCTGGATATCGACGATGTTCCGCTAGCGGAAGAAGGGGAACCGCTTCATCCCGACAGCATCATCCCCATGGAGTTTGACGGCGATCGTCCGGTTTTTCCGCCCATTTCCCCGAGCCCCGACGATCCCTTCCTTCGCCGCCTCCAGAAATCCGGCAAGGCCTGGGCCGTTCTCGTTGATTCCCGTGGAACTCCCCGCCAGGTCCTTAGAACAAACGAGTTTATACGGGATGCCCTGTTTTCGCCGGCCTCTTTCAATCCCCACCTTCATTGCTGCCATCCTATTCTGCAACGGGAGCCCGACGTTCGGCTCGGCCATCTGATTCCCCTTTTTCATGTCCGCAGCGGTCGGGGCGGAACCGAAATTGTCGAGCATGATGTGATCCTGCTGTGGCTGGATTCTCCGCGGATTGTCACCGGCGCGGATATTCTCGGGCGCCTGCTTCGCCGGATTGCCCGGCCGGTTCCGGCTGCGAAGGCCGATGGTCCTGACGGGCGGTCCCCTTGATTCCGTGCGCCGCACTCCCCCCTCCCCTCGCGGCGGTATCTCTTTCTCCACTTGCGCCGGCTGTTCCAGCCCCCTGACGTTTGGCGTCGTGTTCCGCCAACGAGGCGGGTCCGGCTCATAAGCGGCGGCGGCCCCCCCCGCCCCATTGCCTCCCGCCGGCCAATCCGCTATAGTCCGCCGCTCAAGCCCCCGTTACATGCGTTGACCGCACCGGACGGCGGCCTTGAAAGGATCCCCATGAACCGCATTGTGGCTACCATCGCCCTTCTCGTGGTTTCCAACACCTTCATGACCTTCGCGTGGTATGCGCATCTGCGCAACCTCGCCCACAAGCCGTGGCTGGTCGCCGCCCTCGTCAGCTGGGCCATCGCCCTGTGCGAATATCTTTTCCAGGTCCCCGCCAACCGCATCGGCTACGAAACTCTCTCCCTTGCCCAGCTCAAGATTCTCCAGGAGGTCATCACCCTTTCCGTCTTCGTGCCCTTCGCCCTGCTCTACATGCGCCAGTCCTGGTCGTGGAACTATGTCTGGGCCGCCTGCTGCCTCATGGGCGCCGTATTCTTCCTCTTCCGCGAACCCGCCCGCCCCGTCCCGCCGCCTCCAATCGCCCAGTCGTCTCCCGCCGCCCCGTCCTGATCCGGCGGCGTGCCGTTCGCCTCATGCGTTGAACGCCCCCCTCTTCGACCTCTCTTGGATTGCGGCGCGGCCGGGATGGGTGTATCACTCTGCGCTCATGGCTTTGCCTTTTCCATCCGATACCATTGCCGCCATCGCCACCGCTCCCGGCGAAGGCGCCATCGCCATCGTTCGCGTCTCGGGCCCCGACACCTATGCTTTGGCTGACCGCCTGTTCCATTGCGCCGCCCCGCCGCCTTCCCAACGCGCCCCCGGCACGTTTGCCCACGGCCAGATTGCCGATCCAGCCACGAATGAAGTCCTGGATGACGCCTTGCTGCTGATTTTCCGCGCCCCGCACTCCTATACCGGCGAGGATTCCGTCGAGATCCAGTGCCACGGCGGCTCCCAGGCCGCCCGTCGCATCCTCACTGCCTTGCTCGCTGCCGGCGCCCGTCCCGCCGACCCCGGCGAATTCACCAGGCGCGCCTTTCTCAACGACAAGATCGATTTGACCCAGGCCGAGGCGGTCCTCGACCTCATCCATGCCCGTTCCGAACGCGCGGCCCGCCTTGCCACCGCCCAGCTCGAAGATGCCCTCGGCCGTCGCATCCGCGGTCTTTACGACGCCCTCCTCGCCCTGTGCGCGGACATCGAATCCATGCTGGATTTCCCGGATAATGAACTGCCGCAATCGGTTCCGGATGAACTGGCCGCCAGGATCCCCCCCATTGTCAACGGCATTCAGGCCCTGCTCAATACCTGGCAGGAGGGCCATCTGCTTCGCGACGGCGCCCGGATTGTCATTGCCGGCGCCCCCAATACCGGCAAATCCACCCTCCTCAATCTCCTGGCCGGCCGCAACCGCGCCATTGTCTCCCCCCACCCCGGCACCACCCGCGACACGATCGAAGAATTCGTCACTCTCCAGGGCTATCCCATCCATCTGATCGATACCGCCGGGCTGCGCGACGCTCCCTGCGAAATCGAACAGGAAGGCATCCGCCGAACCCGGCACGCCCTGACCCAGGCCGATCTCACCCTTTGCCTCGTCGATGCCTCCCAGCCCATCTCCCAACCTGAAATCGACTTCATCGCTTCCCACGATCCACGGAAAATCGTCGTCATCGGTACCAAAACCGATCTGGGACAGATTTTGGACTCCAAAATGCTCCCCAAAACCGATTTTTTCCCCGTTTCGCTTAAAATTGACCCTCCAACAGCCCAAATTAAGGCCAAAATCACCCAAAAAGTGTTCCATGACCGCACAGGAGGCGATCACACGGACTTCGCAATATCCGGGCGGCATCATAAATCGCTTCTAATTGCACTGGATGAGGTTAAAAAGGCCGAAAATCGCCTGAAAACCCGCTCGGAGGCTGATTTTCTGCCTGCGGCAACCCATTCCAGGGCCGCCTTGGAACAAATCGGCCTGATTTTTGGAAAAAACTGCTCCGAAGAGATGCTCGATTCCATATTTTCAAGGTTTTGTGTTGGAAAATGACTGGTGTTGGCCGCTATTTTCAATATAATGTGATGAATGTCACAATATATTCCATCATTCCAGTATTTCACTATTCTATTTTCCCCATTTCATCCCCTCCCCTCTTCGATGAAGTCATTTGATATCGTGGTCATCGGTGCGGGCCATGCCGGCTGCGAGGCGGCACTGGCCGCCGCCCGCATGGGGGTCCGTACGGCCCTCGTCACCATGGATCCCCTCGCCGCCGCCCGCATGTCCTGCAATCCGTCCATCGGCGGCCTGGCCAAATCGCACATGGTTTTCGAGCTCGATGCCCTCGGCGGCGAGATGGCCCTCAATACCGATTGCACCGGCATCCAGTTCCGGGTGCTCAACACCCGCAAGGGTCCCGCCGTTCGGGCCAACCGCACACAATGCGACAAACCGGCCTATTCCGCCCGCATGCACGCCGTCCTGGACGCCCAGCCTAACCTCACCCTGATCCAGGACCAGATTACGGCCATCCAAGTCCAAAACGACCGGATTTCAGGCGTTTTGGGCCAAAAATCAGGCGTTTTGGAGGCCAAAGCCGTCATTTTGACCGCCGGAACCTTCCTCCGCGGCCGGATCTATGTCGGCAAGCACGGCGTCCAGGCCGGGCGTTTGGGCGAACCGTCCGAGGAGCAGCTCAGCCTCCAACTGCAAGACCTGGGCTTCCGCATGGAACGCCTCAAGACCGGCACCCCGCCGCGGCTGCACAAGGACAGTTTGGACTACGACCGCATGATGATTCAGCCCGGCACGGAACCGCCGCCGTTTTTCAGCATGGAATGCCGGGCCCGGTCCCAACTGTTCCACATGGAACAATCCGGAGCCGAAACCACCTCCGGTCCCGATTCGACCTTCGATGTTCCACGTGGAACAGTCGATGGCCTTCCGCCTTTTTCGCCCTGGATCCCGGGGTCCCGCCAGATCCCGTGCTGGCTCACGCATACCACCGAGCTCACCCTCGACATCATTCGCCGCCATCTGGAAGACTCCGCGCTCTACGGCGGGCTGATCGAAGGGACCGGCGTCCGCTATTGCCCGTCGATCGAGGACAAGGTCGTCAAGTTCCCGCATCATGCAAACCACCACGTTTTCGTCGAGCCCGAGGGCAGGGGAGTGCTGGAAATGTATCCCAACGGCACCTCAAACAGCCTGCCCCTCGACGTCCAGAAGGACATGATTCATTCCATCCCCGGCCTCGAGCGTGCGGAATTTCTCGCCCCGGGCTATGCCATCGAATACGACTTCTTCGACCCCACTCAACTCGCCCATACCTTGGAAACCAAGAGGGTGGGGGGGCTGTATTTTGCCGGGCAGGTGAACGGCACCACCGGGTATGAAGAGGCTGCGGCCCAGGGCTTTATGGCCGGCGTGAACGCATCTCTGTATCTAAAAGGGCGGGAATGTGTTGCATTTTCCCGCCACGAGGCCTACATCGGCGTGCTGATCGACGATCTGGTGACCAAGGGCACCAACGAACCGTACCGGATGTTCACCTCGCGCGCCGAGCACCGCCTGCTGCTGCGGCAGGACAATGCGGTCTTCCGCCTGGCCCGCCACGCCGAAACCCTGGGGCTGGTGCCGGGCGGGCGCCTGCGGGAAATCCGTTCCATGCAGCAGGCCATCCGGGACGAGATCGAACGCCTCGAACGGACAGTCCGGGAGGGTGCGCCGCTGGCCGTCTGGCTCAAGCGCCCGGAAATGAATTATGCGACGCTCCCGGGCCGGCGAGACGACTTGCCGCCCGAGGTGGTGGAGCAGGTGGAATTCGAACTGAAGTATGCCGGCTACATCGAGCGTGAGCAACGCCAGATCGCCAGGGCTCAGCAGATCGCCGCCCAGCGGATCCCGGACGGATTCGACTTCCACGCCATAGGCGCGCTGCGCTACGAAACCCGTGAGAAACTCACTGCCATCCGCCCCCGCGACCTCGGCCAGGCGGCCCGCATCTCCGGTGTCACCCCCGCCGATATCGCCATCCTGTCCGTCTGGCTTAAAAAAGCCACCGCGCCGGATTCATGATCCACCGCTTTTGAACGAATCCATCCCTTGGGAATGGGGGGGGGCAGGTGATTCCACATAGTTAATTAACTGTGTGGATATGCTATATAACCTATCCTGTTTATATATAGATAGATATATTATTTATATAACAGAATATGATTTGATAATGTTAACCACTATTAATTAATATCAGGGGCGCTTCAGCATTTGGATCGCGGCGCGGGTGGCGGGGCCGCCGGCTTCGACCCACCGGGGCGGGAACGCATCGGGGTTGGCCAGATGGCGGTTGAGCATGGCCATCTGGGTCGCCGGCGGCAGATGAGTTTGGGCCCGTCCGGCGGCGGTTTTCCAGGCAGGGTCGGCCCCGGGAAGCAACGCCGCGGATTCAATGGCTTTGGTGGCCAGATACTGGGTGAA
>Ga0116163_1002074_pt1 | contig 11940 bp, 5 predicted proteins | sample AD_UKC107_MetaG_FD_89889 | JGI IMG/M metagenome (GOLD analysis project Ga0116163, IMG submission 89889) | Active sludge microbial communities of municipal wastewater-treating anaerobic digesters from Hong Kong - AD_UKC107_MetaG | ecosystem: Engineered > Bioreactor > Anaerobic > Digestate | place...
ACCTCCACGAATGATCATTATGTGGTTAAAGTCAATCAGGAACCGGAAGCCGGACCCTGGCTGGACCTCCAACATCGTGCTATGGACCACGTACATGGACGCATCCATACCTTTAATTTACCCTACGCAGTGCCGGATCTCCAGGGCTCAACATACCGGGAGATCCAGCCCGGCATGTGGTTGCAGGTCCTGGAATGGGTGCCGGGTCGACTTTACGCACATGTCAACCCACAGGGCCCTGAATTGCTCGCCGATGCCGGAACAAAACTTGCCGCTTTAACCGCTGCCCTGCAGGATTTTGATCACCCCCATGCACACCGTTTCCTTAAATGGAATATTGCTGAGATAGCCTGGACCAAACCCTACCAGGATCTATTTGCCGATCAGGAGCAGGTCAAAATCCGGGCATTGTACCACCGGTTTCAGTTGCTGGAGCCTACCTGGAGCACTTTGCGCAAGCAAGTGCTCTATCATGATGCTAACGATTACAACATCCTGGTTACCTCTGATCGCATTCATCCCACGATAGCAGGATTTATCGATTTTGGCGACATCATCTTTACACAGACCATCCACGACCTGGCGATAGCCTGTACCTATTTATTGATGGGGAAGCCAGACCCGCTGCATCAGGCTATACCATTGATCAAGGCGTATCACGAACAACATCCCCTGACCCAGGAGGAGGTGCATTGCCTCGCCGGATGTATCGGAGCCCGGTTAGTGATTAGCGCAACGGTAGCAGCCATAAATTTACAGGAGAACCCGGATAACACCTACCTGCAGGTGAGTCATCGGGGCGTGTGGGCAATGATTGATCATTGGATAGCATTCGATCCGGCCTATGCCGAAATGGTTTTTCGTCATGCCTGCGGATGGGAACCAAGCCCGAAAGGTTCCGCTTATGCAGCGTGGATAGCCAGCAAATCTGGCTTTAAGCCGGTCATTCATGCAAACTGGGAAATGCAGGGTGTCCACTTGGATCTGGGATTAGCCGGTACCTCTTTAGGGCATTTTGAAGAATACACGGATTTGGACACCTTCGACAAAAAGGTTCGTCAAATGCTTGGGGATACCCCAGGCACCATTGGCTATGGCGGTTATTGCGAGATCCGGCCTTTCTACACCTCGGACCATTTCCGGGATATGGGAGCGGATGGTCCACGTTGGCGCACTCAGCATCTGGGGCTTGATTTGTGGTCTCCAGCCGGTGAAGCTGTTTACGCTCCTCTGGATGGTATCGTCCATAGCTTGCAGGATAACCAGGGCGATCGCAATTATGGAACAACTATAATTCTGGAACACCAATCCGGTGATCTGGTTTTCTATACGTTATACGGGCATTTATCACGAAGCGCCCTAGCCCAACTACAGCCAGGCCAACCGGTTGCAGCCGGAGAATGCATTGCCCGCACCGGAACTATGGAGGAAAACGGAGGTTGGCCGCCGCACCTTCATTTCCAGGTCATCCTTGACCTCCACGGATGGACGGGAGACTTCCCTGGCGTTGCTTATGCCAATCAAATAACCATCTGGAGCAGCAATTGCCCGGACCCGCTGGCATGGATTCCTCCGCTTGCCTCATTGGAAGCCGGACGGCAGAAACAGCTACAGCCCGGCCTGACCGAATTGATGTATCGGAGGAAAAATGTCCTTGGGCCAAATCTCAGCCTTTCCTACCGACAACCTTTGCACATGCTGCGTGGTGAAATGAGCTATCTGATAGCCGGTGATGGCAGAAAATACCTCGATACTGTCAACAATGTGGCTCATGTAGGCCATGAGCATCCACGTGTGGTACGGGCCGGGCAAAAACAAATGGCTTTATTAAACACCAATACCCGCTACCTGCATCCGACAATCATTGAGTGCGCGGAGTACCTGCTCGCCAAAGCGCCCCGGCATCTTGAAGTGTGCTACTTTGTTAATTCCGGCAGTGAAGCAAATGAACTAGCCATGCGCATGGCACGGACCATCACCGGTCGTCCGCGAATGGCTGCACTGGAGATGGGTTATCATGGAAATACGCAGGCATGTGTGGATGTCAGTTCCTACAAATTCAACCGTAAAGGTGGAAAGGGACAACCGGAGTACACTTTGTTGCTCCCGCGTCCAGACCCCTATCGTGGCATCCTTGCCGGACATCCGGGCAGCAACTGGACCTATGCCCGGGATGCCGTGGATCGCATCCGTCTCTGGCAGCAACAAGACATAACTCCCGCTGCGTTGATTGCGGAAACCATTATGAGTTGCGGCGGGCAGATCGTTGCTCCGGAAGATTATTTCTCGTCTGTGCATACCGCCTTACAGCAGGCCGGAATACTCTACATAGCCGATGAAGTACAACATGGTTTAGGCCGGATTGGAAGTCATCTCTTTGCCTTTGAGAAATACGATGTCAAGCCGGACATTGTCACCATAGGCAAGCCTTTTGGCAACGGACATCCGCTAGGAGCTGTCCTGACCACCCGGACAGTGGCGGAAGCATTTCATAATGGTATGGAGTACTTCAATACATTTGGCGGCAACCCGGTATCTGCCAGGATAGGTCTGGAGGTTCTTCGTATCCTGGATGACGAAAACTTACCAGCACATGCTTCTCAGATGGGTATTTACCTCAAAAAAGGACTTGCAGATCTGGCGTCAAATCATCCCATCATTGGGGATGTACGCGGTGAAGGGTTATTCCTGGGATTTGAGCTGGTCAAAGACTCCGGATCCAAAATTCCAGCGACCGAAGCCGCAGGTTATCTGGTCAACCGAATGCGCACATTAGGTGTATTAATGAGTACGGACGGCCCGGATGACAATGTCATCAAGATCAAACCACCCATGTGCATCACCCGGGATCAGATAGATATTAGCCTGGAATTAATAGGTCGTGTGCTGAAGGAAGATGCCATGCAAATCGGATAAATGGAAGCAGGAAGCAGGAATTTTGGAAATTCAAAGCCCTGTTATCCAGTCGACTAGTCCATCAATTTCAGATCCGCTTCCCTTTTGGCTCTAAATTCGGAATTAGCCTTCCACTGCGGCATCTCCTGTCCATCTGCCAAACGGATTCCAATATTGAAGAAAAGCTGCATATCCTGCTGAATACCCCGCAGATCCCAGGTTGCTTTGTCGTATTCGTCCTGGGGTTTGTGATAGCGATTTGCCGTATAGTCCTTCTGTTTTTCCATGGCATATTCCTTGCCTTTTTCAGCATGGTCATATCCACCTTGTGCAAACAAAGCAGGCACACCCACCTTGGCAAAATTGAAATGATCGGAACGGTAGAAATATCCTTTTTCAGGTTCCTGTTCCCCCAGTATGTAGCGACCCTGTTTTGCTGCCTCTTCTTTGGCGATGTCATCCATATCTGACTGGCCCAGACCGGTGATCGTTAGGTCCTTCATAGGACCATTGGGATTCAGGCCGTCCATATTGATGTCCGCGATGGTACGGGGAATCGGATAGATCGGATGCTCTGCATAATATTGTGATCCCAGCAGACCCTGCTCTTCACCGGTGACAAATAAAAAGATCACCGACCGGTCCGGCGCTTTAGGCAATTTGGTAAATGCTTTGGCGATGGCCAGCAATCCGGCCGTCCCTGATCCGTTGTCAAGAGCGCCATTGTAAATACTATCGCCATCGACAACTTTTCCAATACCAAAGTGGTCCCAGTGGGCAGAATACAGGATGTATTCGTCAGGATGCGAACTGCCTGTTATTTTCCCGACTACATTTCGGGATTCATCATACTTGAAGGTATTTTCAAGAGAAGTGGAAACGGTCATTCCCAAAGACTGGGGTTTAAAATCCGGTTTACGGGCGTTTTGAATAAGCTGGGCAAAATCGAGTCCGGCCGCTTCCATAATACGCTTGGCTGCATCCAGAGTGATCCAGGATTCGATAGCACATTTGTCTGCATTTTTGTTTGTCGATTGCAATCCAAGCCGGGCGCCAGACCATCCGCTTTGTACCACAAACCAGGGATAACCGGCCATATTGGTCTCATGAATGATGATGACAGCATCGGCACCCTGACGCGCTCCTTCTTCGTATTTATAGGTCCAGCGTCCGTAATAGGTCATGGTATTCCCCTTAAAATATACGCTGTCATCCTGGCGGAATCCTGGATCATTAACCAATACCAGTGCTGTTTTTCCGTGCATGTCCATACCAGCATAGTCGTTTTTGCCGTATTCGGGCGCTACAATTCCATAACCACAGAAAACCAGCTCCGATCCGTTCAGGGTAATTTTTTCTTCTTCCCGCTGGGTTGTAGCGACAAAATCTTTGTCCAGCTGAAGATCAATCGCAGCACCCTGCCCCGAAATTTTCATTTCTTCAGCTGGATGTCCGGTGATTTCAACCATGGGCACCTTTTGATAATAAGAATCACCATTACCGGGTTCTATACCCATGTCCTGCATTTCATTTTTCAGGTAGTCCACGGTCAGTTCTTCTCCTTTCGTAAAAGGTTTCCTACCCTGCAAACTATCCGAAGCCAGGACGGACAAGTATTGGTCAAAATCAGAAGATTCTACAGTGACAGGTTGCTGTGTGGTCTGGCAAGCCACCAGTGCAGCCAGCACTAAAAAATAAGGAAAACGCATTAAATAAAATTTTATAAGGTGCTAAATATTTATATGCTGCAGGGATCAGGTGTATGCCTTTTGATCGCTCGATTTGCGCTAAGTTTTCATGGCAACAACTCACTTAGTAACCTGACTCTCGCAAATACAGTTCACCATTTCTACGAAGAGCCCTTAAGTCTGCAACATTTTTGGATGAACACTTCGTGAATGGCTATGGCTTACCTCCGCCATCAACTCCCTTCAAGCCTTCTTTCGCAAGTGCCTGATTAATGGCCGGTAATTCTTTATTGATGACCATCTGCAATTTGTCCAAGTGGCCAGCCAACTCCGCCGATAATTCGTTAAAAACCTGGTAAGCGGCTGCCGTCGGTTTGGCATCACCGGTCTCCACACTCCGGCGCAAGGAAGCCAACCGGTTGTTGAGCTTAATCGGGAAATTCAGAGGATCCTGATTGCTTTGATTCCGGACCTGATATAAATCTTCCTCGATGGGCTTCATCTCGTCCAACAGGGATTGCATTTGCTTTTTCAAATCATCCGATTTGACTTGTATCATCCGATCCTGGATCTGTTTACGGATTTGCCGGATCCGGATTACAGCTTCATTTGCGGCACTGGTCTTGTCCCGGATCTGCATGGCCAGTTCAAATTGTTGTTGCAGGTCCTCGGCAGTAACTCCTTCAAGATTGGGGTCCATCTTGATGGCAAAATTTTTCTTTTCCTGATGGTCTCCTACCGTAATGCGTACCTGATAATCTCCAAGCGGTGCGCCGGGCCCAACCTGTGGTCTGCCGCTCCAGATGATCATTCCATCAAAAGTAGTCGCCCCCGGATAATTCAGATCCCAGGTGAACGCATTAATGCCAGCCTTAGTGGTCGGTTTTGCCGGACCACTGCGCATGTACCATGGAACATTGCTATTGGATTTGTTTTCAGGTTGTTTTCCGGTGTACGATTGGATCAGGTTACCATGCGCATCGAGAATTTCGATGGTCACACTGTCCACCTGCTTGGGCAAGTAATACTGGATGGCAGCATTATAGACACTGCGGATGGCATCAGAGGGCTGGAATAATGTGACCGGATCAGCCATCACTGCCGCACTTACTTCCCTTAAGGGATTGATATCATCCAGGATCCAAAATCCGCGTCCATGAGTTCCTAAGACAACGTCGTCATTTTTAACGACCAGATCACGTATCGGCGTGTCCGGCAGGTTAAGCTGGATGGGCTGCCAATGATCACCATGATCAAAAGACACGTAGACGCCATGTTCCGTACCTAAAAAAAGCAAACCCGGGCGCACCAGGTCTTCGCGAACGGCACGGGCAAAATGGCCGGATTTAATCCCGGTAATTATTTTGGTCCAGGTTTTTCCGTAATCGGTTGTGCGAAAGACATAAGGTTCCCGGTCATCTACCTGATACCGGTTTGCAGCTACATAAGCCGTACCGGGTTCATGATGAGAGGCTTCGATAATACTTACCCGCGAGAATTTTGGCAAATCCCTGGGCGTAATATCGGTCCACTTTTTCCCTCCGTCGCGGGTGATCTGGATTTTGCCATCATCAGAACCAGCCCAGATGGTATTTTTATCAAAATAAGATGGTGCCAGTGCAAATACCGTAGCATAAATCTCAGGACCGTTCATGTCATTGGTGATAATACCACCCGTTTCGCCCAGTGTTTCCGGGTCAGCATAGGTAAGGTCCGGGCTGATTTTCTCCCAGGTTTGACCGTCATCCGTCGTTTTCCAGACATGCTGGGAACAGGTATACATAATGGTGGGATCCTGCGGGCTGAAGACAATTGGAAACGTCCATTGCCATCTTTCTGGCAGCGCACTGGATGGTTCTCCCGAGAAAAATCTTGGATAAACCTGGATATCACGTACCTGACCGGTTTTGCGATTATAGCGGGTCAGCAAAGCGCCCTGACTACCGGCGTAAAACACATCCGGGTCGGTCGGGGACTGGGCAATATAACCGCTTTCTCCGCCTCCTACGGCATAATACCAGCCGTGGTTTGGACCGCGCGCCTGCATATGGTCCCATCCGTCACTTGGGATAGCCAGTGTGCTGTTATCTTGCTGTGCTCCTGCCACATGGTAAGGAACATCACTGGTAGCCATAACATGGTAAACCTGGGTCGTACAATAATCTTCTTCCGTCCAGGTGTTGCCCCCGTTGAGACTCACTACACCACCACCGTCATTTCCGCTGATCATGCGCTGGGGATCATTGGGATCGATCCAGAGATCGTGATTATCACCATGAGGTGGGTTGATCGTGATGTCAAAATTTTTTCCTCCATCGGTTGATTTAAAGAATCCGACATTAAGGCAGTAGACGACATCTTTATCCCATGGATCGGCATAGATCCGAGAATAATAAAAGGCCCGCTGACGCAGTTTTCGCTCTTCATTGGTACGCTTCCAGGTCCACCCGCCGTCGTCAGAACGGAACACACCTCCTTGGTTGGCTTCTACGATGGCGTAGAGCCGGTTGGGATCCGCCGGTGATACCGTAATACCAATCTTACCCAGGGGGCCTTCGGGCATGCCCGGATTTTTGGTAAGCTCAATCCAGTTTTCTCCCCCATCGACCGATTTCCATAATTTGCAAAAGGGTCCACCGCCCCACATTTTCCAGGCTTTCCGGTAGACCTGCCAGGTTGAAGCGTACAGCACATTGGGATTAGTGCGATCGATGATCAGGTCTGCTGCTCCAGCATTTGGGCTTTCATACAGTACTTTTTTCCAGGTATTGCCCCCATCGATGGATTTGAATACCCCTCTTTCTTCATTGTCTCCGTAAGGATGGCCCAGGGCGGCGACGTAGACGATGTTCGGATTCGTCGGATGAACACGAATGCGTGAAATGGCTTGTGTTTCTGCCAAACCCATATGGTGCCAGCGCTTACCTCCATCCGTTGATTTATAAACTCCGTCACCCTGAGTAATACTACCGCGCAACTCTGTTTCACCCATGCCAATGTATACGATGTCCGGGTTGGTCTCAGCCACCGCAACTGCACCTACCGAAGAACTGGTCAGTTGGCCATCCGTCACCGGAGCCCATTCATTACCACCATCCGTCGTTTTCCACAACCCGCCTCCGGTAGCGCCAAAGTAATACTCATTAGGGCGACCCGGTGAACCCGACACCCCCAGGCAGCGACCACCCCGTTCAGGGCCAATGTTGCGCCATTTGAGGTTGTCGTAGTAGTTTTCCGGAACCTGAGCCTTGAGTATAGGAATAGCCAATACAATGGATAGTATCCAGGAGAAACTTTGTTTGCGCATGTTTACCGTTTTTTGCATCCGTAAGAGACGCTCAATTTAGAAAACTTTCAAAGCATTTTCCCTGTATTAAGGCTATATCCGGATACCTATTGGTCTTCTATGTGCATTAAATCACCAAAAATCCATGGGGATAAAAAATTCGAAGCTGCCAACCCAGTTAACGGAAGCCGTCTTATCAGATCCGGTGCTGTTTGTAAGGATAAGCCGGTGCTGCTTCCTTGAGCGTCATATAGTCTTCTGCCGATAGCTTATACTCCAAAGAAGCAAGCATGCCCTTGAGTTGTTTTTCCGTACGCACCCCAACCATGGCTACATCCACCTCCGGTCGTTTCAGGACAAAGTTTAATGCAACCATTTCCGGAGAGACCGATCCTGCTACCTTTCTGATTTTTTCCTGTACGAAAGAAACCATTTCAGCATTTCGTTCCAGATAGTCCTTAGCCGGTTTGTCCACGAGTAAACCCTGAGCAAGGGTTCCGCGTAGTAAAATGCCCACTTCTTCCTTTGCCAACAGGGGTAAGATCTGTTCTTCCGGCCTCCGGTCCAATAAACTGTACTGGACCATGACACTTGCCAGATTGGCGTTTTTGACCCACCACTGGATGACTGTAGGCCGGATCGAGGAAATACCATAATGCCGGATCAACCCTTCAGATTGCAGCAGCGTCATCGCTTCCAGACTCTCATCCAGAGGATCTTCCATGGTGCCTCCGTGCATCTGATACAGATCTATGTGATCGGTCTTCAAACGCCTCAGGCTTTGCTTTATCGCTTTGACGATGTATTCTTTACGGGGATTCCAGGACCAGCTCCCATCGGGTTTCCATTCATTACCTACCTTGGAACAGAGAAAAACAGCATCCCGTCGGTCCTGGATGGCTTTGCCGACCAGCTCCTCATTTTTTCCCTGCTGGTACAGATCCGCCGTATCCAGTACATTAATTCCGGCATCCATTGCAAGATGGATTAACCGGATTGCTTCCTTCTCATCATCCACCGGAAGAGACATGCAGCCGAGGCCAATCTCGCTGAGCATGTGGTCCGTTTTTCCCAGTTTGCGAAACTTCATTGTTGATTCTGGTTTGTTTTATCCAACCGTTTCGCGGCCTCTTCAAGCGTATACTCTGCATCAGCCAATAACTTATCGATGCGATCACAGAGATCGATGGCCTGTTTAACCGTACCCAACGGGTTGATCAAATTCATATGTGACTCGGATGCCAACCGTCGTGCCAATTCGGAGTTTTGCTGTGCTTCTTTTAATCCATCTGCTCCTGCGCGGGATACCAGTCTCTGTCGTTGAGTCTCAATGGAATCCATCCGTGGCTGGAAGGTAGCCAACTGCTGTAAAAACCTGGGATTAGCTTCTGCGATAGCTTCTTCCATCTTGACCATTCTGGCGCTTTTATCATGCAATGCTTTCGCTTGAGCCATCGTACCCTCGGCGGCTGTTGTTGTCTCGGCAATGATGCGATAGAAATTTTCATATTTGGACGCCAATAATTTATTGCGCTCGATGATTTGGTGCCAATTTTGCTCTGGCTCTGATTCCTGGTGGCAAGCTATTATCCATCCAAAAAGGAATGGGATAAAAACCAGATATTTGAAGTTACTCCATGTCCTCATGCGTCAAAAAATAGCATTTAGCTGGCAAAATATGGCTTTTCACGGTCAAAGATTAAGTAATCCCGCATTGGATAAGTAGTTAGTGTGTATAGAATACCTAATTTTGTATTTATGCATTGCGTGTGCCTAAATCTCTCTAGAGAACTCGAATGAAAATAGTAATTGCCGGAGCCGGCGATATAGGCTTCCACCTAGCCAAATTGCTTTCTGCTGAAAAACAGGACATCATATTGATCGACACCAACCAGGAGGTGCTGGATTACGCCCAATCCCATCTGGATGTGATGACTATCCGTGGAGATTCAGCATCCCTTGAAGTGTTACGAAGAGCAGAAATAGCTAAAGCCAACCTGTTTCTTGGTGTAACTACCTCCGAAAAGAACAACATTTTCAGTGCTATTCTGGCCAAAAAAATGGGGGCCGGTCAAACCATTGCCCGGGTCAATAATCCGGAATTCCTTGCTGAAGAAGAAAAGAACAATTTTGCCGAGCTCGGCATCGACTCGCTGATCTCGCCCTTACAACTTGCGGCTAAAGAGATTTACCGGTTGATCAAACAAGAGCGCGTCACAGATATTTTCGACTTCGAAGACGGGAAGATTTCATTGGTAGGTCTTACCCTGGATGACCACTCCAATTTTTTAAACCGGACCATCCGCGATGTTTTCCCCGTTGCTGCAAATGGGAACGGCAATGCCAATGTCTGTAAACCCATCGCCATATTACGGGGAAATCAGACCTTTCTACCACATGAGACCACCTTCCTGCGACAAAACGACCACCTATACTTTATTACCAAAAAGCACCAGATTGATGGGGTGGTAAACATGGCAGGTAAGGAGAAAAGAAAAATCCGTAACGTCATGATCATCGGCGGCGGCAATATGGCATTAAGTACCGCTGAATTGTTAGAGGACGAATACAATGTGACCATCGTCGAAAAAGATAAAGAAGCATGCAAAGACCTTATCGAACGATTGCATCACAGTCTGGTTATCCAGGGTGACTTTACTAATTTCGAGTTGCTGAAGGAAGAGGGCCTGAGCTCTATGGATGTGTTCATCGCCCTGACCGGAAACACCGAAACCAATATCCTGAGCAGCCTGGTTGCAAAAAACTGTGGCGTAGGCAAGACGATAGCCCAGGTCGAAAACATCGAATACACCCACATCTCGCAAAATATCGGAATCGACACCCTGATAAATAAAAAACTGATTGCTGCTAACAATATCTTCCGGTATGTTCGCAAAGGCCATGTGGAAGCCATCACCAGTTTGCACGGAGTGGATGCGGAGGTCATTGAATTCCTGGTTACCAAAAGCAACCGGCTGACCAAAAAACCATTACGTGATCTGCACTTACCGGAATCCGCTTTGGTAGCCGGAGTGATTCGAGGTGATGAAAGCATGCTGGTTGATGAAGAGTTTCAACTTCAGATTGGCGATAAAGTCATCATTTTTACGTTACCTGAGGCCATCGGAAAGGTGGAAAAACTATTCCACTGATTATGATCCAATTCCTGTCCATTTCCCGTGTGCTGGGCGTCCTGCTGATCATATTCGGACTGATGATGGCAACGAGTATCGGGTTCTCCCTTTACTTTAACAGTGGAGATATTTTACCCATTTTACAAGCCAGCGGTATTACGGTCAGCTCCGGGTTGCTGATGTTTTTTATTGGCCTTCAGCGAAAAGTGCACATTGGCAAGCGGGAAGGATATCTTATCGTGGCCCTGGGTTGGCTTTTCATGACATTTTTCGGCATGTTGCCGTTCATCATCAGTGGTGTTATCCCCGGAATTACCAATGCATTTTTTGAAACGATCTCCGGATTAACCACCACCGGAGCATCCATCCTGGACGATATTGAAGCCGTCCCCAAAGGGATCCTGTTCTGGCGTTCACTGACGCAATGGATTGGCGGTATGGGGATTATCGTACTGACTGTGGCACTGTTACCCCTTCTGGGAATTGGCGGGATCGAATTGTTTGTTGCCGAAGTGCCGGGACCTACATCGGACAAAATACATCCGCGGATCGTTGAGACTGCCCGGTCCTTGTGGTTGGTCTATGTAATTCTGACCGGAGCCTGCACCGGCTTGCTTATGATTGCCGGGATGAGCTTTTACGATGCGATCAATCATGCATTTACGACGATGGCTACCGGCGGATTTTCAACCAAGAATGCCAGCATCGCCTACTACACTAGTCCGCTAATTCAATACATCCTCATCTTCTTTATGTTTCTTGCCGGAACCAACTACAATCTGTTGTACTTCGGGATTCGCGGTAAGCTCAGGACGATGTGGCGCAGCGACGAATTCAAGGTTTATTCGTTGTTTATCGTAGGGGTATCCATCATCCTTGCTGCTTTTGTCTTTTTTGTTGTTCACGAGCCTGTCGAGAAGGTTTTTCGTGATGTCCT
>Ga0116163_1002076_pt1 | contig 11934 bp, 9 predicted proteins | sample AD_UKC107_MetaG_FD_89889 | JGI IMG/M metagenome (GOLD analysis project Ga0116163, IMG submission 89889) | Active sludge microbial communities of municipal wastewater-treating anaerobic digesters from Hong Kong - AD_UKC107_MetaG | ecosystem: Engineered > Bioreactor > Anaerobic > Digestate | place...
GACCTTATCTCCGCCCCGGAGAAACTGGGCCAAGCCCATCTTCTCATGCTCATCGGCGGATTTTCTTACGGCGACCATATCGCAGCCGGACGCGCCTTCGCTGCCAGGCTAAAACATACCCTCTCGCAGCCTTTCAGCTCATTCGTCCGGGAGGGCGGGCTTATCCTCGGCGTATGCAACGGCTTTCAGATCCTTATGAAGCTGGGGCTTCTCCCCGCAACAGAAGGAGTCATCTTCTCACAGACAGCGACCATCACAGAGAATATCTGCGGCCACTTTTATGACGGCTGGGTGAACCTGAAAGTCAATCCCGGCTCTCCCTGTATCTACACCCGCGGAATCGACCGCCTCAATCTTCCGGCCCGTCACGGAGAAGGACGCATCCTCTTTCGTGATGAAGCCGTATTTCAGGAGATCAAAAAGAACGGACAGGATGTCCTGCACTATACGGGGCCCGACGGAAACCCCACAGAAGAGTTCCCCTATAACCCCAACGGGACCGCCGGCGGCCTGGCCGGCCTGTGCGACACTACGGGGCGGATCTTCGGGCTTATGCCCCACCCTGAGGCTCATATTCTGCCCTGGACTCATCCGTTGGCTTTGACCCGTGCCAGAATCGGGGAGATCCCCGGGAAAGGAGAAGGACTTGCGATTTTTATCAATGCTGTTGATTTTATCCGCCGTCATCTTTAATCCCGTTTCCCCTGAGCCCCCTCCGGCTTCGCCTCAGATACTTCTTCTGAAGGGGGCCTGTTTCGAACCGGGACACTTTTCCCCTGAAGAGGCCCGGATCGCTGCGGTTCTGGATGCGGTCGGCCATTTTACCAACTATTACGGCGTAAAGAGCGAGAGAGAGGAGCCGGAAGGAACACGCATCACCCACCGCTGGTCCAATGAGGTCCTTCGTTTTGAACAGCAGTCCCTTATCGGAAACGACTTTTCTCTTAAAAAAAGCCATGTAAAGGTCTTTTATAAGGGTCAGCTGCGCTTCACTCTTTCAGACGGGACACTCCAGGCCCGAAGGCCCCTTGCCTATCTGAAAAGCATCCTAAAATATGCTGCCCTGGCCGTGAAGGATTTCGAAGAAACCCCTGACATGGTCGTCGCTCATCTTCTGATCATCGGAGGCCGATTATGACAACGGACCGTCCTGGCGAGATCTCCCTCTGGGAGATCCTTCTGATCCTGGCCCGCCGCAAGGGGCTAATTTTAAAATCGGTCTCTCTTTTCCTTCTTCTCGGGCTTCTCATCGCCCTCTTTTCTCCCAAAGCCTTCCGGGCTTCGGCCGTGATCGCCCCTACCGATGAAAACCCCCTGGCATCTTCCCTGAGCCGCTTCACCAACCTGGCTTATATGGTGGGAGCTGACATCACCTCTCTGACCGGGGAAAACCTCAAAAACGTGAAGCGTACGCTGCACAGCGCCGATTTCCTCTTTTACTTTAACGATGCTCATGACATCTGCGGACTTCTGGGAAAAAAAGAGGACTCTGTGACCAGGATCCTGGAAACACTCCGGCAGCTTATTATGATAAAGGAAGATACCATCAACGGCACGTTGAGTATCGCCGTGGAGACCATCAACCCCGAACTCTCCTATCTCATTCTGAATAAACTCCTCACATCCCTGAACGAATTCATCATCATGAAGGAATCTGAAAACAGCCGACGGTTTATCGCCCGCCTGAAAGCTGAGATGAAGGCGACCAATGACCCGCTGCTCAGATCAGAACTCTCCTCTATCTGGGCTGTCGAGACCAAAAAGATCATCCTGACCCGGACCAACCAGAACACTCTCTACAGGGTTGTTCAAAGTCCATTCGTTCCTGATATCAGGATCCGGCCCCGCCGCAAACTCATTATGGTCATGGCCCTTTTTCTGGGACTTTTCTCCGGAGCCCTGGCTGCCTTTGCCGCCGAGTATCTCTCCCGGCTGAAACGAGACCCTGAGGCAGCTTCCTATCTGGAGGCTATCCGCAAGGCCCTGCGCTTTAAAAAAGATGCTTAAAGGAGGCTTCTCATGAGACGCTTTGTACTTCTTTTCCTGCTGGCTTTGATCTTCTCAGTTTCTGTTTCCGCCCTGAGCCCCGCCGGCCAGGAAGCCCTCATCCAGAAGTATCTCCGGGGAGAGTCCTTTACCCCCGAAGAAATGGAAGAGCTCTCACAGGCTCTCGACTCCTATGAGACTCAGGAAGCCCCCTTCAAGGCCCGCTCTTTTCCCGGCCAGAAAGACAGGACTCCGGACAATAGCCAGGAGCCGCCGTCCTCCCCGTCTCCGGAACAGCCCCCCTTCTTTCAGCGATATTATTTCAATGAATCAGGATACGACTATCCCCTCGATATTTCATCTCTGACCCTGTTTGGCCGCCGTTTTTTTGACGCTCCTTCCACCTACGCCCCTGTGACCAATGCTCCCGTCAATGACAATTATATCCTGGGCCCGGGGGACCGTCTCAGGATCACCATCTGGGGAACCACCATGACCGACCTCGATGTCACGGTCAATACAAACGGAAACATCTCCTCTTCCCATTTCGGCCGCATGTCCGTAGCCGGACTCACTCTGGGAGGGCTCAAAGCACGTCTCAGAGAGAGCATCTCCACAGGAACCGAGTTTGAGATCGCTCTGACCGAGGTCAAGACTGTCCGCATCTTCGTCACGGGTGATGCAGCATCTCCAGGCTCTTATACTCTTTCGGGACTGGCTTCTGTGATCAATGCGGTCTTTTCATCGGGAGGCCCCTCTCCTACAGGCTCCCTTCGTTCTATTCGGCTGAACCGCGGGGGACGCCCGGTCAAAACCATCGACCTTTATGATTTTCTGTTAAACGGAGACTCTTCAGACGACACCTATCTCATGGACGGGGATATCATCCATATCGCCCCCATGGGGCCTCTGGTCGCTGTAGCGGGTAATGTCCGCCGGCCCGCCCTTTACGAAGTCAAAGAGGGGGAATCCTGGAGTGATATCATCACCCTGGCTGGCGGGATGACCGCTTCAGCCTACGGAGTCAATATCTCTCTTGAGTCCTTTGCAAAAGACAAAGGCCGTCTTCTCACCACTCTTACCCGGGACAACCTGGGGACTCTTTCCCCCCGGGACGGGGATATTCTCAGGATCTATCCCATACCCATGACACGGGAAGACCTGAATGCCGTCTCTCTTGAAGGGTACGTCTCCACCCCGCGTAAGTTCCAGTGGACAGAAGGCATGACCTTTTCCGACCTCGTCCGGACAGACCTTCTGCTTCCGGAGACCTATATGGGGTATGCCACGGTCACACGAAGAGTATACCCGGAAAACACCACCCGCATCCTTCCCGTCAATCTGCAGAAAGCTTTGTTTGAAGAAGATGCTGAAGCCGACCTCCTTCTCCAGCCGGAGGATATCATTACCCTCTACAGTAAAAAGGAGATGCAGGACCGGCCCCCTGTCTTTATCCTTGGAGAAGTCCGTCAACCGGGCTCTTTTCAATACATCCCCGGCATGACAGTGGTGGACTTGATCCATCTGGCTCAGGGACTCACCAACACGGCAAATCTCAAAGAGGCTGAATATGTGACCCTCAAAGTCTCCGATAACCGGGTCGAAAAGATCGACGTCTCTGTCTTTTCTCTTTCGGATGTTCTGGGCCGCCCCAACGACCCTGCCGTGAATTTTTATCTGAACCCCTTTGACAAGATCTTTGTCCGCCGGCTGGCCGACTTTGAAGAGAACCGTGCCATAACCCTTTCAGGGGAGGTGGCCTATCCCGGAGTCTACTACGCCAGAGAGGGGGAAAACCTGGCTGATATTCTCAGACGGGCCGGCGGTTTCACCGGCGAAGCCTATATCCGTGGAGCCGTCTTCACCCGGGAATCGGTCAAAGAGATACAAAAACAACACCTTGAGGAGTTAGTCCGGACCATGGAAAGCACTATCACGGCCATGGAATCCCGACAGGAGAGCCGCTCAGCCGCACTTCTCCCCCTTTACAAAAAACGGCTCGAAGAGATGAAAAACGCTCAGGTCACCGGACGCCTGATCATAGACCTCGGTAAAGACCTTGACGCCTTTTCCCGCTCTTCTTACAATATCCCTGTCAAAGACGGGGATACCCTTTTTGTCCCCAGGAACCCCGATGCCGTTACAGTGATGGGCGAAGTCAACAGCCCGGGGACCTTCGTCTACCATACCGGACAAAACCGGGTCAAAGATTACATCCGGATGACCGGGGAGCTACCCCCAGAGGAGACCTTTCACGCGCTTTCGTCATTAAAGCTAACGGGAGGATCATATCTCCCTACTTCATCGACGATGAGTCGCGTGTGGCCACCCTTTTCAGAGATAAGTTTCTCAATGCGCTTATCTTTCCCGGCGACACCGTGATCGTCCCTCCGGCTGAACCCAGAATCTCATTTGTGGAGCACCTGAAGGATTGGACGACCATCCTTTATCAGCTGGCCAGTACCGTCAAGATCACCACAGACGTATGGAATTAAAAAAAAAGGAAAATGGAAAGGGATTTTTTCTCTTGACATATAAGAATTTTCTTATATACTTAACTCATGGAAGCAAAGAATATGGATAAACTTCATTTGTGGGCCGAAAAATTGAAAGCCATGGGACATCCTGTCCGGCTTGAGATTCTTTTGGACCTCTATCACGGCTCCTATGAACTGAAACGCATCATGGAAAAGTATCATGTGAGCCAGCCGGCGGTTTCACAACATCTCTCCATCATGCGCCGGCTCGGGATGATCCGCTGCAGTCGTGAAGGAGTATCCATGTGTTATGCCATCCTGGATGATGATGTCAGACAGTTTATCTCTCTCTTAACAAAGGAGGTCTTTCAATGAATATTACAATCTATTCCACTCCGACCTGCACTTATTGCAAAATGGTGAAAAGCTACCTGGAACAGAAGAAGATCGCTTATACCGATTTCGATGTCTCCAGAGACCAGGCTAAAGCCCAGGAGATGGTGCGTAAATCGGGCCAGATGGGTGTTCCCGTTGTAGATATCAACGGTAAGATCATCGTCGGGTTTAACAAACCTGAGATCGACAAAGCCTTAGGCCTCTGATCCCCCGGGGGGAGGATCCCTCCCCCCTTTTTCTTTTTCCCCTCCCTGAAATCTGTTGCCAGACCCCCTCCCCGCTGATATACTGAAAACACGCATTTTTTCGGTTAAACAGAGGGAGGATTTCATGTCTGCACGTCTACCTTTGCTTATATTGGACTTCGGTTCCCAATATACCCAGCTCATCGCCCGGCGCATCCGGGAGGAACATGTCTATTGCGAGATTCATCCGTTCAATCTCCCCCTGGAACGGATCAAAGCCATGGACCCCGTGGCTGTTATCCTGTCCGGAAGCCCATCTTCCGTGATCAATGAGGGGCCTCGTTGCGACAGCGGGATCTTTTCTCTGCAGATTCCTATTCTCGGGATCTGTTACGGCATGCAGCTCATGGCCGACGCCCTGGGAGGAGAAGTCGTCCAGGGAGATAAAAGAGAGTTCGGATCTGCCCGGCTCCGGATCACCCACCCCGATGACCCGATCCTGAGAGGGCTACCCGATGACAGCACCGTCTGGATGAGCCATGGAGATAAAGTCAAAAGCCTCCCTGAAGGATTTATGGAGATCGCCCGGACTGACAATACCGAATTTGCTGTGATGCGTCATACAGACCGTCCTCTTTACGGGGTCCAGTTTCATCCTGAAGTCATCCATTCAGTCTACGGAAAACAATTTTTAAGAAATTTTCTCTTTTCGGTGGCCCATCTGAGTCCCGACTGGACCATGGGGGTCTTCATCGAAAACACTATCCGTGATGTCCGGAAGAAAGTCGGAGACAAGACTATCATCCTCGGGTTGAGCGGTGGTGTAGACTCTTCTGTGGTGGCCCTTCTCCTCCACAAAGCCGTGGGGGACCAGCTGGTTCCGATCTTTGTCAATAACGGGCTTCTGCGTAAAAACGAAGCCGATCAGGTCATCACCACCTTCCGGGACGCTTTTTCCATGAACCTCCGCTTTATCGATGCCTCACATGATTTTCTTGCCGGGCTGGAGGGAGTCACCGATCCTGAACAAAAGCGCAAGATCATCGGGCGCATCTTTGTGGAGATCTTTGAGCGCGAAGCCCGCTCCATTCCCGGAGCCGAATTCCTGGCTCAGGGAACACTCTACCCCGATGTCATTGAAAGTGTCTCCTTTAAAGGGCCTTCCGCTACGATTAAATCCCACCACAATGTAGGGGGGTTGCCTGAAAAGATGGATTTAAAGCTCATAGAGCCGCTGAGAGAACTCTTTAAAGATGAAGTCAGGGAGTTGGGACGGGAGCTGGGACTCCCCGACGAGATGGTTAACCGCCATCCCTTTCCCGGGCCCGGCCTTGGGATCCGGGTCATCGGCGAGATCACTGACGAACGTCTTCAGGTCCTCAGAGAAGCCGACGCCATTGCCATCGACGAGATCAGGGCCGCCAATCAATATGACAAGATCTGGCAGGCTTTCTGCGTCCTTCTTCCGGTTCGCTCCGTGGGAGTCATGGGAGACGAACGCACCTATGAAAACACCGTAGCTGTCCGCATGGTGGAGTCCCTGGACGGGATGACAGCTGACTGGGCTAAAGTCCCCTATGACCTCCTTGGCCGTATTTCTAACAGGATCATCAACGAAGTCCGCGGCGTAAACCGTGTCGTCTATGATATCAGCTCCAAACCCCCCGCGACTATCGAATGGGAGTGATCTCTTCTTTATATGGCTCAGACCCCCTTTGTCCACCTCCATAACCATTCGGAATTCAGCCTTTTAGACGGCGCGATGAAATTCGACCAGCTCGCTGACCGTTTGCAGGAGCTGGGGATGGACTCTTTTGCCCTGACAGATCACGGCAATCTTTTCGGAGCTGTCAAATTCGTAGATGCCATGAAAAAAAAAGGCATTAAACCTATCCTCGGCTGCGAAGTCTACGTCACCGAAAAGAGAAAGTCCCGGGACCGAAGCAAACACTACCACCTCATCCTTCTGGTCAAGTCAAAAGAAGGATATAAAAACCTTATTAAAATGGTCTCCCGCTCATACATCGAGGGTTTCTATTATAAACCGCGGATCGACCATGAACTTCTGAGAGACCATGCATCAGGCCTCCTGGCCATGTCCGCCTGTCTCCAGGGAGAGATCCCCCAGAGGCTTCTTGCCGGAGACCGGGCCGGGGCCGAGGACCGGGCTTCCTTTTATAAAGAACTCTTCCAGGACGGCTTTTTCATAGAGCTCCAGGACCATGGGATCCCTGAAGAAAAGGAGGTCCTGCCCGAACTCATCTCACTGGCTACCCGCCTGGATATCCCCGTGGCCGCCACCAATGACACGCATTATCTTTTAAAAGAGGATTACGAGGCCCATGACGCCCTCCTCTGTCTCCAGACGAAGAAGACCTTCGATGACCCCAAAGAGGAGCGGCTCTCTTTCCCCCGGAACGCTTTTTATTTAAAAGATTACGAGGAGATGTCAACCCTCTTTTCCTATATCCCCGAAGCCCTTTCCAACACACTTTATATCAGTGACATGTGCCATTACGCGCTTGAAGACGAGCTCGACCACGACGGCAACACCCATTTCCCTCATTTTGAAGTCCCCGAAGGACATGACCCTGATACCTACTTGAAGGAGCTCTGTTATGAAGGGGCCCGGGCCCGTTACCCCGTCATCACACCCGAGATCCAGAAAAGGCTCGATTATGAGCTGGGCATTATCCGCGATATGGGCTACTCCAGCTACTTTCTCATCGTCCGGGACTTCATCCAATACGCCAAAGACCACGATATCCCCGTGGGCCCCGGGCGAGGCTCGGCCGCAGGCAGCATCATCTCCTATACTCTCGGGATCACCGGCCTGGACCCTCTCAAGTATGATCTCCTTTTTGAGCGCTTCCTTAACCCTGAGCGGGTCAGCATGCCGGATATCGATGTGGATATTGCCGACGTGGGACGTCAGGAAGTCATCGACTATGTGACAGAAAAATATGGAAAGGAAAAGGTCTGCCAGATTGCGACTTTCGGGACGATGAAAGCACGGGCAGTCATCCGCGATGTGGGGCGCGTCCTCAATGTCAACCTCTCCAAGATCGATAAGCTGGCTAAAATGATCCCCCTTCAGGCCCGGAGTCTGGAGGATTCTGTCCGGAACGACCAGGACCTCAAAAAACTTATCGAAGAAGATGATGAATATCAGAAAGTATACGCCATCGCCGTCCGTCTGGAAGGGCTTTCGCGGCACGTCTCCAAACATGCTGCAGGAGTAGTCATCGCCCGGGACGCCCTGGAAACCATCGTCCCCCTCTATAAGGATAAAGACGACAATATTACCACACAATTCGATATGGTGGATGCCGACCGGATAGGCCTTCTAAAAATCGACTTTTTGGGACTCAAGAACTTGTCCATCATCGCTGATGCCGTCCGCCGGATCAAAGAGACCCGGGGAATCGACTTGGATATCAATAAGTTAGACCTGGATGACCGCGCTGTCTTCCAGATGCTGGGAGAGGGAAAGACCTTCGGGATCTTCCAATTTGAAAGTTCAGGCATGCGGGAATACCTGAAAAAGCTAAAACCAGAACGTCTGGAAGACCTCATCGCCATGAACGCCCTTTACCGTCCCGGACCTATGAGCAATATCGATACCTATATCATGCGTAAAAACGGCCGTGAACAAGTCCGTTACCTTTTTGAACCCATGGCTGAAGTCCTGGACGAGACCTATGGAGTCATCGTCTATCAGGAACAGGTCATGCGGCTCTCCAATCTCATCGCCGGATTTACCATGGGGGAAGCCGACAGCCTCCGTAAAGCCATGGCTAAAAAGAAACAGGCCCTCATAGAAGAGATGGGGAAAAAATTCATCCAGGGAGCAGTCAAAAAGGGACATGACCCCAAAACCGTGGAAGAACTCTGGAGCTATATCGAGCGTTTCGGCGAATATGGCTTCAACAAATCCCATTCGGCCTGTTACGCCTATGTGGCTTTTCAGACCGCTTACCTCAAAGCCCATTACCCTCAGGAGTATCTGGCGGCCCAGCTCACCAATGATTCCGGAAACGCCGAAAGGATCGACCTCGGGATCAAAGAGTGCCGTGAACTGGGGATCAAGGTCCTTCCCCCGGATATCAATACCGGTTTTGCAGACTTTACTCCCGAAGGCGACTCTATCCGTTACGCCTTGGGATCTATAAAAAATGTCGGCCGGGCCGCCATCGAGTCTATTGTGGAAGAGAGGCAGAAGAACGGCCCTTTTCAGTCTGTATCCGATTTTTTCAAACGCATCGATTACCGGCAGGTCAACAGAAAGGTTTTGGAATACCTTATTTACAGCGGAGCCCTCGATTCCCTGGGGAGTAACCGAAGAACCCTCTGGGTGGAACTTGACCATCTTATGGAGGTGGGCAGAAAGATCCAGGAGAATAAAGCCAGAGGCCTGGTCTCCCTTTTTGAGGAATCCGATGAAGTCGATGAGATCCATCTTCCCGAGATGGAAGAGTGGAGGAATTGGGATAAATACAGACATGAAAAAGAGGCATTGGGAGTCTATTTCAGCGGCCACATGCTTGAAGATTATACCGACCTTATCGCCCGGCTAAGCGACACCGATGTCCGTACACTTTTTCAGCTCCCGGTTTCCGAGCTCAACTCCCGGTCCTTCACCCTGGGAGGGATCTTCAGTGCCATATCCCGGCGCCTTTCTAAAGAAGGGAAAAAATATGTGACCGGCACCTTCGAAGACATGACCGCCGAGATCCCCTTCATAGCTTTTAACGGGACAGCCGAAAAGTATGCCGGCCTCTTCGAAGAGGAAAAACTTCTTTTTATCACCGGCCACATCATCATCGACGAGTTTGAGACGGACTCTGAAGACAACACGGAAAAAAAATCTTTGAAAATACGTATCGATGAGATCCAGTCCCGGGAGGAGCTCTATGAAAGCAGGACGAAAGTCCTCCACCTGCATCTTAAGTCGCAGGAAACCGCCCGTGACCTTTCCGAAAAACTTCTCAATCTTTTTCTCGAGTTTCCCGGGCCCTCTCCCGTCCTCTTTCACGTCTTTCATGATGACCGGGAGATCATTATCCGCAGCGATTCCCAGTATACTGTTTCTCTTGAAGAAGCCTTTTTAACCAGCCTGAGCCGGCTCATCGGCCGGGAACGTTACCATATAGAACTAAAAAAATAGGAGGTACCTATGCGTTCTGTGACTCTTCTTCTTCTTCTTTTCGCTCTTGTCTTTTCTGTGGGAGCACAATCTTTTACGCCTCTTAATACGCCTTCAGGGACAGACATCCTTCTCTTTCCCTCTGCTTATACCGGCCAGAAGGGACAGTATGAGATGCATATTGAAATGTCTCCTTTCCGCACTCACGCAGCTGTCTCCCTGACAAACCGGCTTATGCTGGCGTCTCCTACGGAGGAGAGAATGTCATCGGGAATGAAGAGATCGACTGGTATCCCAGAGTCGAGTTCCTTATAAAATATAACCTTTTTGAGGAGCGATACGCCATGCCGGCTCTCTCTGTGGGTTACTCTTCCATCGGATGGGGCAAATATATAGATGGATTGGAACGCTATCTGATCAAATCCCGCGGGTTCTATGCTGTGGCCAGCAAAGAGATGAATCTCTTCGGAGGAATGGTCCTACACGGCGGGGTCAACTACACCACCGAAGCAACCGACCTTGAGGAAAAAGACGGCATCAATATCTTTTTCGGAGGAGAAAAAAAGCTTAACGAAGAGCTTTCGCTTCTGGCCGAATGGGACCTGGGGCTAAACGACAACGGAGAGACCTGCCTGGGTGACGGGAAGGGATATTTTAACCTGGGAGCCCGCTGGACCTTTGTCCCCGAACTGATCATTGATTTTCACCTGATCAACCTCTTCGGAAACTTTAACACCGATCCTGAAGACGGAGTCATGATCGGGGAAGAGTATAATAAGATCGCCCGGAATGTCACTATCACGTACCGCGCTTTCTTTTAATGCCCTTGAATTTTGGCTCCACATAAGATATAGTAAACATTAAGCTGATGAGGAGGCCTATGTTTTCGAAAAGAAAGACCAAGATCATAGTCTCGCTGGGTCCGGCGTCCTATGACGAGTCGATCCTCCGAGAACTTATCAATATGGGGACAGACCTTTTCCGGATCAATTTCTCCCACGGCGACTATGCCACCTACCGCAAGCTGATCAGAAAGATCAAAGACCTTTCCCCTGAGATGCCGATCATGGCCGACCTCAAGGGCGCCGAATTACGGACATCCTGTCCGGCACCCCTCTCTTTCAGCAAAAATGACCTTCTTGTGCTCCGCTTTGAAGGAGATCCCTCTTCTGACGGTGAATTCAGCCTGACCGGCGTGAGTCATCTGGAAGATTTGTTGAAACCCGGGGTACGGGTTTTGATCGATGATGGAAATGTTGAGCTTGAGATCACCGAGGTCTTTTCCGACCGGGCCCGCCTGAAAGCCCTTAATCCGGGAACCGTCCTTCCCGGGAAAAGCGCTCATTTCCCCGGGGTCGATATCCCTTTCCCTCTTCTTACAGACAAAGACAAAGGAGATATCGCTTTTTCCCTTGAGGAGGGGCTGGATCTCATCGCTGCATCCATGATCAAAAGCGACAAGGAAATTAAAGCGATCCGGGCTATGATCCCGGATCATGTCTCCCTCATCGCCAAGATCGAACACCCCCTGGCCGCTCAGAACATCGATGCTATCACAGAGGCCGCCGACATGATCCTCGTGGCACGTGGCGACCTCGGAGTCCAGATGCCTTTGACAGCGATCCCCGTCATACAGAAGAATATCATCGCTGCGGCGCGGAAAAAAGGAAAGCCGGTGATCATCGCGACTCAGATGCTGGAATCCATGCGGGAACACCCACGCGCGACCCGTGCCGAGGTCACC